>ERZ808040.669-NODE-669-length-27935-cov-5.158769_pt1 | contig 27935 bp, 19 predicted proteins | sample MGYA00380191_ERZ808040 | MGnify/ENA primary metagenome ERZ808040 (study PRJEB31490, sample SAMN06133395) | mouse gut metagenome | isolation source: J6 | host: mice | place: China: Chengdu | collected 2015-05 ...
GGCAGCCGTGAGCAATTCCGGCGTTTCCTATGTAATCATAAGATGCGGCTATAGAGGCTCATCCCAGGGCAGCTTGATAGAGGATCCTAAATTTGCCGCCAACATAAAGGGGGCTACGGCAGCAGGATTGAAGGTGGGGGTATATTTCTTCACCCAGGCGGTGGACGAGGTGGAGGCTGTGGAGGAAGCCTCCATGGTGCTGGATCAGATCAGAGGATATAAGATTTCTTATCCTGTTTTCCTGGATGTGGAACCCAGCGGCGGACGGGCGGATTCTATCGACAGAGCCACAAGGACGGCAGTGTGCAAGGCGTTCTGCGAAACCATACAGGATTCGGGTTACACGGCTGGAGTTTATGCCAATAAGACATGGCTTACCAATAAACTGAACGTAAATGAGCTGGGAGCCTATAAGATATGGCTGGCCCAGTATGTGGCGTCTCCTACGTATAACGGAAGATATGACCTGTGGCAGTATAAGGCAAGCGGAAGCGTCAGCGGCATCAAAGGAAATGTGGACATGAACCTGAGTTACCTCGGATATTAATGTTAGGGCGTCTTCTGTCCGCAAATAAATAAAAAATAAATAGCCATAATGAACCGGAATATGGTAGAATGGAAATAATATGGAAACAGCATGGAAAGGAACGTGCCTATGAGAACCTATTTAGTAACCGGCGGAGCAGGATTTATCGGCTCTAATTACATTCAATATATGTTTAAGAAATACGGGGATGAGATCCGTATTATCAATGTAGATGCCCTGACTTATGCGGGGAACCTGGAGAATCTGAAGGACGTTGAGGCCAGGCCGAATTATACTTTTGTAAAGGCTGACATCTGTGACAAAGAAGCGATCACAAGAATCTTTGCAGAGAATGACATTGACCGGGTGGTGCATTTTGCGGCTGAGAGCCATGTGGACAGGAGCATCGTAAATCCGGAGGTTTTTGTACAGACCAATGTGTTGGGGACAGCGGTGATGCTGAATTGTGCAAAAGCGGCATGGGAAAAGCCTGACGGGAGTTTCCCGGAGGGTAAGAAATTTCTCCATGTGTCCACGGACGAGGTATACGGTTCCCTGCCTGACGACAATAACGCGTTTTTCTATGAGACGACGCCCTACGCCCCCCACAGTCCTTATGCTGCCAGCAAGGCAAGTTCGGACATGCTGGTGAAGGCCTATATGGACACCTACCGTTTCCCGGCGAACATCACCAATTGTTCCAACAATTACGGCCCGTATCAATTCCCGGAGAAATTTATTCCCCTGATGATCAATAATACCCTTCAGGGCAAGAAGCTTCCCGTGTACGGGGACGGAAAGAATGTCCGGGACTGGCTGTATGTGGAGGATCACGCAAAGGCCATCGATATGGTGCAGGAACAGGGAAAGCTGTTTGAAACTTACAATATCGGCGGACATAATGAAAAGCAGAATATTGAGATCCTCCATATCATTTTGGAGGTTTTGCAGGAAATGTTGCCGGATGAAGATCCCAGGAAGGCGTATGTGACAGAGGATTTGATCACTTATGTGGAGGACCGGAAGGGACATGACCGCAGATATGCCATAGCCCCGGACAAAATAAAAAAGGAAATTGGCTGGGAACCGGAGACCATGTTCCGGGAAGGTATCCGCAAGACCATCCAATGGTTCTTTGAGAATGAGGAATGGATGAAGAATGCAACCAGCGGGGACTACCAAAAGTATTATCAGGAAATGTATGAAAAATAAAATACAACCGCGCAAATGGGAACGATGCACGTCGTTCCCATTCGGTGTGCAGGGAATGATGTTTCAAACACGTTCTGAGGCAGCAAAACACAATGCCGGAGAAGGCAGGCATATGTAGGCTGCATATGCCGGATCCGGTTTTGAAGCCGGGGATTTGCAGGTTACGGAAAGGTATAGGTACATTTATGAAGGGAATTATATTGGCAGGAGGGTCAGGTACCAGACTCTATCCTTTGACAAAAGCAGTGTCCAAACAGATCATGCCGGTATACGACAAACCCATGATCTACTATCCTCTGTCCACATTGATGCTGGCAGGGATCCGGGAGGTGCTTATCATATCGACGCCCAGGGATCTGCCCGTGTTTGAGGAGCTTTTGGGGGACGGGCATCAGCTGGGGATGGAGTTTTCCTATGAGGTCCAGGAGTATCCCAGGGGATTGGCGGACGCTTTTATAATCGGTGCTGAGTTCATCGGAAACGACAGGGTGGCATTGGTGCTGGGAGATAATATCTTTTATGGCCAGAGCTTTTCCAGGGTGCTGCGGGAGGTGGCGGCAAGGGAAAAGGGAGCCACCATTTTCGGATATTATGTGCGGGATCCCAGGGAATACGGCGTGGTGGAGTTTGACGAGAACGGCAAGGCACTTTCCATTGAGGAAAAACCGGAGAACCCCAAGAGCAACTATGCTGTGCCGGGACTTTACTTCTATGACAATGATGTGGTGGAAATTGCCAGGAACGTGAAACCTTCTGCAAGAGGGGAAATAGAGATCACCAGTGTGAACAACGAATACCTGGAAAGAGGGACTCTGCATGTGGAGACCCTGGGGAGAGGGTTTGCATGGCTGGATACAGGGAACCACGACGCATTGCTGGACGCCTGTGATTTTGTGGCGGCTTTCCAGAAGAGGCAGGGGCTGTATATCTCTTGTATTGAAGAGATTGCGTACAAAAGAGGGTTTATCGACCAGAAACAGCTTTTGAAGCTGGCGGAGCCACTGATGAAAACGAATTACGGAAAATATATGGTTGAGGTAGCAAATGGACTCTAAGCTGAAAAAATTGGCGATTCTGGGTTCTATGGCGATGATCCTGCTGGTTTCCGTCCTGGTGGTTTTGGGCAATGCAGGCCACGGCCGCGGAAATGGCAGCAGCGTCACGGAGGAACTTTCCGAGGAAAGTCCCGGGCCACAGGAGCCGCCGGAAAATGTTTTAGTGGGTCAGGTGGGAGATGACTTGTCCGCATTTTTGGAGGACGAGACCTTTTTTGACCCGGAGGTGAATCCCATTCTGGAGGCGGCGATGGACCAGTCCAACCGGCTTTCCCTGATGGTCACTTCCGTGGAAAAGGATTTGCGGATCCAAATTGTGGATAATGAGGGCGTCCCGGTGACCGGGGAAAGTTTTTATGTGTCTTTGAAAGGATTGGGGGAATACAAGGATCTGGACAAGGACGGTATTATTTATATCGGCGACCTGGATTCGGGAGAGTATTATGTGGAGCTGCTGCCCATAGCGGGATACCGCGTCCCTGGCAATGAGACGAGAGTCCATGTGAAGGAGAAAGTGGAGTATGTAGCCATAGACGATATATCACTTCTGATCAAGACGGAGGAAGAGATCGATGCTGAGGCGGAGGACACCGCAGTGGCGGATGCGGTGGCAGATGCGGATAAGACGGAGATCAAGAGCTTTCAGGCCACTTCCGGAAATGCCCATTTGGGAATTGATGTGTCCAAATGGAATAAAGAGATAGATTGGGACAAGGTGAAAGACGCAGGCATAGAATTTGCCATTATCCGTGTGGGTTATCGCGGGTCCGTCACGGGAAGCCTGGTGGAGGATCCTTATTTTGAGGCTAATATGAAAGGTGCGGCTGCCAGCGGAATTCCCACAGGTATTTACTTCTTTACCCAGGCAGTGAACGAGGTGGAGGCTGTGGAGGAAGCGTCGGCTGTACTGAAAATGATTCGGAATTATAATGTCAGTTATCCGATCTTTATCGATACGGAAGGCGCCGGAGGAAACGGACGGGCGGACGGACTGGATCCCGAGACCAGGACACTGGTCTGCGAGGCGTTCTGCCGTACCATAGAGAATGCGCAGTATGAGGCGGGGGTTTATGCCAGCCGGAACTGGTATAATAATAATTTGTATGCGGACAGGCTGGAGAACTATTGTATTTGGCTGGCGGAATACAGGAGCGCTCCCCTCTACCAGGGGTACTACCATATGTGGCAGTATACCTCCAAGGGCAAAGTAGACGGCATTGAGGGCAATGTGGATATGAACATAAGCTATTTTTAAGCTGCCAGGCTGTGAAGCAAAGGAAGAATCGGCGGTTGAAGAATATACGCAACGGATTGCCGGAATGATAAGGGAGAGAGGAAAGACAATGGGAAAGATAACGGTTGAAACATGCGGGATAGAAGGATTGAAGGTGATCACCCCTGAGGTTCATGGGGATGAGAGGGGATACTTTTATGAATCTTACCAGTATGAAGATTATAAGGCGGCAGGGATTCCTGAAATATTTGTACAGGACAATCAGTCCGCCTCCAAAAGAGGTGTCCTGAGGGGGCTGCACTTCCAGAAAGAATATCCCCAGGATAAGCTGGTGCGCGTCATCCGCGGCGAGGTTTTTGACGTGGTGGTGGATATCAGGGAAGGATCCAAAACCTATGGACAGTGGTTTGGCGTGATTCTGTCGGAGGAGAATAAGAAGCAGTTTTTCATTCCCAAGAATTTTGCCCATGGTTTTCTGGTATTATCCGACTATGCGGAGTTCTGCTATAAAGTAACGGATTTCTATCACCCCAATGATGAGGGCGGGATTATTTATAACGACCCTGCCATAGGGATAGAGTGGCCTGTACCGGAAGGGATGGAACTGATCCTGGCGGAGCGGGATAAAAACTGGGGCGGCATTGACAGCCTGAAAAAGTAAGGGGTAACGGCTAACATGAAGATAAGCAAGAAGCTGGGAATTGCTCTTTTTTCCGCAGTGCTGCTGATGATGGCAGTGATCATTATAGTGCATCACAACCCCCATGCGGACCCTCAGGACGAATTGATCAAGAAGGTGATCTCCTGTGCCGTTATTGTGGCATCCTGTCTGATCTTTGCAAAGGGGTATGATAAATTTACGACGCTTCCGGTGGAATTGTTCCAGAACAGGCACCTGATTTGGAAGCTGGCAAAGAATGATTTTAAGAAACGCTATGCGGGTTCCTATATGGGGGCGGTGTGGGCGATGATACAGCCGGTGGTCACTGTGGCTATGTATTATGTGGTCTTTGAGGTGATTATGGGGAATCCCGGCAGAGGTGCCGATGATGTGCCCTATGTGTTGTTTTTGACGGCAGGGTTGGTGCCCTGGTTCTTTTTCAGCGAGGCATTAAACAACGGCACTAACGCCCTGACAGAATACAATTACCTTGTGAAAAAAGTGGTTTTTAAGATCAGTATCCTGCCTATTATCAAGATCATTGCGGCTACTTTTATCCATGCTTTTTTTGTCCTGGTGCTGCTTGTAATCGCGGCCTTTTACGGATATTTCCCTACGGTATATACCTTGCAGATTTTTTATTACAGCGCCTGCATGTTCATTTTTGTGTTGGCATTGTGTTATACTACCTGTGCCATTGTGGTATTTTTCAGGGATTTGTCCCAGATCATCAATATTGTGCTGCAGATTGGGATGTGGGCAACGCCCATCTTGTGGGATATCAATAAAATGGACGGCAGTTGGGTGGTGGCGTTGAAGATCAATCCTCTTGTATATATTGTAAACGGATACAGGAGCTCCATATATGAGAAGCAGTGGTTTTTTGAAGATTTCTATTCCACTATGTATTTTTGGATCGTCACAGTGGTGCTGTTCGGCATCGGGGCACTGGTGTTTAAGAGATTAAAAGTGCATTTTGCGGATGTGCTTTGAGACAGACATGACAGTCTCTGCAGCTTAGGCTTGCAGGACACGGAAAGGGATGATGATTGTAATGAAAGAGCGTTTGAAAAGAATCTGGGACTGGGGGCCGGGTATGCGGGTAGTTGCAGTGCTTGCAGTGTGCGCGCTGCTGCTTTTGCTGGTGCCCCTGCTGCGGTTGGCCGGATATGCCATACCCTGGTATGACGACTATAACTACGGGCAGTTTGTGAAAGATTACCTGGATGTGGAAAGAAGTGTCGCAAGCGCCGTCAGCGGAGCCATCAACTGTCTGAAAGTACAGTGGTACGCATGGCAGGGCACTTTTTCCTCTATTTTCTTTATGTCCCTTGTGCCTTCGGTATGGGGTGACCAATACTACTTCTGGGGCCCTGTGTTCCTGATCCTGATCCTTGCCTTTTCTGTGTGGGTATTGACCGGGACGCTGCTGAGGAATGTGTTAAAGAGCGACAGAGCAAACAGCATTGTGCTGCAGGCGCTGGTTACGGGCATTGCGGTGGAATTCATTTATTCGGCACAACAGGGGTTTTACTGGTATAACGGCGGTGTCCACTATGTGGGGATGCACTCATTTCTGCTCCTCCTGATTGCCTCCTGGGTCAGTCTGGCAACATGCAAAAGCAGGGTGGCGTCGGCTGCCGCCATGGTATGGTCATTTGTAGGAGCCATGCAGGCAGGCGGGGCCAATTATGTGACGGCGCTCCAGGGGATGCTGGTAGGATTGTCCATTGTGGTACTGGGGGCGTGCCTGCGGAAAAAGAGGGTATTGCTGCTGGTCCCCTCCCTGATGCTTTATGGATTTTGTTTCTATGTATCGGCCACTGCGCCGGGGAATAATGTGCGGGGAGACGCATTGGACAATTACCTGGGAGGAGGGATGGCGCCGATTATAGCCATCATATATTCTTTTAAAGAGGCAGCCGCCCACCTGGAGGAATTCACCGGGCCGGCGACGCTGGTGATGTTGCTCCTGGCATTCCCTGTAGTCCGGAATGTGGTGAGGAAACAGTCTCTGGGTTTTCGGTATCCGGGACTTTTGCTGGCATGGTCCGTCTGCCTGTATGCGGCGGGATTTACGCCGACCCTTTTTGTACTGGGGCATGGCGGCTTTGACAGAACATTAAACGCGGTGAAATTAACGTACCAGCTTTTGCTTGTCCTTAATTTTGTCTATTGGACCGGCTGGGTATGCCGGAAACGCCGGGAGGCGCAAAACCCCTGGAAATTATCCGGTTTATGGGAGCGGTTTGAGAAAATTGCAGGAATCGGTCAGAATAAAAATCCTATGAGATTCTATTTGCTGATCGGCATCTTGCTGTCTGTTACTTTTTATGTGGAAGAGAATCAGGCGGGTAATTATTCCTCTTATGGGGCGTATTATTACATTCATACCGGTGAAGCCAACGAATTTTACAAAGAATACCTTGCCAGGGTGGAGAAGATCAAAAAAGGCGGGGATATTGTGGTGGTGGACGCTTATCACTTCCGGCCGTGGTTCCTGCGCATAGACGACCTGTCAGAGGATGCCAGCAGGGAGGAGAACCAGGCCATAGCAAGGTGGTATGAAAAGGATGCGGTATATTGCAGAAGTTTGGAGGACGGCCACAGAGGCTAAGGGAAAGCCGGGACAGTTACGGAATGTGGAAGGATGCTATGGGAGAAACAGAAAATAAAGGGCGGGAGGATGTCCCTGCCATCCGGGCCAGGGAGTTGGTCAAGATCTATAAGCTGTATGACAAACCCAAGGACCGGATAAAGGAAGCTTTTGGCTTTGGGCGGAAGAAGGCCCACAAGCTTCACTATGCCTTAAATGGTGTCAGCCTGGATATCCGCAAGGGTGAGACAGTGGGCATTATCGGTACCAATGGTTCCGGGAAATCCACCATCTTAAAAATCATTACCGGAGTGCTGAATCCCACTTCCGGGGAGGTGCATGTGGAAGGCCGCATTTCCGCGCTGTTGGAATTGGGCGCCGGATTTAATATGGAATATAACGGCATCGAGAATGTCTATCTGAACGGCACTATGATGGGGTTCTCCGAGAAGGAGATCCATAAGAAGCTTCCGGAGATCCTGGATTTTGCCGATATCGGAGATTATGTGTATCAGCCGGTAAAAACATATTCCAGTGGCATGTTTGTGCGGCTTGCCTTTGCGGTTGCCATCAACATTGAGCCGGAGATTCTGATCGTGGACGAGGCTTTGTCTGTGGGGGATGTGTTCTTCCAGGCGAAATGCTACCATAAATTCGAGGAATTTAAGAAAATGGGTAAGACCATTGTCTTTGTCAGCCATGATTTAAGCAGTATCAGCAAATATTGTGACAGGGTCTTTCTGCTGAACAAGGGAAACCTTCTGGGGGAAGGGTCGCCAAAAGCGATGATTGATGCCTATAAGCGTGTGCTGGTAGGACAGTATGAAATCCCGGAACAGCAGGGAGAGGGTGACCTGCTGGGGGACGAAGACCTCAGGGCTGCGGCCGGAAAGGCCTCCGGCATTAACCCGGATGTCCTGGAGTACGGAACAAAGCAGGCACAGATAGAGGAATATTATATTACCGACGACAGAGGGGTGCGTACCACTGCCGTTATTAAGGGAAGCCAGTTCGCGGTCCATATGCGGGTGCGTTTCACGGAACATATTCCGGCCCCTATTTTTGCTTTTTCTTTTAAGAATGTGATAGGGACGGAGATCACGGGAACCAATTCCATGATTGAGAAGGCTTACCTGGACAGCGGGGAGCCGGGGCAGGTAATGGATATCACATTTACACAGAGAATGAGCCTGCAGGGAGGGGAGTATCTGATCTCCCTGGGTGTGACAGGGTATGAGGGTGATACTTTTGAAGTTTACCACAGGCTTTATGACGCTATGAACATTACCGTAGTCTCCGACAAGGATACGGTGGGTTATTATGATATGGATTCCGCAGTGAAGGTGACGGCTGCCGAATAAGGACATATGCTGCGGCCACACAGACGCGGAATATGTGCATCAGATAATGTGCGAGGTAGAAAATGCTGGAAGAGATCGGCAAGGTAAAACTGGATTACAGTAAATATTCCGGGGAGGATTTGTACTGCGACGGCGCGGTGGAGGATGAACTGCTGGATATTGTAAAGAATCTGTCTCCCGTGGAGTACGCGGGAGTGATTGAGGAGCGGAAAAGTTGGCCGATCTTGTATCATTTGTCTCCCCTGCGGGAGAATATTGTGGACTGGATCCCTATCAAAAAAAGCGATAAGGTTTTGGAAGTGGGGAGCGGGTGCGGTGCGTTAACGGGCCTTTTCTCCAGGAAAGCCGGCAGCGTTACCTGTGTGGAGCTGTCGAAAAAGCGCAGCATGATCAACGCATACCGCCACAGCCAATGTGACAATGTGGCCATCCACGTAGGGAATTTCAAGGATATCGAACCGGAACTGCCAAAAGATTTCGACTATATCTGCCTGATCGGGGTGTTTGAGTATGGACAGAGCTACATCGGCGGAGACAGGCCTTACCGTGACTTTTTGGATATTCTGCTGCCCCATTTAGGGGAGGGTGGCAGGATTGTTATTGCCATAGAAAACAAGTACGGTATGAAATATTTTGCCGGCTGTAAGGAGGATCATCTGGGGACTTATTTCTCAGGGATCGAGAATTATGCCGCAGGCGGATGTGTGCGTACCTTTGGGAGAAGGGGGTTGGAGAAAATCTTCCGCAGTTGTAAAATACCGGAGTACCATTTCTACTATCCTTATCCCGATTATAAATTCATGACCACGCTTTACAGCGATGCCTATCTTCCGGGAAAAGGGGAGCTGTCCAATAATATGTGTAATTTTGACCGCGACAGGATGGCGCTTTTTGACGAGAAAAATGCTTTTGACGGAGTTGTGGAGGAAGGGTTATTCTCACTGTTTTCCAATTCCTACGTGGTGGTACTGGGAAAAGGCTTTGACATTAAGTATGTGAAATACTCCAATGACAGGGCCCCGGAGTATGCAATCAGGACGGAGATCAGCAGGGACAGCCAGGGGGAGGTCAGCGTCAGGAAATATCCTTTAACCGAAGCGGCTAAGGAGCATGTCAAAGGAATGGCCTTGGCCTATGAGAATCTTACGGATAAATATAAAGGAAGTGAGCTGGAGATCAACAAATGTACTCTGGAGGAGAGGGAGGACGGACTGTTTGCACAGTTTGAATTTGTGCCGGGAGTCCCCCTTTCGGAGCTCATGGACAAATGTTTGGAGAAGGATGACCTGGAAGGATTTTACAGGTATTTCAGGCAGTATGTGGAAAAAATCGGATATAACAGCGACTATCCCGTGACCGATTTTGACCTGATTTTTGCCAATATCCTGGTACACAAGGACACCTGGACTTTGATTGATTACGAGTGGACTTTCGGGAAAACCATGGATACCAGGGAATTGGCATTCCGTGCCATATACTGCTATCTGCTGGAGGATGAGAAGAGAAATAAATTGAATCTGGACCAGATATTGGAGGAGCTGCAGATTACCCAGGAGGATGCGGAGAATTTCAGGGAACAGGAGCGGGGATTCCAGAAATTTGTCACAGGCAGCCGTCTTGCCATGGCCGAAATGCGGGAAAATATCGGCAACCGTATCATAGTGCCTCAGAGGTGGATGGATAAATACCAGGATTCGGAGAGGGTAAACCGGGTTCAGGTTTATGAAGATAAAGGCAGGGGATACAGTGAGGAGGAATCTTATTTTGTGCAGGAGGCATATCAGGGAGAGAACCTGATTGAGCTGGAGCTGAAGGTGAGCGGAGATGTGAGAATGCTGCGTATTGACCCTGCCATGGAGACCTGCATGGTGAAGATCCTGGAGCTTACCCTCAACGGGGAAGCCATTCCCCTGGACCAGAAAAAGGTGGTTAAGATAAACGGGAAAACGGCAAAGCCGGGTTCCTATGTCTTCCCTACGGAGGATCCGAATATTAATATTGCCATGACAGAGCTGAAGCGGAGCGCGGAAAATACACTCCATGCCCAAATGGAGATCGTAAGGCTGCCTCATGGCATGGCCCGGGACATGGCAGGCGCACTGAAGCATATAAGGCTTTTTTAGGACATTTTTCATACACGCTCTAGCAAATGGCTGTGTTTCGGCGGCCGCGCATGGCGGTATGCGGGAAGTGGGAGGGAAATGGGAGTAAAAAGACTGGTAAAACAGGTGCTTTCACAAAAGGAAAACCTACGATACAAGATTTTTCTGGCAAAAAGTAAGGTCGGCTACAGCCTTTGGCTGGAGCGTCAGGAGCGGGTTTGGCAGGAGGAAAATGAGCAGATCATGCCGGGGAAGGCAGAGGATGGCGGTTTTGTGTTCCTGTGCGCCTCAAAAGGCATCCTTACGTCCTATGCCAGAAAGAGTATTTTGTGCTATTTTAAAGCGCATCCCGAAGTGCAGATCCTGTATGGGGATGAGGATGTCCGGGGGACGGGGAAAGCCTGTTGCCCGGTTTTCAGGCCGGGATGGTCCCCGGATGTGTTGGACGGCTGCTTTTATCTAGGAAGTATTGTGGCAATGCGGAAAGAATTTTTTGACAAAGCCATAGAGGAGACCGGCCAGGGCCCGCTTCTGCAGATAATGAAAGCAAATGATTTTATGGCGGTGGATTTTCCGGCATATGCCCGATGGATGAACCGCTGTGTGGAGCTGGCCGGGGGATATGAGAGAGGCTCCCGCAGCATCGGGCATGTGGCACGGATCTTATTCCATTGCCAGAGCCGGGAGGAGCTTCTGAAGTTTGGGGAGGAGCTTCCGTTTCACCGGGAGCACAGAAATGAATGTTATGACGCCTTCCGTAAAAGCATCAGGGCCCGGGGGCGGGATACCGCAATTCCTTTGGTCACGGTAGTGGTTCCCTCCAAAGATCATCCGGAGATGCTGGGGAAATGTCTGAGGTCTTTAAAGGCCGTGGCAGAGGGACTGGCATTGGAGGTCATTGTAGTAGATAACGGAAGTACGGAGGAAAACCGGGAAGAGGCCGGGAAAGTGCTTGATGGGTTGAGGGAGGAAACATTTCAGGTTTCCTGCCTGTACCGTCCCATGGTATTTCATTTTTCCCGTATGTGCAACTTGGGGGCGGAAGCGGCCAGGGGGAGGTTTCTGCTGTTTTTGAATGATGACGTGGAACTTGCAGTGCAGGGGTGCGTGGAGCAGATGGCTGCTTTGGCAGCCAGGCCATATACCGGTGCGGTGGGGATGAAGCTATATTATCCGGGGTCTGAAAAGATTCAGCATGCGGGCATCACGAACCTGCCTATGGGGCCCGTACATAAGCTGCAGTTTATGGGCAACGGGGAGGCTTACGGAGACGCATATCAGGGGAACGCGAATTATCTTGCCGTGACTGCCGCATGTCTTATGGCAGAGCGCGAAAAGTTCCGGGAGGCCGGGGGTTTTGCGGAAGAGCTGCAGGTGGCGTTTAATGATGTGGATCTGTGCTTTGCACTGTACGAAGCGGGTTACCGGAATGTATGTATGAATGGCTGTTACGCTTATCACCACGAATCGCTGAGCCGTGGGGATGATGAAACGGTGGAAAAGCTGGAACGGCTTTTGGAGGAGCGGGAGAAGCTCTACGAGAGGCACCCGGATATGGAGGGGGAGGATCCCTACTATTCAGTCCATTTGAGCCGGGAAGGCCTGGACACGAAAATACGTCCTGCCTATGAGACGGCAGGGAACGTCGTCCAGGAGTATGATAAGTTTCTGGCGGAAAAGACGTTGTACGACTACCGCAGGGACCAGTGTGTCATGGTGCGGGTGGAGGCGGTGCGCCGAGGCGAGATATTTGGATGGGTGGTAGTTCTGGGTGACAACAATGCCTGCTATGCAAAAGAGCTGATGCTGAAACGGGTGACAGAAAGTTTTTCACCGGATGCGGATGAATGGTTTCGGGGCCCTAACGGAATTTTTGCCATTCCCCTGCGGCCCCAGTACCGGCCGGATCTGGAGGAAAATATGCCGGATCAGAGTCATGTGGCGTTGAGCGGGTTTCATGTGCGGCTGAAGGCAAATCTGCTTCCGCCGGGGAGATATCGTATCGGTGCGGCGGTGAAACATCGGATCACCGGCGCCGGGTTAATGAATTGGTCCAACCGATTTATTGAAATATTGTGAGGATACATTAAGTCCGGTTTATTGGACGGTTTCCCGCAGGCGGCGTATTCCATGTTGCAGACAGCGTGGCCGGAGACAGTATGGAGGATTACGATGAAAGAGGAAGATTACAGAGAGGCGTACCAGCAGGAGCATCTCAAATGCGCCGATTTGGCGGCAAGGGTTGCCGACCTTGAGGCTAAGAACGAGGAGCTGGAGTGGAAATTGAACCGCATAAAGAAAAATCCTCTATGGAAGGCCAGCAGGCCTCTTCGCAGCTGGGTGCACTGGATAATCCGCCAGAAGGACCGGATTTCAAATTGCGGGGGTCCCAGAGGAATCCTTCATAAGATAGACTACAAGAAGCGGGAGCGGGCCGCCATGGGGCAGTTCGGCACGGAGAGTTTTCCTTCCCCGGAACAGGCAGCCGCCGAGCGGGCGGCACGGTTTCCGCGAATGCCGAAGATCAGCATTTTGGTGCCCCTTTGGAACAATCAGAGGGAATTTCAGATCGAGATGCTGGATTCTGTGATGAACCAAACTTATGGGAACTGGGAATTGTGCCTGGCGGACGGTTCCGACGGGGACCATGCCTGCATCGGGGAGATCAGCATGCAGTATGCGGAGAAATCCGGCGGCCGGGTGGTCTACCGGAAGCTGGAAAAGAACGGCGGCATTGCAGGGAATACCAACGCGTGCCTGGCTATGGCCACAGGGGAGTATATCGGCTTGCTGGACCAGGACGATATCCTGCATCCCAGTGTGCTGTATGAGTACGTAAAAGCCATAAACGAGCAGGACGCGGATTACCTTTACTGTGATGAGACTACCTTTAAAAGCGGCAATATCAACCATATGCTGACCATGCATTTTAAACCGGATTATTCGCCAGATAATCTTAGGGCCAATAATTATATCTGCCATTTCAGCGTATTTGCAAGGAAGCTCTTGGATGGAAGCGAGCTGTTCCGGCCGAAATTTGACGGAAGCCAGGATCATGATATGATCCTCCGCCTGACGGACAACGCAAAAAAGGTGGTCCATGTGCCCCGGCTTATGTATTATTGGCGGAGCCATGCGGGAAGCGTGGCCTCCGGCATTGACGCCAAACCTTACGCGGTTGAGGCGGCAAAGGGCGCCGTGGCGGAGCATTTGAGGAAACATGGGTTTGAGCATTTCAAGATTGAGAGCACCAGGGCTTTTGAGACGATTTTCCGCATACGATACCAGATTATCGGGACGCCGGAGATATCCATTGTCATTGCCAATAAAGACCATGTGGAGGATTTGCGCAGGTGCCTGGGATCTATTCTGGAGAAATCCACCTATGATAAGTATGAGATCATCCTTGTGGAAAACAACAGCACTACCCGGGAGATCCGGGACTATTATACGGAGCTTTTGGGTTTCCCTTATGAAGAAAACAAAGAGATTCAGCGCAGCCGGGACGGGAAAATAGCAGTTGTGACATTCCGGGGGGAGTTCCATTACTCTGCCATCAACAATCTCGGGGTAAAATATGCCGCAGGCGAATATATCCTGTTGCTGAACAATGACACGGAAGTAATTACCGTAAACTGGATGGAGGAACTCCTGATGTATGCACAGCGGGAGGACGTGGGGGCGGTAGGCGCAAAGCTTTATTATGGGGATAAGACGATCCAGCACGCAGGGGTGGTAATCGGGTTGGGCGCCCACAGGACGGCAGGCCACACTCACTATAAGCAGCACCGCCAGAATCTGGGATATATGGGCAGGCTTTGCTATGCCCAAAATGTCACTGCCGTCACTGGGGCATGCCTGTTGGTGAAAAAGCGCCTCTATGAGGAGGTGGGGGGGTTGGATGAGGATTTTGCCGTGTCCTTGAACGACGTGGATTTCTGCCTGAAGCTGCGGCAGAGAGGCTTGCTCAACGTCTTTACTCCTTTTGCGGAGTTATTTCATTATGAGTCCATATCCAGGGGACTGGATGACAACGGTGAGAAAGCGGACAGATATAACAGGGAGTCGGAAAAGTTCCGCCGGAAGTGGAAGGCTGAGCTGGAGGCGGGCGATCCTTATTATAATCCCAATTTTTCTCTGGACAGAAGCGACTATTCCCTGAAAGTGTGAGACAGGTTACTAATATATTGAAAGGATTGGCATAAGGCATATGGAAGCGACGAAAAATCAGAACAGGGTGAAATACGCAGTAGCCGCAGTGCTGGCAACGATCTTGTTTGTGATCATTTATAAATACACGCTCAATGAAATAAAAAGCGACACCTATGTGGACATCCACGACCATATTTGGCAGGCGGAACATCTTAACCTGGAGACCTTTCAAATGATATGGCTCCAGCGCCCTTATATGCTTTGGCATTTGAGTGTGAAGGTCTTTGCGGATTTCCTGGTAATGCCATGGGATGAGGCGGGGGCCCTTGCCAACGGCCTGTACAGCGTCCTGAATATGCTGATCTGCTTTTTTATAGTTGACAGGATCGTGGAAAAGAGGGGAAAGGGCAGTTCCGGGGTGGCGGCAGCCGCCGTCAGCGGCCTGCTGAGCTTTTCCATGCCCATGTACCTGAGATGGTATAATACCTACCACTATGAGGGCCAATACGGTATCAATGCCTTTTTCAACCCCACGCATATAGCTGCCAAACCCTTTGGCCTGCTGTCGTTTTTCCTGGCGGTGGATTTGATCCTGATTTACCGGGGGAAGGAGACCCTTTTCTGCAAAAGGGAGAAAAACAAAAAGCGGCTGTACGTTTTTTTCGGCGTGGCGTTGTTTGCATCTGTTTTTGCAAAGCCTACATTTCTGTTTATGCTGCTTCCAGCAGGGGTATTATACCTTTGTTTTGATATGGGAAAGGCGTTGCTGAAAAAGGATGGCAGTTGGAAAAGGGTGTGGGGATTTATGTGGAGGATCGGCTGTGCAGCCATTCCGTCGGTAGTCTACCTGCTGATTTCCTATGCTGCATTCTATTTGTGGGGAGGTACCAATTCGGATTCCAAGGTGGCGATTTACCCGATTTTTACTGCTTGGAAAATCTTTTCGCCCAACATTTTCAAGTCCTGGGTGTTTTCCATGGCATTTCCAATCTGGATGATCGCTACAAACCCGAAATATTTCGTGAAAAATGTGGAAGGCCAGCTGGCCTTGACCGGATATCTGGTGGGTACTCTGGAATATGCTTTTCTGGTGGAGACCGGGAGCAAGCTGGAATACTGCAGCTTTGCCTGGGAGATGGTATCGGGGATGCTGCTGGTTTGGGTGGTGGCGGCAGCGAAGCTTGTGATGCTGACCTATGATACGGAGCAGAGTGCAAAACGCAATATGGCAGTCCTTGTGGGGTGGGGGCTTTTGATGATCCATCTCTTTAGCGGGACTTATTATATCAACCCTTTTAATTATATTATTTAAGGTTCCACTGCCGGAAAATTTCATTCGGCGAGATTGTTCCTGACACGTAAAAACGCACAAATTACCGTAGCACAAATGAAAGGGATATGGTATAATTATCTAAATATTGCTGGGTCTGTGTCAGCACAGTGTACACAGGCTCATGAGAAGAAAAACTGTGCAGAAACGGGGTATGTGAAAATGAGTTTTATGGATGAATTCAACTTCTGGCTGAAGGACGATTACTTTGACCAGGATACCAAGAACGAGCTTCTGGCTATCCGGGACAACGAAGGAGAGATCGAGGAGCGTTTCTACAAGGAGCTGGAGTTCGGTACAGGCGGCCTCCGCGGGATTATCGGCGCAGGGACAAACCGTATGAATCTCTACACGGTCCGCAAGGCGACCCAGGGACTTGCAAATTTCATATTAAAGCAGGGCACCCAGGAGAAGGGCGTAGCCATTGCATATGATTCCAGGAATATGTCCCCCGAGTTCGCGGATGAGGCGGCGCTTTGCCTGGCGGCAAACGGCATCAAGGCGTATGTTTTCGAATCCTTAAGGCCTACACCCGAGCTTTCTTTTGCGCTCCGTACCCTTGGCTGTACCGCAGGCATCGTAGTCACTGCCAGCCACAATCCCCCCGAGTATAACGGTTATAAAGTATATTGGGAGGACGGCGCACAGGTGACCGCACCCAAGGATAAGCAGATCATTGACGAAGTGCAGAGCATAAAAGACTACCATACCGTAAAGACTATGGACAAAGAGGATGCCCTGGGGAAGGGGTTGTACCAGGTTATCGGTAAGGAGATCGATGATAAGTACATGGAGGAGCTGAAGAAGCAGATCATACATCCCGACGTGATTGCTGAGGTGGCGGACGATATCAAGATCGTGTATACTCCCCTCTGCGGCACGGGAAACCTTCCCGTAAGACGCATCCTTTCCGAGCTTGGCTTTAAGAATGTATATGTGGTTCCCGAGCAGGAGAACCCCGATCCCAAGTTTACTACTTTGGACTATCCTAATCCCGAAGACCCCAAGGCGTTTACATATGCACTGCGCCTGGCGAAAGAGAAGGATGCGGATATTGTCCTGGCTACTGACCCCGATGCAGACCGTCTGGGGATTTATGCCAAAGATGCCAAGACCGGGGAATATGTTTCCTTCACCGGAAATATGTCCGGTATGCTGATTGCGGAATATATTCTGAGGGAGAAGGCGGCTACAGGGACAATGCCGGAGAATCCGGCCCTTGTCACCACCATCGTGACCACGAATATGACCAGGCCCATTACAGCGGCCTATGATGTAAAGCTGATAGAAGTACTCACCGGATTTAAGTTTATCGGCGAGCAGATTAAGCTTTTTGAACAGACCGGCAGCAACAATTATGTGTTCGGCCTGGAGGAGAGTTACGGATGCCTGGCAGGGACCCACGCAAGGGATAAGGATGCCGTTGTGGCTGTTATGTGTCTCTGTGAGGTGGCGGCATACTGTAAGAAGCAGGGCAAGACGCTTTGGGATATGATGCTGGATACTTACGAAAAATACGGCTATTTCAAAGAGACCCAATATACCATTACAATGAAGGGCATTGACGGAGCGAGGCAGATCGCCGAGATCATGGATAAGCTTCGCCAGAACCCGCCCAAGGCCTTTGGTGATTTAAAGGTCCTGAAATTCAGGGATTATAAGGCTGATAAGGTGATTGATATGGAGACAGGCGAGGAGACCAAAACGGGGCTGCCTGATTCCAACGTCCTTTATTTTGAGCTTCCTGACGACGCTTGGTGCTGTGCCCGCCCTTCCGGCACAGAACCCAAGATCAAGTTCTACATGGGTGTAAAGGGAAGCAGTATTGAAGATGCCCAGGCAAGGGTGGAGAAGCTGACGGAGGATCTGAAGGCATTGCTGTAACCCTGGAAATAAAAAAGGTTGGTTTTATAGAGACAGACGAGGTTCCCTACCGGTTCCCCACGGAATCGGTAGGGAACTTTTGGAGTGAGTGATTAGCTGTTTTCCGGAAGGAGTTTTCATGAGCATTTTGCATGTTGCCAATGTGAAAAAGACCGTATATTATGTCAGGAGGAATGGCCTTAGAAAGACTGTAAATGCCATACGGGAAAGGATGGACCGCCGCAGCCGGGTACCTTATCGGTGGGAAGCCCTTTCGGAGGAGAAGAAGGAGAGGCAGAGGCAGTACGCGGCAAAGGGTTTTTCCCGTGTTTGCTTCAGCATTGTGGTGCCCACATACCGTACACCCGGCCAGTATTTGCAAGAAATGATAGCGTCTGTTACAAAACAGACTTATCCCAATTGGGAGTTGATTCTGGCAGATGCCACGGAGGAGGGGGCGGCGGACAGGATCAGGGCGGCGGCAGAGGGATGCGGGGATACCCGTATCCGGTACTGTCATCTTCCGGCAAACAGCGGTATTGCAGAGAATACAAATCGGGGGATCGCTCTGGCATCTGGCGATTATGTGGGCCTTTTGGATCATGACGACCTGTTGGCGGAGAACGCCCTTTATGAGATGGCGCTGAGGATTGAACAGGAGAAAAAGAACGGAATAGAATTGCAAGTGCTATATTCGGATGAAGATAAATGCAATGAGGACGGAACGCAATTTTATGACCCTAATATAAAGGAAAAATTTAATCAGGATTTATTATTATCGAATAATTACGTATGTCATTTTATGGTAATGAAGCGAGAACTGATTCAAAAACTTCGATTGCGCAAAGAATATGACGGGGCACAGGATTTTGACCTGATACTTCGAGGGGCATACGAGATTTTGGCAAAAGGGCAGGAAAATGAAATTGCCCATGTGCCTTTGGTTCTATACCACTGGCGTTGCCACACCGGTTCCACTGCAGAAAACCCTCAAAGCAAGCTCTATGCGTATGATGCGGGCAGAAGGGCGGTACAGGAATTTGCGGACAGGAGGGGATGGAAGGCGAAAGCGGTGGACACGGAGCATCTTGGGTTCTACCGGCTGGAGTACGGGGGGGATATTCTGGCAATGCGCCCTGAGCTGGCGGCAATAGGAGGCCCGCTGATACGGAACGGGAAAGTGGCGGGTGGCCGGATGTCCCCGGCGGGAGAAGTATTTTACCGGGGACTTCCCTGGACTTATAGCGGGTATCTCCACAGAGCTTCCCTTCAGCAGGAGGCGGAAGTGCTGGATATCAGGAACATTGAGGTAAGGGAGGAGCTTCGGGGACTATTTGAGGAGATAGTGGGTGTGGCCTATACCCCAATTCCCGGAACCAATGTATTTAATGCCGCCCTTCTTCCCGGCGGCGTGGACCATGTGTTGCTGAGTATCCGGCTGGGGGAATCGTTCCGGCAGAGGGGATATAAGCTTTTGTATCTACCCTGCCGCAGAATGTTATTAAAGAAGAACAGGCGCAATAGGTATAAAGCCGCATGGGAGACACAATGAGAGAGATAACGGTAGTTATTCCAAATTACAACGGTGTAAAATTTTTGCGGGAGTGCTTACAGGCCCTTTTTGGACAGGGGGACGGGACACCGGAATATGAGGTCGTAATGGTGGACAACGGCTCCACTGACGGAAGCATTGCCCTGGTCAAACGGGAATTTCCCCAGGTCAGGGTTATTTCACTGCCTGAAAATACCGGGTTTTGCCATGCTGTAAACGTAGGGATCAGGGAGTCGGAATCGCCCTATATCATCCTGCTGAACAATGACACAAAAGTGAGGGCAGGGTTTATCGGAGAACTTTACCGTGCCATAAATGGCCGGCGGGGAGCCTTTTCTGTCAGCGCCAGGATGCTTCTGTGGGACAGGCCGGAACTTTTGGATGGGGCAGGGGACCGCTACTGTGTCTTTGGCTGGGCCTTCGCCAGGGGGAAAGGACAGCCGGCAGGCGCATACGACAAGGCGGCGGAGGTTTTTTCCGCATGTGCCGGGGCTGCCATATACAGACGCCGGGTCTTTCAGGAGATCGGTTTTTTTGACGAGCTTCATTTTGCCTATCTGGAAGACCTGGACATTGGTTACCGGGCAAGGATCCACGGCTATCGGAATTATTATGAACCGAAGGCAGAGGTAATCCATTACGGCAGCGCTTCGTCAGGCTCCAGATATAATGAATTTAAGGCGAAACTGGCGGCGGCCAATAATATTTATGTGATTGGGAAGAACATGCCCTTGTTGCAGTGGGTATGGAATTTTCCTTTTTTGTTGACAGGTTTTTTCGTCAAATTTCTCTTTTTCTGTAAAAAGGGGATGGGCGGATCTTACTTGAAGGGCCTGAAAGCAGGATTTGGAAAACTGTTTTCGGAAGATGGAAGAAACAGCAGGATCCGTTTCCGGTGGGCAAATCTGGGTAACTATTTGGCCATCCAGGGGCAGTTATACGCCAATGCGATTCGGTTTCTTAAGAAATCTTAAGAAATAGCTTCATAAATTCCTAAGTTGTTCTTTTTATAATAATACTGTAACATGTAGCTTGGGTGAAGCGTATGATTAAAGACAATCAGAAAATATTCAATCGAATATTGGTATTAATTGACGCTGTTATTACCGCGTTTTCTCTGATATTGGCTTATATTGTCAAATTTTATGTCTTTCATGACGGGCCCGGCGTAGGGGTGCTGCCCCTGAGCGATTATATCATGCTGTTGGTATTTATTGTACCAATATATATGCTGATTTATTATGCATGCAGCGTATATGCGCCGAAAAGGACGGTGCGCCGCAGGTTTGAGATTTACGGCATAGTCAAAGCCAATACCATTGGGATCGTGGTGCTGATCCTGATATTGTACATGATCATCAAGGAGATTAATTTCTCCCGTTCCGTAATGGCGTTATTTTATATCTTCAATGTGGGAATTACCTCCTGGGTGCGGCTTGTGCTCCGCAAAAGCCTGCGGACCATGCGCAGTAAGGGATATAACCTGAGGCATATGCTTCTGGTGGGTTATTCCCGCGCTGCGGAAGAATACATCGACCGGCTGAAGGATAACCCCCAATGGGGATACGTGGCCTGCGGCATCCTGGATGACCATGTGCCTGCGGGGACGCTTTACAAGGGTGTTAAGGTCCTGGGGACATTGGGGAACCTTGAGATCATCCTGCCGGAGAACAAGTTGGACGAGATTGCCATCACACTTCCGCTGAAGGATTATGACAATCTGGAGGAGATAGTCCACGTATGTGAAAAATCGGGTGTGCACACAAAGTTTATACCGGATTATAACAGTATGATCCCCAGCAGGCCATACACGGAGGATTTGATGGGATTGCCGGTCATCAATATCCGTTATGTGCCCTTGAGCAATACCGGTAACATTATCATAAAGCGGGCCATCGATATTGTAGGTTCCCTGGTGGGGATCATTATCACATCGCCCATTATGCTGATTGCCGCCATTGCAGTGAAATGTTCCGGCCCCGGGCCCATCATTTTCCAGCAGGAGAGGATCGGGCTCCACAATAAATCTTTCCATATGTATAAATTCCGCAGCATGGAACAGCAGTCCCCCAAGGATGAGAAGAAGGCCTGGACGGTGAAGGATGACCCCCGTGTCACCAGGGCGGGTAAGATCCTGCGCAGGACCAGCCTGGATGAGCTTCCCCAGCTGTTTAATATCCTGAAGGGGGATATGAGCCTGGTGGGCCCCAGGCCGGAGAGGCCGCTGTTTGTGGAAAAATTCCGGGAAGAGATCCCAAGGTATATGGTAAAGCATCAGGTTCGGCCCGGACTTACGGGTTGGGCGCAGGTAAACGGGTTCCGCGGAGATACCTCTATTAAGAAGCGAATTGAATATGATATTTATTACATTGAGAACTGGACCCTGGGAATGGATATTAAAATTATCTTCATGACTTTTTTCACAGGGTTTATAAATAAAAATGCATATTAACTATTAAATTTAAGGAGAAGGTATTATGGCAACACAAGCGAACAACAGAAAAATGACTGCAAAGCAGCAGGAGGCAAAAAAGAGACGGAAGATAATTATTTTTGCGGTGGAGATATTTATCATCATAATTATGATGGCAGTTTTGTGGCTGGTTATGAACAGGACCAGCGAAGGCCCCAAAGTGACAGTGCTGGATCCCAAGGAGCTGGAGATCCATGAGGAGGTACGGCAGCAGAAAGAGGAAGGCGGCACAATGCAGGGGTATCTGAACATTGCCCTGTTCGGAGTGGATGCGGAGACGGACAGCCAGCTGTATAAGAACAGCCGCAGCGACAGTATTATGATTGCCAGCGTTAACCTGGATACCGGGGAGATCAAGCTGGTCAGCGTATACCGTGACTCTTACCTGAATATCGGTACGGACGAGTACAGGAAATGTAACGCTGCATATTCTTTCGGCGGCGCCGAGCAGGCTGTAAAGATGCTTAATATGAACCTGGATATGGATATCGAACATTTTGTGACGGTAGGATACAAAGGGTTGAGTGAAGTGATTGACGGCCTCGGGGGCGTTTGGATTGATGTGGATGAAGAGGAGTTAAAGCATATTAATAATTATCAGATCGGTATAGCGGAGACACTGAAGTGTGATTATATCCCTGTGGCATCGGCAGGCTATCAGCTCCTGAACGGCCTTCAGGCTACCGCATACTGCCGTATCCGTTATACTGCGGGAGATGACTTCAAGCGTACCGCCCGCCAGAGAGAGGTGATCCAGGCCATTGAGGATCAGGCGAAGCAGGCTGACCTGGCTACCTTGACTAGAGTATTTAACAATGCCATTGATGATATTTATACCAATGTGGATACCGAGACGATCATGGAATTCTTAGGTGCCATCACTAAATACGAAATTGTGGATGAGGGCGGTTTCCCTCAGGAGAGCATGCGTACGGTTGCCAATATCGGCGCCAAGGGAAGCAGTGTCATTCCCATGGATCTGGAGTCCAATGTAGTGTGGCTGCACCAGTTCCTGTTCAGCGATGAGGACTATACCGTTACGGACAGTGTACGCGAGTATAGCCGGAAAATAGCTTCCGATACTGCCGCATACATTAACAAACAGTGATTGTGTTATGGCAGCAGGTTTGAAGGTTGATGTGATTATTCCGGTGTATAAGCCGGGCAGAGAGTTGTTTGCGCTGTTGGATCAGCTGAGATGCCAGACCGTTCCCCTGGGGAAAGTCATTCTCATGAACACGGAGAAGGAATATTTTGAGCAACTTACGGACAGGACGGAATTTGCGGAAAGATATCCTCAGGTGGAGGTCTGGCATATTTCCAAGCAGGAGTTTGACCACGGCGGCACAAGGCACCAGGGAGTGCTGCATTCTGACGGGGATATATTTATTACCATGACCCAGGATGCCCTTCCCGCAGACAGGCATCTGGTGGAAAGGCTGACCCGGCATTTGAACGGGAAGGTAGCTGTGGCCTACGCCAGGCAGCTTCCTGCGGCGGGGTGCAAGGAGACGGAGAAGGCCTCCAGGCAATTCAATTACCCCCCGGTATCCGGTATTAAAACCGGAGGGGACTTACAGAGGCTGGGGGTGAAGACTTTCTTCTGTTCCAATGTGTGTGCGGCTTACAGGAGGGATATCTACGACGCGCTGGGTGGCTTTATCCGCCATACAATATTTAATGAAGATATGATATACGCGGCAGGCGCGGTGAAGGAGGGATATGGCATTGCTTATGAGGCTGATGCCAGAGTGTTCCATTCCCATAATTATACCAATATGCAGCAGCTGCGAAGAAATTTTGATCTGGGTGTGTCTCAGGCAGACCACCCGGAAATTTTTGCGGATTTTCCTTCGGAATCAGAGGGGAAAAAATTAGTCAAAGAGACATATACTTATTTGAAAGACAGGAAAAAGCTATACTTGTTTCCCGGATTTTGTGTACAATGTGGTTTTAAATATGTGGGTTATCTTTTGGGGAAAAACTATAAAAAGCTTTCCCGGAAATGGATATGGAAGATCACTGCCAACCGGGAATATTGGGAAAAAGTGTGAAACCGCTAATGCCCAGAGTGCAGTCCGGGAGCGGGGGCAAATTGTATGCCCTCCCAAGCGGGGATTGTTCATTGGAGTTTAACTCCGTGGGATTATGAGCCGCAGCAAAGCTGTGGCATGGGGGAATAGTGTAAAAAATCACACTGATGTGTTGATTTTTTACACGCAAATTTGTGCCGGAGCGTCACAAATTTGTTTGATGGCAGACGCAAATTTGATGTTTGCATCGTCCCGTCGCGCAAACGCTCCGGAATGGAGATTAATATGTGTGGTATTGTAGGTTATATCGGGAATGATCAGGCAGCGCCCATTATTTTGGAGGGGTTGTCGAAGTTGGAATATCGCGGATATGATTCCGCAGGCATGGCGATATTTAATGGGGAGGCGATCCAGACAAGGAAGGCCATCGGACGGCTGAAGGTATTGGAAAACCTTACAAGAGGCGGTGAGACCATGCCCGGCTGCTCCGGCATCGGGCATACCAGATGGGCCACACACGGTGCCCCCAGCGATATGAACGCCCATCCCCATACGAATGCGGCGGGCACTATAGCCGTGGTGCACAATGGTATTATTGAAAATTACATACCATTGAGAAAAAAGATGCAGAATAAAGGATATCATTTTGTGTCCGAGACGGATACGGAGGTGCTGGCGCATCTGATTGACTATTATTACAAGGGAAACCCTTTGGAGGCAATCACCAAAGTACTGCATCGTGTGGAGGGTTCTTATGCTCTGGGCATTCTGTTCGCAGACCATCCCGATGTGATATATGCGGCGAGAAAGGACAGTCCCCTGATCGTAGGGCAAAATGAGAACGGCTGCTTTATTGCTTCCGATGTCCCTGCTATCCTGAGATATACCAGGACTGTATACTATCTGGATAACCAGGAAGTGGCGGAGCTGACAAAGGGCGGCCTTCGCTTCTACTCCGTGGATGAGGAGGAGCTTACCAAGGAATCCACCAATATCGACTGGGATGCGGATGCGGCGGAGAAGTCGGGATATGAACATTTCATGTTGAAAGAAATGTATGAGCAGCCGAAGACCATCACGGATACTATTTCCCCCAGGATCAAGGGGAACGATATTGTGATTGAAGAACTGAATATGACAGATGAGGAGTTAAGGGCCGTAAGGAAGATTCATATTGTTGCCTGCGGTTCCGCGTATCATGCCGGTGTAACCGGTAAGTATGTGCTGGAAGGATTGGCGCGTATTCCTGTAGAAGTGGACGTAGCAAGTGAATTCCGTTATCGCGACCCTATCCTTGGGGATGGGGACATGATCATTGTGATCAGCCAGTCCGGTGAGACGGCGGACACTTTGGCCGCCCTGAGGGAATCCAAGGCGAGAGGCCAGAAAGTATTGGGGATTGTCAATGTGGTAGGCAGCTCCATTGCCAGAGAAGCCGATGCCTGCCTGTACACCTGGGCAGGGCCTGAGATTGCGGTGGCTACCACCAAGGCATACAGCGCCCAGCTGACGGCTTTGTATATGCTTGCCATGAAATTTGCCAAAGTCCGCGGACTGCTGGATGGGAAGGCATTTGGGGATTTGCTGAGAGACCTGCTGTGCCTGCCGGACCAGATTGAGCTGCTCCTGGGGCAGAAGGGGAAAATACAGCATTTTGCAAATCGATACCTGGGGGCAAGGGACATTTTCTTTATCGGCAGAGGAATCGACTATGCAATCTCCCTGGAAGGATCCCTGAAGCTGAAGGAGATCAGCTATATCCATTCAGAGGCCTATGCCGCCGGGGAACTAAAGCACGGAACCATATCCCTGATTGAAGACGGTACCCTTGTGGTGGCCCTGTCTACCCAGCCGGCGCTGTTCCAGAAGACCATCAGCAACATTGTAGAGGTAAAGGCAAGAGGCGCTTTTGTGATGGCAGTTACCAGTGAAGAGAACAAAGCCATTGAAAAAGCATCCGATTATGTGATTTACCTTCCGGAGAGCAACCCGTATTTTGCCAATTCCCTGGCCATTATCCCGCTGCAGTTGTTTGCCTACTATGTGGCTGTGGGCAGAGGGTGTGATGTGGATAAGCCGAGAAATCTGGCAAAGTCTGTCACAGTGGAATAAATGTAACTGATTATAAAGCTGCCCGAAAGCATCTGTTTGCTTTGGGCAGTTTTTTTCACAACTACTTCATACGAAATACACATTTCCGTCACAATTCGGGATTATACTCTCTTCATAGAAATACAGAAGGAGGTAAACATTTATGCATGAAAATGACAGTCCTTATTTTGACCATACAACTTACTCGGCGGAAGCGCTTGAGGAAAACGCCCGGGCGGCAGTCCCTCAACCCCAGTTAAAAGAGAAAAAACCGAAACGTTCCATGGGAGGTTTCCGCAAGGCAGCTTTTAGCGCAGGTTTGGGCCTTTGCTTCGGCCTGTGTGCCGGAGCCGGATTCTATGGTATAAAGCTGGGAACGGAATATTTTGCCGAAGCCAAGATGCCGGAGGTACGGTCTGACCTGGAAGACAATTCCACGGCAACGCCTGTAAACGGACCGGCTGCGGCGACCCATATTACCTATGTGCATGACGATGTCTCCGATGTGGTGGAGGAAGTCATGCCTGCCATGGTATCCATTGTCAATAACTTTACCAGCACGGAATACAGTTTCTGGGGGCAGTCCTACAGCAAACCCGGCGCATCCAGCGGATCCGGCATTATCGTAGCGGAGAACAGGAGCGAGCTTTTGATCGTGACGAACAACCATGTGGTAAGCGGTGCGAATGCCCTGGAAGTTACTTTTACCGACGGCGCCACCGCACAGGCTTCGATCAAGGGTGCGGACGCAGATATGGACCTTGCAGTGATATCTGTCCCTTTGGGCAGCCTCAGCGGGGAAACCAGGGATGCCATCTCCGTTGCCACTCTGGGTGACAGTGAGAGCTTAAAGCTGGGAGAGCCTGTGATTGCTATCGGAAACGCGCTTGGCATCGGCCAGTCGGTGACCGATGGCATTGTAAGCGCCCTGGACCGCGTGATTACCATGGAGGACGGTTCCCAGGGAACCTTTATCCAGACCAACGCGGAGATCAATGAAGGAAATTCGGGCGGCGCCCTGCTGAATATAAGGGGCGAGGTAATCGGCATTAATTCCAACAAGATTACCGGTACCAGGGTGGAAGGCATGGGTTATGCCATTCCCATCAGTTCTGCAAGTCCTATTATTGCGGATTTGATGAAAGACAGGATTCCGGAGGAAGAGGCCGGTTATATGGGTATTGTCATGCAGGAGATCACGGACCAGGTGATCCAGATGTACCATATGCCTCAGGGCGTTTTCGTCTATGATGTGGAGGAAGGCTCCGCCGCCCATGCCGCCGGCATAAGGAAGCAGGATATCATTGTGCAGTTTGACGACAGGAAGATCACTTCATATAACAGCCTGAAAAGCGTGCTGCAGTATTACAAGGCAGGGGATACGGCAACAGTCACTGTCATGCGTCTGGTAGACGGCGAATATCTGTCCTATGAGCTGGAGATCACTTTAAGTGAGCGGCCTGAGGGCGAATAAAATAAAACATCACAGAAAACGGCCGCTCACATTGTGCGGCCGTTTTCACTTGGGAGTGATATATGGGTTGCCAAAAGGGAACCGGAAAGATATAATGAATTCTGGTTTGTTTTCACAATCCTGAACCAAATGCGGCATGGGGATTAGATTGAAAAATAAGTCTGATGACTTTATTTTTCAATCGGCAATTTGAGTCAGAGCCTCAAATATGCCCTGATCG
>ERZ808040.671-NODE-671-length-27886-cov-7.654572_pt1 | contig 27886 bp, 28 predicted proteins | sample MGYA00380191_ERZ808040 | MGnify/ENA primary metagenome ERZ808040 (study PRJEB31490, sample SAMN06133395) | mouse gut metagenome | isolation source: J6 | host: mice | place: China: Chengdu | collected 2015-05 ...
GAATTGCCGCGCTGCAAAAAAACGAGCAGATTGTGCTGTCCCTCTACTATGAGAAAAATCTGCACATGAAAGAGATCGCCCAGGTGATGGGGGTGAGCGAGCCCCGCATCTCTCAGATCCACTCCCGGGCCATACAGAAGCTGCGGGACCATATGAGCAGTTATCTGAACAGCGAATCCCCAGTCAGACACACCAAAAAGCGGAAGAAGGTATGATGCAGGATGTTTAAGGGCTTTTACAACCTCACCTCGGGCATGGCGACCCATCAGCGCAACCTGAATGTGGTGGGCAACAACATGGTGAACATCTCCACCGCCGGCTTCAAGGAGAGCCGGTATATCGCCAGCACCTTCGACGACGTGATGTACTCCCGGGTGGGCAACGAGGAAAAGATCTATACCGAGATCGGCCGCCAGAGCTATATCCGCGCCAACAGCGAGATCTACGTGGACTACAGCCAGGGCATTCCCGAGCCCACCGAGATCTCCCTGGATTTCGCCATCATGGGGGAGGGGTTCTTTGCCATTCAGCAGGAGGGCGGGGACATCGTATACACCAGGGCGGGCAGCTTCTCCCTGGACGGCGAGGGGTACCTGTGCTTCCCCGGCACCGGCCGGGTGCTGGACCCGGAGGGCAACCCCATCCAGCTGGGCACCGACAAGCTGTCGGTGGACGGCCAGGGGAACCTGTCCACCCTGGACGGCGCCTATCTCGGCCGCCTGGGCGTATACACCTTTGAGGACCTCCAGCAGCTGGACCACAACGGCGAGGGCTTCTTCACCGGCGAGGGCGCGCAGCCCGTGGAGATCCCCCAGGTGCTCTGGAAGTATCTGGAGCGCTCCAACACGGACATGGTCCGGGTGATGACGGAGATGCTCACCAGCCAGCGGGCGCTGCAGAGCGCCGCGTCGGTGACCAAAATGTATGACGAGGTTATGGGCCACGCCGCCAGCGACGTGGGTCGGATGGGATGAGGTGAAGGACAATGAATCAATCCTTTTACATCGGCGCGGTAGGCGCCCAGCAGCAGCTTCGCCGCCTGAACGTCCACGGCGACAACATCGCCAACCTGAATACAGTGGGCTTCAAGGCGGACCGCTCCGACTTCAGCGCCCTGATGTTCCAGAACCACCGGGGCATCGAGGAGGAGCTGCCCATGGGGGTGGGCGCCCGTCTGCTCATGACCGCCACCGACTTTTCCCAGGGGCCGGTGGAGGACAACGGCCGCTCCCTGGACTACATGATCGAAGGGGACGGCTTCTTCGGCCTGGTGGATCTGGCCACGGGGGAGGTCAGCTATACCCGCAACGGCGCCTTCGTCATGTCGTCGCTGGAGCGGCCCACCGGCCAGGTGGATGAGAACGATCAGCCCATTATGGAGACGGTGTTCTGCCTGGGAGACGGCACCGGCCGGTTTGTGCTCAGCGAATCCGGCGGCCTGGTCGAGGTCACCGACCCCAAGCAGAAGCTGCCCATCGGCATCTTCGACTTTGCCAATTACAACGGGATGATCCAGATGGACGACACCCGCTACATGCCCGTGGACAAGAACGGAGACCTGTGGTACGGCACCGGCACCCTGCGCCAGGGCGTGCTGGAGGGCTCCAACGCCGACCTGGCGGAGGAGTACACCAAGGTCATCGAAGCCCAGCGGGCCTATGGCATGGCTCTGAAAATGGTTCAGACCTCCGATGAGATCGAGACCACCATCAATAATCTGCGCAGCTGAGGAGGGATTTGAATGGCGATTAAGAACTACGACGAGCTGAATTCCCTGGAGCTGGACACCCTCCGGGAAATCGGCAGCGTCGGCACCGGCAACGCCGCCACCGCGCTGTCCCAGATGCTGGGCAGGCAGGTGCGCATCACGCTGCCTGAGGTGCGGATCATGGGCTACAACGAGGCCATTGAGTGGATCGGCGGGCCGGAGGAAATCACCGCCGGCGTGCTGGTGAAGCTCAGCGGCCATGTCAACGGCATCATGCTGTCGGTACAGCCGCTGGAATTTGTCAACATCGTGCTGGAGAGCATGATGGGCAAAACGGTGGACAGCTATGACCAGCTGACGGAGATGGAGCATTCCGCCCTGGTGGAGGTGGGCAACATCATGATCTCCACCTTCATCAACGCCCTGAGCGGTCTGGCCGGCATGGATGTGAACCTGACCGTGCCCGCCTTCACCGTGGATATGCAGGGCGCCATTCTGGCCGTACCCATGGCGGAGTACGGCGGACAGTCCGACTACATCATGACCATCGGAGGCAATTTTGTAAGCGAGGACAAGCAGGTTCCCTGCCGCCTGCTGATGTCGCCGGACCTTCGGTCGCTGAACAGCCTTTTACGGAAGCTGGGCGTAAGCGATGGCTGACAAGATTACAATCGGAATCGCGGACATGAAGATGGCCAAGGGGGAGGGGATGTTGGTCACCTACGCGCTGGGCTCCTGCATCGGCATCTGCCTGCATGACCCGGCCCTCAAGCTGGGGGCCCTGGTGCACATCATGCTGCCGCTGAATATGGAGACGGGGCGGAAAAACCCGATGAAGTATGCCGATACCGGAATCAAAGAGACCTTGAAGCAGATGGAGGCCAAAGGGGCCAGCCGGTCCAGAATCACCGCAAAGATCGCCGGCGGGGCCATGATGTTCAAGGATGGCAGCGGTTCCCTGGGCAACATTGGACAGAGAAACATTGAGAGCGTGAAGCTGAACCTGAAAAAAGAGGGCGTCCGCCTGGTAAAGGAGGACGTGGGCGGGACTGTGGCCCGCACCCTGCTCTTTGACGTGAACAGCGGTCTGGCCTGCATCCGCAGCTATGGCCGTCAGGAACTTATCATTTGATACCGCGCAAGCGGAGAGGGAGTGTTGGCAATGATGGAAGATAATAAACAGGGCATCCTGCTGGAATCCGGCACCAATGAGATTGAAATTATGAAGTTCACCATCGGCGGGAACCTGTACGGCATCAACGTGGCCAAGGTCCGGGAGATTATGATCTCCGCGCCGGTGAAGCCCATGCCCATGGCCCACCCGGCGGTGGAGGGCATCTTCAAGCCCCGGGACACGGTGCTCACTGTGGTGGATCTGCCCAAGTACCTGGGGGTGGAAAGCCCCAAGGACCCCAAGGACATCTTCATCATCACCAACTTCAACAAGATGTTCATCGCCTTCCGCGTTCACGCCGTGGACCGCATCAGCCGCATTTCCTGGACGGACATCCAGAAGCCGGACAAGACCGTCTCCGGCGGGGCGGAGGGCGTGGCCACCGGCATCGCCCAGTGCGACGGCGAGCTGGTCACCATTCTGGACTTCGAGCGGATTGTGGCCGAGATCGCCCCGGAGACCTCCATCCAGATGTCCGAAGTGGAGCAGCTGGGCCCCCGGGACCGCAACGACAAGCCCATCTGGGTGGCGGAGGATTCCATCCTGCTGAGCAAGATGATTGAGGACTCCCTGCGGAAGGCCAACTATGTGAACCTGCACATGTTCTCCAACGGCCTGGAGCTGTGGGAGGGCCTTACCGCTCTGCCCCAGGAGGGCGACCTGACCCGGGACGTGGCGCTGATCATCACCGACATTGAGATGCCCCAGATGGACGGGCACCGGCTGACCAAGCTGGTGAAGGAGAACGCGCGGTTCCGGCAGATTCCCCTCATTATTTTCTCCTCCCTCATCAGCGAGGAGATGCGGCGCAAGGGCAGGGACCTGGGCGCCGACGAACAGCTCACCAAGCCGGAAATCGGCCACCTGGTGGATGTGATGGACCGCCTGCTGGCACGCCAGGAGAAGCAGGCCAAGGGCTGAGAGGACCGAAGGGTCCGGCGGACGCGATGATGCGGGGCTGCCCTAAGACAGGATTTAGTAGGAGGCGCTTAGCTTATGAGCGGCAAGTATATCGTGCGGCAGCCCATCCGGGACGCTGCTGGCAACACCATCGGGCATGAGATCCTATACCACGGGGCCAACCAGGCCTTCAGCAGCGACAGCTCCACTTCCAGCGCGGAATTTGCCGCCGCCAACACCATCTACAGCTTTCTCACCGAGAACAGCCCGAAGGTGCTGAAGGGGACGCTGAATTTCATGACCTTTACCACCATGCTGCTGATGAAAAAGACCCCAAGGCTCTTTGACAAGAGCGACCTGGTCATTCAGATTGATGACGCCGTCATCATCCACCCCCTGTCCATGCACCTGGTGCGGCAGTACGCCAAGGAGGGCTACCGCGTGGCTGTGAACGATTTCCAGTTCACACCCCGGTACTTGTCCCTGCTGGACGACATCCACTTCATCAAAATCAACGCCAAAACCGCCACGGAGATTACCATCCGCAACACGGTGGAGATCGCCCACAGCATGAACATCAAGTGCGTGGTGACCAACATCGACGAGGAGAAGCTGTACCAGCGGGCGGTGGCCCTGGGGGCGGACGCCATGGAGGGCACCTATGTGGCCGACAAGCTGACCACCAAGGCCCACAGCAGCGCCTACATCCAGAGCAACTTCTTCCAGCTGATGGTGGCGGTTACCCGGGACGAGCCCAACGTGGAAGAGATCGAGCAGATGATTGCCGCGGACGCCAGCCTGTCCTACGGGCTGCTGAAAATGGTCAACTCCGCCTATTTTGCCCTGCGCTACCGGGCCACCACCATCCGGCAGGCCATCATGACCCTGGGCCTGGGCCAGCTGAAGCAGTGGATTTACCTGCTCAGCGCCAGCAACGCGGAAAATGAGGTGGACCCCGGCTCGGAGGAGTTCCTGAAGCGCTCCTTCATGCGGGCCAATTTCTGCAGCGAGCTGATGAACTACGCCAAGGATATGCCCATCTCCAAGGCGGAGGCCTATCTGATGGGCATGTTCTCCACCCTGAACTACCTCATTGACGCCCCCATGGAGGACATCCTGGAGGAGGTGCCGGTGGCCGATGAGATCAAGGCCGCCCTGCTGCGCCACGAGGGGCGCTGCGGAATGCTGTACGACCTGGTGCTCAGCTATGAGTCCGCCGACTGGGAGAAGATCACCGAGCTGGCCGAGACGCTGGGCATTCCCGACAACATGATTACCAGCGTGTACTTCATCTGCATGGAAAACGTGAATACCCTCTGGGAGCAGCTTACCAACCCCTATCCTCAGCAGATGCCTGTCCCCGGCGGAGAGACGCCCGAGGCGTAGGCCGGCGCATAAAAAGAAATCTCTGACGGAGACGGGCTCCGTCAGAGATTTTCCGTTTGGGCGGCGTTTACCGGGCGTGATGGGGGCGCTCCATCACCAGCTTGCAGGCCTGGAGGAGCTGGGCGGTGATATCGCTGCTGAACTTGCCCTCGTACACCGTCAGCCGGGGCACCCGGTCGTTGGGCTCCAGCACCACGTACTTGGGGGGCAGGTGGTTCAGGGTGATGGCCTTCACGTCCTCCATGCACCGCTTGCAGGTGCACAGGCCGAACATCTCCACGTATTTGGGAGCCTTTTCCTCCACCAGCACCTGCATCACGTTGATGTAGCCGGGGTTTTCCGGCTCAGGGAAGGCGCTCTTCGCCGGGGCGGCGGGCTCCTCCGCCGGAGCGGCTGGGGCCGCGGGCTGGGGCTCGGGGCCGGCCTGGGGGACGGGGGGCTGCTCCGGCGCGGCGGGGGCGGGCTCAGGCTGGACGGGGACGGAGGGGGCGGGCGCGGCCTGTGCGCCCAACTCACCCTCCAGGGCGTCCTCCAGGGCGTTGCGGATCTGAACGGATGCGGCGGCATCCGGCGCCATGGAGGTCACGATGGGCGGAACGGGCGCGGCGGGCGCGGGGGCCGCGGTGTCCTCCACAGGGTCTGCCTTTTTGCTCAGCAGGTTCATCACCCGCGCGGTTTTACTGGTTTTGTCCTTTGCCATGATGCGATACTCCTTACTCAGTTAAAAAATTTAGAAATATACTTTTGCCGGAAGGTCTGCTTGGGCCGGGGGAAGCGCTCTCCGGCCACCACGTCCACGATCTCCTGGAAATCCTGGGCGGGACGGGAGTCGGGCTGATAGGTGAGCACGGTCTGCCCGTGGGCGGGAGCCATGGCCACGCCCACCCCCCGGTGGATCTTCGCCTGGAACACCCGGCTGCCCAGCTGTTCCGCCACATCCTGGGCCAGCTCCAGAATATCCTTGGACAGGGTGAGACGCCCGTTGTACTTGTTGATGAGGATGCCGATGACCTTCAGGTGGGGGTTGAAGCTGTCCCGGACGGTTTCGATTGTCTCCTGGAGCTGCGTGACGCCCACCAGGCTGAGGACCTCCGCCTCCATGGGGACGATGAGCCCGCTGGAGGCCACGTAGGCGTTGACGGTGAGGATATTCAAAGCCGGCGGCGTGTCGATGATGATGAAGTCGTACCGGGAGCGCACCGCCGACAGCTGCTGGTCCAGCATGAATTCCCGGCGGGGCACGGTGAACTCCACCTCGGCGGCGGACAGCATGATGTCCGAGGGGAGTACGTCGCCGTACTCAGTGGATTGGATGGCCTCTTCAATGGTGCAGCTCCCCTTTAATACGTCATAGACTGTGCTGCCCGTGCCGATGTCCAGTCCCAGGTTGAAGCCCAGATTGCCCTGGGGGTCCAGATCCACCCCCAGCACCTTGGCGCCCCTCTGGCGGAGACCGCAGACGAGGGCGGCGGCGGTGGTGGTTTTTCCGACGCCTCCTTTTTGGTTGGTGACGGTGATGATTTGAGTCAAGGAACATTCCCTCCCTTTCACAAAAACTTGGGGAAAAGTCTTAAGTTTAATATACTACAGGTCGATAAAAAAGAACAGAGGTACAGCAAAAAAACTGTAAAAAATTTTGCAGAAATTTTTCCGCCAAACGAGCCTGGGACGGGGTATTCCGCCCATGAGCCCCAATAGAAAGGAGTGGTCCGATATGGCGTCCATCACCAGTTTGAGCAACAGCAGCTACAGCACCAGCAGCATCTATGGCAACCGCAACGTACTCAGCGGTCTGGCCAGCGGCATGGATACTGAAACCATGATCGAAAACGCGGTATCCGGCATCAAAATGAAGATTGAGAACCTGGTGAAGAAGCGCACCAAGGTTGAGTGGCAGCAGGAGGCATACCGCAGCATCATTGACAAGGCGGTCAATTTCAACAACAAATATACGTCCTACTCCTCCAAAACCAACCTGCTCAGCCAGAGCTTTTTCACCAACGCGGTGAATACCGTTGCCAACGGCACCTATAAGGACAAGATCAGCGCCAGCGGAAAAAGCTCCAGCGAGGTGAAGATCAACGCGGTGAAGGAGATGGCCCAGGCCGCCGCCTACACGGTGTCCGGAATGGGCGGGGTGGGCGGAGCGCTGGACCAGATCACCGGCGACAAGGCCTTCAGCCTGTCCGAGACGATGCCGGTGAGCACCGTGTCCGGCTCCCTGAGCTTCCAGTACGGCGGCACCAACGGCACCTCCTTCGACATCAGCTTTGAAGAGCTGGAAAACCTGAACGAGGTGGAGGTCCTTGACGACAAGGGGAACGTCAAGGAGAATCCCTCCAGCGCGGAAAAGCTGGCCCAGGCCATCAAAAACAAGCTGGGCGAGATCACGTACAACTACACCAAGAACGGCGTCAAGGAGACCACCACCGCCGACAAGGCCATCAAGGTGGAGGTCAGCAGCGGGAAGATTACCTTCAGCGACGGGCTGGGCAACGGCAACAGCGTGAAGATCAGCTCGGCTTCGGGCGACATCAAGAGCAAGTTCGGCCTCAGCGGCAGCGAGCACGAGTCCATCAATGTGGGCAACGCGGCCCTGACCAAGTCGGTGAGCACGGAGAGCTACCTGAAGGACAAGGATCTGGGCATCACCTACAACGGCAGCACCAAGAGCATCAGCATGGCGGATGTGTTCAGCAGGGCCGGCATTTCGTCCACGGACGACGAGGACACCAAAAACAATAAGTTCCGCGACGCCCTCCAGGAGGAGCTGAACGACGCCTTCGGACAGGGCAAGATCGCGGTGTCCAAGGACCCGGACGGCAAGCTGGTCTTTAACGCCCCGGGCGACGGCAATGTGCTGAGCCTGGGCGGCTCCGCCGTGAAGGCCATGGGCTTTGAGAGCGGCGACTCCAACTTTATCAACCCCAGCAAGAAGCTGTCCGAGCTGCTGGGGGAGGACAGCAAAGTGCTCAGCCAGAACCGTCTGCGCGGCACCTTCCTCACCTACGACTCCAAGCCCATCGAAAAGACCGACGGCAGCGGCGCGAAGTATTATGTGGACCACAAGGGCAACCGCGTGGACCAGGACGGCTTCCGCATCACGGACACCGGCAAGGCCATCTATGACCTCCAGGTGAACGACGCGCACATTGAGGTCACCGGGGACACCACGCTGGAGAGCCTGATGAACTCCATCAACTCCAATCCCGACGCGGGGATGAAGGTGAGCTACTCCAAGCTGACCAATGAGTTCAAGTTTACCACCACTGAGACCGGAGCCAACAGCAAAATCAAGTTCGGCGGGCTGGCCAAGGACCTGTTTGCGGCCCATGACCGCAGCGCCACCGACAAGTTCTCCGAGACGTACGGCATTTCGCTGGAGAACGAAATCGGGTTCCAGATTGAAGGCGTCGGCACTTACAGCTATTCCAGCGGACTGGACGAGAACAGCACGATGCAGGACGTTGTGGACCGGCTGAACAAATCGCTCAACACCAACCACCAGATGACCGCTTCCTTTGACGAGCTCTCGGGCAGAATCATGATCACCGACGACAAGACCGGCAAGACGGTGGACTTCAAGATGGTGAACGAGAACGACGTGGAATATGAGCTCCCTGATTTCGGCTCCTCCTATACCACAGGGCAGGACGCGGTCATGGATGTGGAGATCAACGGGAAGCGGTTTGAGGACCTGACCCGGTCCAGCAACACCTTTGACATCGACGGCCTGACCATCAACGTGAAGGGGACCTTCAACAGGGACGGCAGCAATGTGGACAAGGATGGAAACGCCATCGAGGCCGTCACCTTCCAGACCAGCACCGACAGCGACAAGCTTGTGGACACGATCCGGGAGTTTGTGGACGACTACAACACCATGGTCACCGAAATCAAGAACGCCTATTCCACGCTGCCGGCGGAGAAGAAAAAGGGACAGCGCTACGAGCCCCTTACGGCGGAGGAAGAGGATAAGTACTCCGAAAGCGAGCTGAAAGCCTACAACGAGAAGGCCAAGCAGGGCATTCTGTTCGGCGACACCAACCTGTCCAGCATGTACGGCAAGCTGCTCAACGCCATCAGCCCCGGCGGCACCGACGGCCAGACCCTGCGGGAGATCGGCATCAGCACCAGCTACAGCGACGGCCTGACCACCCTGAGCCTGGACGAGGACAAACTGCGCAGCGCGTTGGAGAGCGACCCGGACAAGGTGCGCACCGCCTTCACCAAGACCAAGGAGGGGGGCGCCTCTTCGGACGGCCTGATGCAGAATATGCAGAACACGCTCAACGCCTACGTCAAGACCGTGGGCGAGCCCAAGGGCATTCTGATTACCCGGGCGGGCTCCGTCAAGTCCCCCAACTCGCTGAACAACAACTCGCTGAAGAGCCAGATTGACAACATTGATAAGCAGATTGACCGCTGGCAGGACAAAATGTCCGATCAGATCGACCGCTACACCACCCAGTTCAGCCGCCTGGAGCAGCTGATCGCCGAAATGAACTCCCAGGCCTCCGCGATGTCCGGCCTGATGGGCGGGCAGGGCGGCTACTAATACCAAAAAGCCACCGGGAAGGAGTCAGAAATGGATATCAAAGGCTTCCAGGGATACCAGGGCTACAAGGAGCAGGGGATCAATGATCTGTCCCAGGGGGAGCTGCTGCTGCTGCTGTATGACGAGCTGGTCAAGCGCTTGCTCCGGGCCGACCTGGCTTTGGGGAAGGAGGATTACCCCCTGTTTGAGGCGAGTGTGGATCGAAGTCTGGATATCATCCGCTACCTGGACGACACCCTGGATATGCAGTATCCCATCAGCCGGAGCCTGAACCGCCTGTATGATTTTTTCAGCTTTGAGCTGAACCGGGTGAAGGCCGGCCGCAACAAGACCGAGCTGGACCGGGTGAAAACCATGGTGGGGGAACTGCGCGACACCTTCCGTGAGGCACAGAAAAATGTCCGTCAGGAAGCGGCTGCTCAGGAGACGGCGGATTCCGGCGTGCGGGGCTAGGGTAAGGCGATGGATGAAAAATCTGTAATGGACGCCCTGGTTCAGATGAAGCGGACGGGAAACCTGCTGAACGAGCTGTGGGATCTGACCCAGCAGCTGGGCCAGGCCATTGACCGCAGCGACCAGGTGAGCATTCAGATGCTGCTGGCCATGCGGGAAGAGCCCTTGGGCAAGCTCCAGGCGGCGGATCAGGCCCTGCGGGAGCAGCTGGAGGCCCTGCCCTCCCGGGAGGATGCGGCCGTCCTGGCCGCCATGCTCAACGGGGGGCCCCCCGCCGACCCGGATCAACGCGCTCACGCCATGCTGTGTGAGCAGGTTGGCTCCAACAACCGCCGCCTGGATCAGGTGCGGGAGCTGGACCGGATGCTGAACCAGCGGCTGGGCCGGGAAAATTCAGCATACCGATAGGGACCGAAACAACAAAATATCGGCCCGGCAGACAGCCGGGCCGATATTCCACGAGCATACATAAGTATCAGGAGTCGGGTGCGGAGATCACCCACAGGGGTGCGCCGTTGTCCCGGGCGGAGGAGAGCTCATCCAGGATGATCTGAGGGTCCCAGGCCTGCAGGCTGCGCTCCAGGCTGTTGGGGTCCGCCACCAGAACGTCTCCGGTGAGGGTGGTGCCCCGCACCAGGATAAAATGCCCGCCGTCGGTGAAGTGGCCGGGGCCCACCAGGGCCACAACCAGGCAGTTGTCCCGAAGAGCCTGGCGAATGCCCTCAGGAGTCCGGTCGGTGAGGGCCTCCGCCTCCAGCCCGAAGGCCTGGGCAGTGCCCCGGACGATGGAGTGGTAAGATCCGCTCCGCCGGGCCCAGTAGCCGTGCTCCGCCGCCCAGGCGGCCATCACGGCGGGATCGGTTTCCGTGTCCGTCATGCTGGCCACCGCCATAGCCATGGCGGTGGGGCCGCAGCCGTAGGGCCCGATGGGGTCCGTGCCGTAGAGCTGCTCCGCCCACTCCTCGTCGGACTGGCAGAAATAGATGACATCCCAGCGGTTCCCGGTGAGAATTTGCTTGCCGTCCTCTTCCAGGAGGGTGGTGACGGGCGGATCGGTGGCGGAGGGGCGGATTCCCTCCGGCGGCCGGGTGGCCTCCGCGGAGGGCTCCGGTTCCGGCGGCGGGGCGGTGAACGCCTCCCAGGCCTCGGCGGCCTGTTCCGCCACATGGGACGCCTGGCGGGCCGCTGCGGCGGCGAGCTCGGCGGCGGTGTCCGCCGCCGCCCGGCAGAACCGGCCGGCGGCATCCAGTGCGGCGGCCCCGGCATCGGCCGCCGCTCCGGCGGCATAGCGGACGGGAGCTACAATGCGCTCGTAGGTGTCCGGGGCGAACCGGCTGCAGGCGGCCAGCTCCGCCGCGCCAATGCACAGCAGGGCCAGCAGGGCCATCAGTATGATATTTCGACGTCTGCGGCGTCCGCCGCCGTCGTTCCAGTTCACCTGCATGCCACCTCCAATCAGGGTCCCCTTCATTATACCAGATATCCCGCTATTTTCAATGGAAGAAACTTCGGAGCCGCGCTTTTTCGCGAAGGAGCCAGGAGACGTCTATGCCCACAATTCAATTGGACCATGTTTCAAAATTCTATAAGCCCAAGCGGCGGAAAAAGGGCCCGGCCCATCAGGAGATGGGTGTGGAGGATGTGGACCTGACCATCCACCAGGGGGAGTTTATCTTTCTGGTGGGGGGCAGCGGAGCGGGCAAGAGTACGCTGCTCCGGCTGATTACCGGCCAGACCAAGCCCACCCGGGGCAAGGTTTACGTGAACGACAAGGATTTGAACCGGGCCATGCTGCTCAGCCGGAACCGGGCCTCGGTGATGTTCGGCCAGATCTGGCAGGACCCCACGCTGATCCGCAAAAAGACGGTGGGGGAAAACCTCGCGCTGGCGGCCCACATCGCCCTGGGGCGGGAGCACCCCCGAATGGTGGACATCCGGGTGAAGAAGGTGCTGGGCCTGGTGGGCATGAAGGGGGTTGAGGCCAAATACCCCGTGGAGCTGTCCATCGGGGAGTGCCGCCGGGTGGAGCTGGCCCGGGCCCTGATCGGCAGTCCGCCCATTCTGGTGCTGGACGAGATCACCGCCAACCTGGACGACGACTGCATCTGGGATACCCTCCACCTGCTGAACGACGTGAACCGGCGGGGAACGACGGTCATCATGGCCACCCATGACAGCCAGTACGTGAACATTCTCCGCCGCCGGGTGATTACCATGTCGGAGGGCAGGGTGGTCACCGATGAGAAGAAGGGAAAATACGGCGATGTGCTGGAGAGGGACAGGAAGCCCCTGGTCTTCACCAAGCTCAGGACCGATTTCATATAAAAATCCACAGTCAAGAAATTTAGGAGGAAGAGTCCATGATCAAAAACATGAAGATCAAGAAAAGCCTGATCCTGGGGTTCGGGGTCACCATTGGTGTCTCCGTCATCATCATCATCGCGTCGCTCATCCTGATGAACGTGCAGAAGAGCCAGTACAACAACATTTTGAACCGCTACGTGGGCGCCAACAACATGGTGGCCGAGAGTCGAATCGACTATAACATCGCCGCCCGCAACCTGCGGGACGCCGTGCTGTCCGGCCAGACCAGCAGCCTGGACACCACCGCTGCGAAGATCACTGAGCTGGAGCAGGACCTCCAGCAGCTGACCAATATGTACCCCCTGGAGGATAAGAGCGCGCTGGATAAGTTCACTACGCTGGCTACCAGCTGGATTAAGGAGGCGCAGACCATTGCCTCCGTCACCCGTACCGACCAGAAGCAGGCCGCGACGCTGATTGTGTCCGACTGCACCCCGGTGCTGAACCAGATGGCCGACGCCGGCACCCAGCTGGCCCAGGAGATCTCCAACGCCCAGGCCGATATCATCAAGCAGCAGGACCTGGTGTCCAACATCGCCCTGGGCGTCATCCTGGCTGTGATGGTGATTGCCACCATCATCGTGCTGCGCATCGCCCTGACCATCATCAAGAGCATCGCGGTGCCCGCCGGACAGGTTCACAACGCCCTGGAGGGATTCAGCCAGGGCAAGCTGGATATCCCTGTGGACTACCACAGCACCAGCGAGCTGGGCGAGATGTGCGACGCCCTGCGCACCAGCCAGAACGTGCTGGGCGAGGTCATCAGCGATACCTGCCGTCTGCTGGAGGAGATGGGCAACGGCAACTTCGACGTGCGCTCCAAGGATGCCAATATGTACGTGGGCTCCCTGAGCAGCATCCTCACCTCCGTGCGGGCCATCAACCGGGGCCTCAGCGACGCCCTGACCCAGATCAACCAGAGCGCCGAGCAGGTGTCCGCCGGCGCCGAGCAGGTGTCCACCGGCGCCCAGTCCCTGGCCCAGGGCGCTACGGAGCAGGCCAGCGCCGTGGAGGAGCTGTCCGCCACCATCGCCGAGATCGCCAACAACTCCCGCAAGAACGCCGAGAACAGCGAAAAGGCCGCGGCCCACTCCAACGACGCCGGCCAGAGCCTCAGCGAGAGCTCCGAGTATATGCAGCAGATGGTCGCCGCCATGGAGAGAATTTCCGACTCCTCCTCCGAGATCGGCAAGATCATCGCCACCATTGAGAACATCGCCTTCCAGACCAACATCCTGGCCCTGAACGCCGCCGTGGAGGCCGCCCGTGCGGGCAGCGCCGGCAAGGGCTTTGCCGTGGTGGCCGACGAGGTGCGCAACCTGTCCGCCAAGTCCGATGAGGCCGCCAAGGCCACCAAGGAGCTCATCGACCGCTCCATCGTGTCCGTCAAGGAGGGCAATGAGATCGTTCAGAAGGTCTCCGCCGCCCTCCAGGCCACCAACGAGCGCGCCGGCCTGGTGGTGGCCTCCGTCCAGGAGATCACCAAGGCCGCCGAGGAGGAGTCCGAGGCCATCGCCCAGGTGACCGAGGGCATCGACCAGATCAGCTCCGTGGTGCAGACCAACTCCGCCACCAGCGAGGAGTCCGCCGCCGCCAGCGAGGAGCTGTCCAGCCAGGCCGCGCTGATGAAGGAGCTGCTCAGCCGCTTCAAGCTGCGCCAGGACGGGTTTGTGCCCAAGGCCCAGCCCGCTTACAGCGCCGCCGCCTCCTCTTACGACGACAGCTACGATGCCGCGTCCAGCCACGACGCCTCCGGCAGCAGCGTGTTCAGCAAATACTGAGAAGCCAGACAAACTGCCAGGAGGCGGTGAACGCCGCCTCCTGGCTCCTTTTTGCGTGATACATCACCCTTAACCCCCCAAGAGAGGAGCGGACCTATGGCAGATATGAAGGCCCAGGACAAGGACCTGGTTTTTGCCCTGGATATTGGGACTCGCAGCGTGGTGGGCGTGGTGGGCCGTCCGGTGGGAGACCGGCTGAAAATTTTGGACGTGGAGATGGCTGAGCACGGCAAGCGGGCCATGATGGACGGTCAGATCGACGACATCCGTCAGGTAGGCGCTCTGGCCCGGACGGTGACCCAGCGGCTGGAGGGCCGGCTGGGCGTCCGCCTGGAGCGGGTGTGCGTGGCCGCCGCCGGGCGGGCCCTGCGGACACAGAAGGGCTCGTTCACCCTGGAATTGCCCGAGGAACAGTCCATCGACGCCGAGCAGATCAGCGCGCTGGAGGCTGGGGCGGTGTCCGCCGCCGAGGAGGCGCTCCAGACCGACGGCGACAGCCGCCGCCAGATGTTTCTGGTGGGCTATACCGTGGCCCAGTACCGCCTGGACAATTATCCCATGGCCAACCTCCAGTACCACACCGGCCGCAAGGTGGAGGCGGATGTGGTGGCGACCTTCCTCCCCGGCGAGGTGGTGGAGAGCCTGTACGCCGCCATGCGCACGGCGGGCCTCCAGGTGGCCAGCATGACGCTGGAGCCCATTGCCGCCATGAACGCCGCCATTCCCGCCGAGCTGCGGCTGCTGAATCTGGCCATGGTGGACATCGGCGCGGGCACCACCGATATTGCCCTGTGCCGGGACGGCAGCGTGGTGGGCTATACCATGGCCACCGTGGCGGGCGACGAGGTGACCGAGGCTATTATGCGGTCCTTCCTGGTGGATTTCCGGACCGCCGAGCAGATCAAGCGCTCCATCGGCGAGAGCGACGAGCTCATCCGCTGCCGGAACATCCTGGGCCAGGAGGAGCGGGTGTCCGTGGATGAAGTGACGCAGGTGATCCAGGAGCCCATGAATAAGCTGGCGGACGCCGTGGCCAAGCAGATTATAAGCGTGAACGGCGGCGTGCCCTCCGCAGTGTTTCTGGCGGGCGGAGGGAGCAAGCTTGCCGGTCTGCGGGAGAAGGTGGCCGCTCAGCTGGAAATGGATGAGAAGCGGGTGGCCATTGCGGGCAACAATTTTGCCCTGTCCGCCTACTCCGACAACCTGGAGCTGGAGAAGCCGGAGTACGCCACCCCCCTGGGCATCGCCATCTCGGCGGGACTGGGCCTGCTGAACGACAGCTATGTGGTGATTCTCAACGGGCAGAGCGCCAAGCTGTTCCGCAACGGCGTGCTGACCCTGCGGGACATCCTGCTGATGAACGGTTACAGCTACGCCGACATGGTGGGCAAGACGGGGAAGAGCCTCACAATCACGCTGGACGGGAAGCGGCTGGTATTCCGCGGGGAGCCCGCCGTCCCCGCCGTGCTGCAGGTGAACGGAGAGGAGGCGGCCCTGACCGCCACGGTCCACGCGGGGGATGAGATCCGGTTTGTGCCCGCGGCCCGGGGCGAGGACGCCCGCCGCACCCTGGGGGAGCTGCTGGGGGAGGATTTCTACGGCAAGGCTATGGTGAACAACGCCATTGCCCCCCTGGACCGCCCCCTGGCCCAGGGCGATGTGGTGCTCACCCTGCGCCAGACTCCTCCCATCCGGCAGGAGGCCCCCGCCGCGCCTCCGGCGCAGACGTACAGCGCCCCGGCTTCCCCAATCCGCGGCGCGGCCCCGGAGCCTGTCCGGCCCCTTCGGCCCAGAGAGGTGCACCTGTTTCTGAACAATGAGCCGCTGGCTCTTCCGGCCAAGGAGGACGGGTCCCCCTACTATCTCATGGACCTGCTGGAATACTCCGGCATCGACTTTGAGCATCTGGACAGGGCGGTGCGCCTGGAGGTCAACGGCGTGGAGCGGGGCTTCCAGCACGCGCTGAAGGAGCAGGACTCTGTGACCATCACTTTGAACTGACGCGAGAGGTGTAATCCTATGCCATTTGGAAAACCCAAGGCGCCAAAAGATCCCAAGGCGCCGAAAGAGAAGAAGCCTAAGCCTCCCAAGGGGAAAAAGGGCAAAAAGAGCCAGGAGCCGCCGGTTGAGGCGGAGGGCCAGGAGGCGGAGGGGCAGGGGAAAAAGAAAAAGCTGCCGCTGCCCCTGCTGCTGCTGCCGCTGGCGGTGATTGCCGCGGCCGCGGTCATCATCTTTGTGTTTGTGCTGCCCCGCCTGCGCGGGGACGCGGACCCGGAGGCCACTGTCTCCGTGGAGCCGGAGCCGCCCGTCCTGCCCACCGAGATTCCCATCGGGGAGGATGTGGTCATCACGGGTATGGCCTTGGGCTCGGATGAGAGCGGAGCTCTGGCGGAAAAGGCCAAGACCATTACCTACGTCTACACCAATTTGAATGACGCGGGTAAAGCCGCTCAGACCTACGCCGCCCAGCTGGCGGAGGAGGACCCCGCCTTCCGGGTGGTGAACGAGGAGCTGGTCCGCCAGCGGGAGAAGCCGGATTATACCACAGCCGAGGGCATGGTGCTGCTGGCCCGGAACGTGCCGGTGGAGGAGCCGGACCCCACGCCGGAGCCCACGGAGGCGCCCTCTGAGGAGGGGGCGGAGCCCACCCCGACCCCGGAGCCCACGCCCACGCCGGAGCCGACCCCGGAGCCTGTCACCTATGTGCACACCGTGCGCATCACCTGGTCGGAGGGAAAATGTGTGGTTACGGCGGATGAGGTGGAGGGCAAGGTCACATCGCCTCCGCCCAGTACGGTGAGGCCGGGCCAGTCCATCAGCCGGCGGGGCGCCCAGGATATGCTGGAGGAGATGCCCCCGGAGCAGCTGGAGCTCCCCGGCGCGTCCATGGAGGAGTATGAGGTGCTGTCCCTGGACGGCACCGAGATGGTGGACGGCAAAGCCTGTTACCGCCTGAACGTGTATAACAGCAACAACGCCCAGAACAGCAATGAGTTCATGGGCAGCTATCTGATCAGTCTGGACGGCGAGCATATTTACCGGCTCGATCCGGTCACCGATGAGATCAGGGAGCTGAAGAAGCCCTGAGGCGCACAAACCCGCCGGGAGCATACGCTCCCGGCGGGTTTTTTACAGGGGCAGCAGGCGCAGGGACTCCGGCCTGCCGGTGAGCCGCAGGGGAGAGACGCCCTGGGCGGGATGGGACCAGGCCAGAAAGACAGGGGTGAGCAGCCCCTCCAGCAGCGGGACGTTGGAACGGGGGGAGGCGGCGTCCCGGGGGGTGAGGGCCCGGGCGGTGTCCGGGTCCACCTGGGCCACATTCAAGCCGTACTCCCGGGCAAGCGCGGCAATCTGCTTGGCGGTGACCGCCTGCCGGGCGTCCTGGTCCAGAGGCTGAAATCCGATCAGTCCGCTGAACCGGCCCGCGATCTCCCGCAGGACCCCGGAGCGAACCAGAGCCTGCCGGGCGGCCTCGTCCGCCCGGAACAGCCGTCCGGCCAGCCCGGCGGGGCCGGATGGAACCGGCCTGTCCCGCCCTGGAGGAGGGGGGGCAAATCCCAGCGCCCGCCGCCGCTCCGACAGGTCCGTATTGGTGGTGAACAAAAAAATGCACCGGCGGAAATCCAGCTCCCGCCCGCCCTGGGCGTCCTCCCGGCGGGCCGTGCACCGGCCCTCGTCCAGAATGGACATGAACACCTTCAGGACCTCCGGATGGGCCTTGTCCAGCTCGTCAAACATAAATACAGTGTGGGGACAGCGGCGCACCGCCTCCAGCACAGGCGGGTCGTCGTAGCCCACATACCCCGGCGGCGCGCCGGTGAGCCGGTATACGGAATGGGCCTGAGTATAGGTGTTCAGCTCCGTCCACACCGGGCGGAAGCGCTCCTCGCCCAGACAGCGGTTCAGGGCCGGGGCCAGGGCCTTGCCCAGCTCCGACTTGCCCACCCCGGTGGGGCCGTAAAAAATCAGCGACAGAGGCCGGAGCGGTTCCCGCTTGCAGACGTGGCCCCGGAGCTTGAAGGCGGCGGCCTCCACCGCCGCCTCCTGGCCCAGCACCCGGTCCTGGAGCTCGCGTTTCAGAGCCTGGAACAGGTCGGGCTCCGAGGCGGTAAGGGCCTCATCCAGCCTCCGGAGGCAGTCGGTCATGGCCTGGAATCCGGCGTAGCGCTGCACGGCGCCCCGGGCGAAGAAATCGCTGAGGGGCGGCTGGACGCCGTGATAGGCCACGGCGGGGCGGAAGTAGAGCAAGTAATCCTCCCCCCGCCGCCAGAAGCCCACCTGGGCCTGGCTGGGAGAACAGCCGGGGGGGAGGGCGCAGGATGGGAATTCATAGCTGCGCCCCAGCCGGGCGCAGGCGTCCACCCGCTGCTTCAGCTGGGCGTAGCCGGACGGCCCGCAGGCGCAGAATTGAGCAAACTCCATGGACGGCCTCCTCGCGGTTTTGCCCATCATTATAGCCATCTGGGCCGAAGGTCAATCCCGACGCAATAAAAAAGCCGGCCCTGACGGCCGGCTTTTCGGGTGTCACGCGTATACGTCGATATACTGCCCCTTGGCGGGGGTAGGGACTGCTTCCAGCATCTTCATCAGCTCCTGGCCTGCCAACTCCTGGCTGTCCATCATCTTCTTGGTGACGGCGATGGAGTAGTTGTTGGCGAAGGACGCCGCGCTCATGCCCATCGCCATGCTGGCAATGGATTCCATCATAGGTTACTCCTCCTTTCCCTCCGGCGGCGCCGGAGACTGGGTTGGGGCGGGGCCGACGGACCCATCCCGTTTATGATCCAGCACGCCGCCCAGCAGGCCCAGAAGCTCGGCGGGGGCGGACTCCTCCATGGCGGAGTCGCGGTTGGCGGCGGTGGCGGTGACCAGCTCGCTGCGCAGGATGGGTACGTCCTCCGGCGCGGCAATGGCCAGACGCACCCGGGCCCCGTCCACCGAGACCACGCGGATGGTGATGTCCTCGCCAATCATCAGGGCTTCGCCGGCCTTGCGCTGCAGAATCAGCATGACTGCTCCCCCTCTGCGCTGAACTGAGCCAGGGGATGGCGCATCTCATAGGCGTCGGTATCCAAAATGACCTGGCGGGCGACCCGGGTCTCCGGGTGAATGGCCACCGGGCATTTCAGATTGACCGTGCTGTCAGACACGGGCTTTTTGACCACGCACAGCACATAGAAGCCCAGCTCCTGGCTGTCCGCCACGCCCAGCGCCTCCAGCTCCTGGGGCTGGAGGACAGGGGTGTAGCTGGGCAGAAGAGCAAAGGGGTCCATGGCGACAAAGGCCAACGCGGGGGTCTGAATGCTCTGGAAGCACAGCAGAGACCCGGCGCTGCCCTCAAAGGGCAGGATCAGGAATTCGTGCTCGGCCTCAAAGCCGAAGGGCCCCACCGGAAAGGTGATGAGATCCTCCGTCTCGTAGTCAATCTGTCCGAAATATTTGGTCTGGAGCTTCAAGGAAACGCCTCCTGTCGGGGGGAAGCCGCATCAGGCATCCACGTCTACCGGCTGATAATTCGGGTCGGCAGAGGGGGGCACATACAGCGGCCCGCCCACATACTTGATAATCACATCAGGCTGCTGGGTGACGGACAGCTCAATGTCGCCGGGAGTAAACTCAAACTGGGGCTGGTTCACCCGCCAGTCGAAGTTCAGTTTGTCCATTTCATAGCGAATATGCATCTCTCCCGGGTCCCAGCTGATTTCGGGGGGAGCGGAGGGGAGGAATTCCAGGCCCACGTTGGGCTTGTAATTCTTCATGGTGGCGTCAGCCGCAAATTGAGTAATCATATCCTGTCCGATTTTCGCCTCCAAAAGCATCTGACCCTGCTGGGCAAAGGTTGCCGTAGCCGTGTAGGAGGCCTGCTGTCCCTGCTGGGCATACTGCTCAACAGAGCGCATGGCTGTGGGGACCACAGAGTTGCGGGCCTCAAAGGTGTCGATGTTCAGCTTGATGGGCCGGCTCTTGATGCTCAGCCCGCCATCCCCCCGAGAGATCTCCAAATCGGCGGTCCCGCGGCTGTACTCCAACTTGGCGTGGGAAACCTTCATTTCGATCTCAATGGGGACAGTTTTGATCTCAATCAGGGGATACATGTGTCATTTTCCGCTCCTCTCTCACAATAACTTGACGATGCACAGGGCGCCGGGTTTATTGCAGGTAATCCATCAGGCTCTGGGACAGAATGCTGTTGCCCACCTTCAGGGCCGCGTTATAGCTGTACTGCGCCCAGATAAAGGCGCTGATGGCTTCCGCCATATCCACGTCCTCCAGGTCGCTGTACTGCTCCTGGAGGTTGTAGATGTTGTCCTCCAGCAGCTGGGTGTTGTTTTTCAGCTTGGTGGTGCTGGCATCCATATTGGTGAACTGGGTCTTGAACTCGGAGGAGGCGTCCTCCAGCTTCAGCACCAGGCCGCGGAACTCCTCATAAACATCATCGCTCCACTGGCCCTCCTCGGGTACGTTGTCCGCAATCTCGGAGAGCCGCTGAACAATGGAGTAAATATTTTTGGGGTCGCCGTCCGCGTCCAGGCCATAGCCGACAAAGGTGATGCCGTGGAGCGCGTCGTTATAGCCGCTGGTCTCAATCAGCTTTCCGTCGTGCTCCTGGAAGCCCAGGCCAATGTCCACAAACCGCTTTTCGTTGACCAGGGTTTCCAGCTTGGCGGCTTCCTCGACGGCGTCGTCAAACTCCTGCTTGGTCATGGCCTGGTCCTTGGGGTCGCCGTCCACCACCATATAGTAGGCATTGGCCTTCTGGGCGTCGGTGGTGGGGGCGGGAATTACCTTGCCGTCCTTATCCACGTATACGGCGTTTTTGCCGGCATCCGTCAGGCGGTTGGGAGCGGTCTTGGACTTTTCCACCGCCGCGTTATAGTCGTCCTTGGAGATGAGGCCGGCGGGATCGCCCTTGGCGTCCAGCTTCTGGTAGTAGCCGCCCGTCTCCCCGGCGGCTCCGGTGTAGGCGGTGCCGTCCGCGTTGTACTCCTTGAAGGCTCCGCCGGCGGACTCCAGCGTGGGGGGAGTGTAGAGGCTCTCGTACTGGCTCACCGACATCAGCTCGACGTCGTCCATTTTGAGGTAGCTGCCGCCGCCGGGGGCATAGTTGCCGTTGGCGTCCACCTGTACAGGTGTATCGCCGTTCTTCCACACGTTGGGCACCGCGGCGTCCACGGACACCCCGCGGTAGTACAGCTGATTGCGCCCGTTCACCGTTTTGACCTCAAAGGGGACGTTGTGGCCGTCCGCCCCGGCAAAGATAAAGGTGTCGGCGTATTTCTGGTTCAGGTTCTGGACGATGGTCTCCGACATGACGCTCAGGGCCTTGCTCAGCTGGGTGCGGGCGTCGCCGGAGGGATCGTTGAGCATTTTCAGCGTGGTGGATTTCAAGGTGCTCAGCTGCTCGCCGCCGTTCTCCGTATCCACCAGCTGGTCGATGGACTGGAGGCTGTTGAAAGCGGTCTGAAACTTCTGATAGGTGCTGGTGCTGATGTTTTTCTGTGTCTCCGCCATCATCCGGGATTTACGCAGCCGGAAGGCTTTGGAGGCGGCGGCCGGGTCCTCGGCGTAGGAGTTGAATTTGCGCTGGGTGAGCACCGTATCCCGGGCGTGATTCTGGGAGATAAAGGAGTTCATCAAATTCTTGCGGTAGCTTCTCAGCACGCCGCCTGTTGTGGCACGGATCATGAGATACCCTCCTTATGGGTCAGCGTCCGGCAATGCCGGTGTTGTTGATCAGCCGGTCGATTGCCTCGTCAATGGCGGTCATCATGCGGCAGGCGGCGGAGTACGCCTTCTGGAACTGCATGATATTCATGGCCTCGTCGTTCAGGTCCACGCCGGAAACGCCGTCCCGGCTGGTGTCGATCTCCACCAGCTGGGTATAGCTGGTGTTGAGCTGGACATTGGTGGTGCGCTGGTCGTTGCCCAGGGTGGAGGCCATGTTGTCATACATCCCGTTGAAGCTGCCCTTGTACAGCTTGGAGCTGACGCAGTCGTCGCCGATCAGATCCTTGGGATTGTAAACCAGGTCCTCGTTCAGCTTGGAGATCATGTGGTCCACATTCTCGTTCTTGGTGGAGTTATTGATGGTTCCGTCGTGGAGGCGGACATAGGTGGGCACCACCTTTACGTCGCCGGTGGACCAGCTGTGTGAGATGGAAATGTTGGAGGCGTTGATGCCGGTGGGATCGTCGTTGTCGTTGCGGTTGCTGAACAGGGGGCCCACGCCCTCCGGGGCCACGGTGGCGTATACGGTGATGGGCTGGTCGGCGGGGTTGCCCGCCGCGCTGACACCGTGGCCGGGGGCGGCGCCCGCCTTCATGAAGGCCAGCAGAACCTCCTGGGCCTTGGTTTCGTTCACCTCGCCGTTCTCACCGTTGGGGAAGAGGTCGGCCTTATACTGGTTGTAGAATCCGGAGTCGGCGGCCTTGATTTTAAGCATGGCCGTTTTCATGTCGTCCCGCTCATTGATCTGCGCTTTGGTGAGCACGCACTGGCCGTGGGCGTTGTTGCCCACATAGTAGCCGCTGACATCCACATAGTAGCCGTTGGCGGCCTCGCGCAGCCCCAGATCCTTGGGCGTGCCGGTCTGCTCCTCATAAATCAAGTCGCCGTTTTCATCTACCATGGCACCCTGGTTCAGCTCGTTGTAGGTGTCGGCGAATTTCTTGGCCAGCAGGTCCATGGACAGCTGATAGAAGGGGATGCCCCGTTTGATGGAGGCGTTTTCGTCCACGGCCACGTCGGCGTTGGTGGAGAACTCGCCCCGCTCCGTGAGCAGCTCGCGCACCGCCTGGATGGAGCCGTACAGGTCGTTGTCGTCCAGGGTCACCGGGCGGCCCTTGTTGATGTCCAGGTCCTTGGGCACGATGTTGCGCTGGTCCACCAGTTTGGACACCACGATGGTGTACATGGGATCGTCCATCATCTCGGCGTCGGCCTCTTCGCAGGGGTTGCCGTCCTTGTCCAGGTAGGGCAGGTTGGCGGGATCGGTGTTGTTGGGGTCGGGATCAAAATCCGGGTTGGGCGTGGGCACCTGCTTGATGGAGAGCTGGGAGCCGTAGATGCCGTCCACCAGGACGGTGCTGTCCGTGGTGATCAGGGGGTCCGGGTTGGAGTCCCCCAGGGCGATGGTGAGCTTCTCCACCTCAAGGCCGCCGCCGATCTCCTCCATGGTGTACTCCACCTTGATGTGCATCAGCTGGGACAGCTCGTCGATCTGGCGGTTGCGCTCGTCCCGCATCTCCAGGGCGTTGTCGCCGTGGATTTCCGCCTCACGGATGGACTCGTTCAGGTTGCGGATGTTGGTGAGAATCTCGTTGGTGGACGTCACCTTTTTCTTCAGGTCGTCCACGGTGTTCTGGCGCAGGGTCTCCAGCTTGTCGGCATAGGTGTGGAACAGGTTGCACAGCGCCTCCGCGGAGTTGCGCACCAGGGTGTCGTTGCCCTTAGTGGGGTTTTCGCTGAGCCCTTCCAGCTGCTTCAGCACGTCCAGCATCTGGGCGTACAGCACGCCGTCGTCCTCGTTGTCCTTGGTGATCTCCCGGCCCACCTCGTCCAGGGTGTCGGAAATCTCATTGAGGCCGGCCAGCAGCGTATCATTGTAGCCCACACTGGAGGCGGTGTTGCGGAAGCGGATATCCAGGTAAGGGTCCCGGACCTGGTTGATGCTGGTCACCAGGGCGCCGTTGCCCACATGGTTGTCGAACTGAGAGCGGTACACATCGTTGCCGCCGGTTTTCAGGCTCACCTGATCCAGACGCTGGCGGGTGTAGCCCGTCGTGTTGAGGTTGGAGATGTTGTTGCCCGTCACACGCAGTCCGTGCTGGGCGGCGTAAATACCCAGGCGGGCGGTGGTAAAGCCGTCAAATGTTCCAACAGTACCCATAGCTAAAACTCCTTTATTACAACGCCGCGGTCAGGCGCGAAAATCTGTTTTCATGTTTTGAGGAGGCTCCACGCCGGGGGGGGTGTAGCCTGCCCCCAGGCCGGAGGAGTCCACTCCGGCGGCGGCGATCACTTTTTCGATCTGGTGCAGATTGAGCTCCAGAGTGTTCCGCGCCATATCCGCATAGCTGCGGTACTCCCGGTAGCTGCGCCGGGCGTTTTCCGCCGCCTGCCGGGCCTCGTCCTCCAGCTCGGGCGGAACGTGTGTGTGGAGCTCCGCCAGGGGCACGTCCTCCAGCCCCAGCGTCCCCAGCAGCTTGGTCCGCCGCTGGTCCAGCCCCCGCAGGGTGAGGGTCATGGCCTGCTCCTGCTTGAGCACGTCGCCCAGGGCGGTGAGGTCGTCCTGCCGGACGGACTCCGCCTTCTCCTGAGCCAGGGCGGACAGCCGGTCCAGGCAGCCGCTCAGCTCCTTCAGCAGGTCCAGATAGGACCGGCACTCAGCCGCCCCCATTTACCGCCCCTCCCCGAGGAAGAGGATTCGGGCCGCGATGGCCATAGGGTCGGGCGTATACTCACCGGAGGCCACCTGCTGGCGCAGGGCGGCGATGTCGCCGGTGGTGGTGGCGGTGCGCACCTCGCCGGACAGCCGGCTGACCAGCCCCATGTGGAAACGGCTGTCCTGGCTGGGGGTGGAGAGGGTCACGCTGTCATATTTGTTGCCGGCCGAGACCACCTGGGCCTTTTTGTCCCGGGTTGATTTCGCCTGATAGACCTTGGCGGGACCGATGGGGGAGATTGCTCCGTATCCGGACGAGGTCAACATAATCACTCACATCCTTTTGATATCCGTAGGGTTTCAGTATCACATTCATCTTATATATCGGCAAAGTTGGGTGGAACATAAGAAAAAGGAGGAAATTTCTTTCTAAACGCAATTTGCCCGGAGCTTTTGGCAAAAGCTCCGGGCAAACTCTGTTTTTGAACGGATTTCCGCCCGCGCTCCGGCCGGGGGCTCTGTCAGCCCAGGGTTTTCAGGTGCCGGAGGAGAACGTTGGAGATATTGTCGCAGGAGGCCTGGATCATCACCGCGCCGATATTCTGCGCCACGCCGGGCATGCCGTAGACCACGGAGGACTCCTTGTCCTGGCCGATGGTGTAGGCGCCCTTTTTCCGCATGGCCAGCAGGCCCACGGCGCCGTCCTGGCCCATGCCGGTCATGATGATGCCCACCATTTTGCAGTTGACCACGTCGGCCATGGACTGGAACATGGCGTCCACAGAGGGGCGGTGGCCGCTGACCTTTTCCCCGGGGGTGCAGTTGACGGTGTACCGGGTGCCGATGCGCACCACCCGGCACTGGAGATCGGCGGGGGCAATCAGGGCCAGGCCCCGGTGGAGCTCGTCGCCGCTCTGGGCCTCCCGCACCTCCATGGCGCACAGGCGGTTGAGGCGTTCGGCGTACATTTTGGTGAAGCCGGGGGGCATGTGCTGCACAATGACCATGGGGGGGATATCGGCGGGCAGCCGTTTCATCACGGCCAAAGTGGCCTCGGTGCCGCCGGTGGAGGCGCCCAATCCGATGATGACCCGGTCCAGGTTGGGGCTGGCGCCCAGGTTCGGGGCGGCGGAGGCCCCCAGCGGAGCCGCCGCGCCGCCCGCCGGCACGGGGGCGGCGGTGCGGGGACGGGCGCTGGACGCAATGATGATCTTCTGGGCCAGGGCGGCCAGGAAGGTGGCCTCGCTGGTGGTGCCGTCGGGCTTGCGGACGAAATCCACCGCGCCCGCGGCCAGGGCGTCGAACACCTTTAAATTTAAGGAGGACACCAGGATGACGGGGATGGGATGGGCGGGCAGATACTGCTTCAGGAACTCGATGCCGTTCTGCCCGGGCATCTCCACGTCCATGGTGACCACGTCGGGATGGTACTGGGGGATTTTGTTCTTTGCGTCCAGAGTGTTGATGGCGTAGCCCACCACCTCAATTCTGGGGTGGGCGCTCAGCCCCCGGATCAACATGCTCCGGGCCACCATGGAGTCGTCTACCACCATGACGCGGATTTTCTTATTTACTGCTGCAGGGATTGTCATAAGAGGGAACTCCTCTCCTTCTTTCATGGAACAGCCGGGCCGACCGGCAGGGGATCGGCCCGGCAGTTCAGCTTACTTTTGGAATGTGGACGGGGCCAGACGGCGGTAGGGGGCGTTGGCGCTGAGGTTTTCCGACTTGCTGATGAGCAGGTAGCCGCCGGGGAGGGTGGCGTCGTAAAACCGGCGGACCAGGGCGTCCTTGGTGGGCTGGTCGAAGTAGATCATCACATTCCGGCAGAAAATCACGTCGAACTTGCGGCGGAATTTGATGGGGTCCATCAGGTTGAAGGGCTGGAAAATCACGTTGTCCCGCACCCTGGGGGCGACCTGATACTGTCCGCCGGGCTGGGGGACGAAATACTTCTTCTTCCAGTCGGCGGGGATGGTGTCCGGCAGCTCGTACACGCCTTTTTTGGCGGCGGTCATGGCCCGGTTGGAGATGTCGGTGGCCAGCAGCCGGCAGTCCCACTGGGCGGCCTGGGGGCCCAGGTAGTCGAAGAGGAACATGGTGATATTATAAGGCTCCTCCCCGGTGGAGCAGCCGGCGCTCCAGATGGCCAGGGTTTTGTCCCGCTGGTGCTTCTGCACGATGTCGGGGATGATTTTCTGGCAGAACAGGTCCAGATGCTCCTTCTCCCGCATGAAGAAGGTGTAGTTGGTGGTGAGCTTATCCAGCAGAAGGGTGACCTCGTCGTTGTCCTTGGTCTGGAGCACGTGGTTGACGAAGTCGGAGAAGCTGGTGTAGCCCCGCTGCTTGATGGCGGTGGACAGGCGGCCGGTGATGAGCTGGCGCTTCTGGGACAGGTCAATGCCATAATTGCTCTGCATGAACTTCACCAGGCGGGTGAAATCGGCGTCTGTAATGGTCAGGGCGGAGAATGAGCCGCCCGCTCCGGCTCCCGGGCTAATCATTGGGCATCAGCTGAACGCAGTCCAGCACCATCATGGTGCCGGAGCCATCGGGAAGGGAACACATTCCGGACACCAGCATCTGGGTGCTGTTGGCGGGCAGGGGGTGAATATTGACCTTGGGGATATCCAGCATCTGATCCACGCCGTCCACCAGAATGCCCAGCTGCACCTCCCCCAGATTGATGACCACCACCAGGTTGTCGCCCTCCTGGGGCTCCATGCCCAGCCGGGCGCGGATGTCCAGAATGGGGATCATCTGGCCCCGCATATTGATGATGCCCCGGATGAAGTCGGGCACCATGGGCAGGTAGGTGATAACCTGGTTGTTCAGAATTTCCACCACGTCCTCAGCCACTACGCCCAGCTTCAGGTGGCCCGCCATAAAGATCAGGTACTTCTGGGAGTCCACCGCGTCGTCCAGGTTCAGGGCCTCCATCTCGTCCTCGCGGGCGAACAGGATCTCTTCGTTCATATTCTTCTTCTCTCCTTCTCACATACCCCGGGCGGCGGTGTACAGGCTGGCCACGTCCAGGATAATGCTGATGCTGCCGTCACTGCGCAGGGTGCAGCCGTTGATGCCGTAATGCTTCACATTAAAGCTGTTCACATAGGCGGGCAGCTGCTTGACCACCACCTGCTGCTGGCCCAGCAGCTCATCCACGAACAGGCAGTAG
>ERZ808040.674-NODE-674-length-27826-cov-4.559227_pt1 | contig 27826 bp, 22 predicted proteins | sample MGYA00380191_ERZ808040 | MGnify/ENA primary metagenome ERZ808040 (study PRJEB31490, sample SAMN06133395) | mouse gut metagenome | isolation source: J6 | host: mice | place: China: Chengdu | collected 2015-05 ...
TGCAGCGGTCTTTGTTGATTGTGGATTGGATGTGCCCGGTGCCGTTTTTATCATGTTTTGCTCCTGATTTTGTTTCAGGTTTTCCGTGAAATCGGCAATGTTTGCCTTGTCCTGACCATGATTTTTTCTTGAGGTAATGCCCGAATCCTGGCCAGAACTTCCTATCTTCCGGCTGTCAGCCACGGAAAGATTTCCGAAATACCGTCCGGCATCGCTGCCCCTGACAATTCCCGCGGCCTGGCTGCTGCCCACGCTTACCGCCCATTCCCGCCCATCTCCCGCAAGAATATCCGTCACCCAGGAAACGGCTTTTGTGTCCGGCGCATCAAACACCGGCACCGAAAACGGGATCAGCAGCCGCAAAATAACCACTGCCCACGCTGCCTGAAACGTAAATTTTGGCAGCCTGTGAAGCAGAAGCGCGCGCAGGATGACCAAACCTATGATCACCGCCGCTGCCAAAAACGAACGCCCAAGTAATCCTGTCATTCCAAATCCTCCACGAGCTTTTTCAGCTCCCCGATCTCATCCCCGGTCAGCCGCCTGCTCCCAAGCAGGGAAGCAACCAGACGGTCCGCCCGCCCTCCATACATCCTATCAAGCAGTTCCTTCGTCTCATACTCCTGCGCCTGAGCCCGCGTCACAAGTGCATGGCATACAAAATTCGGCTCTTGGCGCTTAACCGCCCCTTTGTCAATACATTTTTTAAGAACGGTGTAGGTGGTCGTCTTGCCCCAACCGACTTCCTCTTTCATCCGCTCCGCGATTCTTTTTGCTGTACTGTCACCTTCCTCCCAGAGAACCTGCATAATCCTCAATTCGGAATCATAAAGCTTTATGTCCATTTTCCTACCTCTTTTCTGCGGCTTTACGGTCAGGCCTGACAAAAGCCGCGTAGACTGGAAGGGAAAAAACGGAAGAAAAGCGCTTTTCTTCCGCTTTCTCTCTTCTGTTCGATTGCAATAGAACGTCTGCAACATCATTCTATTACAATCGAATGATGTTGTCAAGAACTTTTTTGAAAAAATTAAGCTTCCCTTATTTTCTTAACATTCCGGTTCATCAAATGCCGTCCTAAATTTCTATATGCAAACGCTTTTAAGGCTGACATTTCCTGCCAATGTTGTTTCAGGAAATCATCAGGACAGTCATAAATCCCAAAATCCTGATTGATCCCCTCCCTTTGTATATAAGTATTGTTTCTGTCGAAATCAATCACGAGATTTTGAAAATCTTTTACTGCAACGCCGTAACCGCAGAAGCGCCCCTTGCAGCCACCCTGCATCCGCTTCAATTTGTCAAGATAAACCGTATCCAGTATAAAGGCTTCCAATTCATACCATGTACCTTCAAGGAACACTTCCACCCAACTATGCAATACATTCTTTGGGGCAGACTTATAAACCAAGCCCGTCATTGCTCCCTTTTGCAGTTTTTTATCAATGGTAAAGCCATGTACCCTGCAGGGAATATCACAGGCTCTAAGAAGTGCCATAAACAGAGTACCTTTCGTATTGCACTGACCGTAACCGTCAGCCAAAACTTTCGACGCGGGAATCCCATCATCGGTGTTATAACCGAACAGGATTTCATCCCGTACATAATTGTAAATTGCTCTTATGCGGTCAAATTCCGCTAATTTCCGCCAGCCCCTTTTTTGTATCAATTTTTGAATATGAACATTCGAATAATCAAGCATATTTGTTTCTGCCTTGTACTTTTCCATTTTGTTATATCCTTCCCCCATATTTGCATCTGCATGTTGAAACCGAAAATAATAGATTATTCTGCACGGTTTTAAGCCGCTTCTGATCTGGTTCCTTCCCACGGTTTTTACTTAAATCAGAATATAACATCCCATTTCGTCACCGTCAACTCCAATTTGATCATTTCATAAAAAATGACCAAATAAGGCTTTCCTGCCAAAACCAAACTTTCCATTTGACAATTCCCTTCCCCCGTGCTATATTAAAATCAACAAAAGCTTCCAAGTCACATTCGGAAGTTCCATCCCGATGCGGCATGACCGGACAGACCGTGCCCCGCATCGTATAAAATATTGCAGATCTATTATACTGCCGATTGGAGGACCCCATGTAAACCGCGTTCTGACAAGAAAACAAAACAATCACCGCGTCGGATTTTTACTTTTTACGAGGCTGTTGTTTTTGTACTTCTTTTTCAGTCAGAATACGGGATACGGTGCATGATACAAAAGTGCACCCTGCACGGGATCTCCTCGCGGAACGGTTCGTTTATTGCCATGTGGAGATTTATTCCGCATGGCATTTTTTATCCCCGTTTCTGGCTGGCCGCCGGAAGCTTAAGCAGCCGTCTAAGTCAGAATGGAGGAAATAAATATGGAACAAATATTAAAATATCCCCGCACCCGCCATCTGGAGGGTTCCAGGGAACAGGCAGGCGACGAGGATCTGTCCTGTGTCAGTTTTGAGGAAATTGCCGGAAAATATCTGGTTTTGGAAGAAAAAGTGGACGGGGCAAACTGCGGCATCCGCTTTACACCGGACGGGAAAATGCTGCTGCAAAGCCGCGGGCACTATTTAAACGGCGGATACGGGGAGCGGCAATTTGATCTTTTTAAGCTCTGGGCAGGCTGTTTTGAAGAACCGCTTTTCCGTCTTCTTTCCGACCGCTATATCCTCTACGGGGAATGGCTTTACGCGAAACACACGGTATTTTATGACCGGCTTCCCCACTATTTCATGGAATTTGATATTTACGACCGGGAGGCCGGCCGATTCTTCTCCACGAAAAAGCGCCGGGAATTTCTCGCCGCTGCCCCGTTCATCCGCTCCGTGCGCGTATTGTCACAGGGATATTATCAAAGCACGGCGGAAATCGCGGACTGGATCGGCAAGAGTCTTTTTATATCGGAAAACCGGGAAGAAAACTTTGCAAGGCAATGCCAAAAAAGCGGCGTAAGTTTTAGCATGGCGCGCCAACAGACCGATTTAAGCGGGATCATGGAAGGAATTTACATCAAAGTGGAGGATGGGGATTATGTGACGGACCGCTTAAAATATGTGCGGGGTTCGTTCCTCAATACGATCCTTGATTCACAAACCCACTGGATGAAACGCCCGATCGTCGCAAATCTCTTAGCGGACGGGGTGGATCTTTTTGATATGGGAAACATACAAAACCCAGAAAATCCCCTCCCTCTTTTCGCGGGCGGTGGAAACGGCGCAAAAAAACCGGGGCAGTGCCTGTCAAATTCCGGAAAAGTCCGGCTCTCCTCCCCGGAAAAAGGCGGTGGTACGGATGAATGAGAATATTCTGGAAATGATCCGCCGGGACAATTTCTCCTTTCCTGCCCTAACGCAGCATTGCCCGGAACTTTTATCGCTGAAACAAGTTCCGCAAAACAAGGCGTACCACGCGGAGGGGGATGTTTACCGCCATACGGAAATGGTCTGCGATGCATTAAAGAATCTTCCGGAATGGCAGGATCTGCGCCCGGAGGAACAGGAATTGTTATTTCTGGCAGCCGCCTTCCATGACATCGGGAAAAAGACATGTACAAAATGGGAGGAAGGAATCCCGATCTCCCCGAAGCACACCATCGCCGGGGCAAGGCAGTTCCGGCAGATGACTTACCGGGGGGCAGGGCGTTTCGGCTTAACCTTCGCGCAGCGGGAATGGGTGGCAAACGCCATCCGTTTCCACGGCCTGCCCGTCTGGTTCTGGAAAAAAGCAAGGCCGGAGGCGGCATTGACCAAGGCCGCAGAAAGCATTCCCCTGCGGCTTTTGTACCTGCTCTCAAAGGCCGACGTGCTCGGGCGGCTGACCGAGGGGGAAAATGAGCTTGTGGGGCATGTGGAATGGTTCGCGGAATACGCAAAGGAATGCTCCGTCTGGGAACGCCCCTACCCCTTTGCCAATCCCTACACGAGAGCGCAGTTCTTTGCGAGGGATGACCTGTGGCAGGGCTCTGCGCTCTACGACGACACCGATTTTGATGTGTTTCTGCTCTCCGGCCTGCCCCTTGCCGGAAAGGATACGTGGATCGCGGAACACGCTGCGGGCATGCCGGTGATCTCCCTCGATGAGATCCGGGAAGAGTTGAAGCTCCCGCCCGCAAAGGATTCCGCGCGCGTCGCGCGCGCCGGGACAGAACGCGCAAAGGGCTATCTTTCCCGGAAGCAGCCCTTTATCTGGAATGCGACCAATATCATACCGGAGACGCGCATGCGGCTGATCCGGCTTTTTTCCGGCTACCGTGCGCGAGTCCACATCCTTTATCTGGAAGCACCCTACGGGGAGCTACTTGCCCGCAACCGCATCCGCACAAGGCACATCCCGGAAGACGTGCTGGAAGAAATGATCAATAAACTGGAAGTTCCCGCCCCCTGGGAAGCGTATGAAGTGAAATACCATATCCATCCGGGGATTTGACTGACATCCAAAAAGGGGGCGCTTGCGTCCGCCGTCTTGATCCATTTTGCCAACAGAGAAATCGCATTTCCCCGTTCAGGTTTTTAAGATCTTCCCCAAACTGCGCCTTCATCGCCACCCACATCGCATCCTCTGCGGGCGTTCCGATCAGGCAGTACATGTCATCGTAGCGCCCGAACAGACCGATCAGGTCAAGGTTTGGCACAAGCGCACCCTGCTGCGCCATATACCGCAGCAGGGTGCGGAACATTCTGCGCTCGCCAAGCCCGCCCCGGATGTCCCGCGCGTAAAAAACGATCTTTGTTGCAAACAGCGGGTCTTCCTGAAAAGCCCCCGAAAACAGAGCACATATCCGGGTTTCCTGCGCTTCCCGCAGCGAACCGACCGTGCCGAAAAAATCAAGACATGCCGCCCCTGTCGAATTTAAGGCGAAGACCCCGTTCTCCGTGCGGGTAAAGCTGCCCGCCTTTCTCATCTCTTCTGCAAAACCCAGTCTCCCATTTCCGCCACATCACCATCCTAAGCGCATCAATGCGCTTTGTTTACCGAAATCTTAGTCATTCCCCCCCGGCCAAGGTCTCGGCTCCTCGTCCTTCTTACATTCCATATGTAAGACCGAAATCTTGCGGATGCGTTCAAATCGATCTTTGTCCATCCCTTCTTTTGCGGTAATATCGAATAACCCCTTCTCGTTGAGCGATCTAAAATCAAGCTCCATATCCTCCTTCCTCCAAGTATCGCTATGTCCAAGACTTCCCTGCAGCTCACATACCTCATCCCCGCAAAATATGTACATCACGGGCATCATCCCGTTTTCCGGACAAAAATCCGAGAGATACACCTCAAACACCTCTCCCGCCCAGTATTCCTCCTCAAAAGCCCTGCAGCACAAATTTCCAAGCGCCCTCTCGATGTTTTGCAGTTTCACCGATTTCCAGTCACTCTCCTGAAATACCGGCTGTTTTACATCCGACATGGCGATCTCGCCGGAAGCCGCCATCCATAGTCCCTCCGGGAGCTCCCGCCGAAGCGGCTCTATGTAATACTCCTGCCACCTTGCGTACGTACAGCAAAACCACTGCCAATCCTCCTTAAGCCCAAGCTTTAAGTATGTTTCTGGGAACTCGCCCTCCTCCGCCGTCTTGTATATCTGATACGGATAAACTGCTGCCTCCTGCGGCATATCGTCCGGGTTGCACCAGAAAAAGTGGTTCAGGTATTCCTTCACCACATGCTCCAGTTCCGCATCAAGGGATTGCTTTCTGTACCATCCCCCACAGACCTTTCGTGTCCCCTGCAAAAGATCCGCCCGGATAAGCCAGTGATTGTAGGAAGTCCCCTCTTTTTTCGCGTTCAGGATATAGTACAGTATCCCGTTCTTTTCGGCGACCAGTGCCGGAGCCGATCCGCCCACAAGCTCCCCCGCCTGCTCCAGACCCTTGTATTCCACCTGCAATCTACCTTTTTTATCAAGGACAACGACCGAAACCGCACCGGCGTTCTCCACAAACGCGCAGAGCCCTGCCCCGTCCCGGTACAGCCCGCACACCTTCCCGTCACACTCGTAAAATAAGTTTCCCTTTCCGTTTTCGTATTTTGAGAAATATATCTTCCCGTCCTCCAGATAATAATATCCAGTGGAGACCACCGCCTTTACCTCCCGTCCCTCAGGGACTAAAAACTCGCTTACATCCGGCTGCGGCTCCGAATCCAGATCCACCACGACATGCTTTTGAATCCCTTCCGCGGTCTGCCACGAACAGCAAAGCAGTCCCTCCTGGATAAAAAAACCACCGAACCCCTCATAGCCGGTCATGCCCGATAGCTCCAGCACGGTCTCCTGTGCGGCGGCATCCTCCCCGAGCCTGCAGGTGGCGATGAAGTAATCATATTCATAGCTTCCATTTTCCGTCAGGAATCCGGCCGACCGCTTCTCCCTGACATCCAAAAAATAATGCCTGCCATCGTACACTACATTCCCCAACCAAAAAGACGAATCCACCGCCGCTTCAAATTCCCCGCGGGAAGAAAAGGCATACACAAGGTCATTGCCGTCGTCGGCAATCTCCACCGCAACCTCCGCATAACGGACAGAACCCTGCCCGGATACCTCCTCTTCCTTTCCACAGCCGCATATCAGCGGCAGGAGCATGCAGGAAAGCAAGACCATCCTTATCTTTTCCCATTTCATAAACACCACCCCAAGCCCCTCTCACGATTTCTTTTTTTCTTTCATGGATGCCCCGGAATTTCTTCCCGCAGGCTGTAAAATCATGAAAAAACTGATTGAAATGTACTATTATTATTAAAAATCTGCAATGGGTGATTGTCAATCAAATGGATCATTTCCATTGCCGAAAATTCTCTCACGCTGTTCGCAGCCTAAAACGGCTGACCTAATCCTTCCGGAAATTCCCTCTCCCAAGCCAATCGAAATGCTCCTCAAGCACCGCGAGAGCCTCCTCCCTTGTAGCGACTCCCGGCACAATAAAATATCTCGGTCCCGTATTGGTTCTTTTCCCTGTTTTCCAATCAATGTCCGTCCCCGAAACACTCACACGAAGGACAAACGGCATCCCTTTTTTTCATCCTTTATCCCTCTACACCGGTTTCTTCCTTCGTCCCCCCGGAAAGATATCCTAATTGTTCCTCACTGAAATCAAAATATTTTTCTTGTCCGTGATAAAATACATCCTTTGCAAAGCTGACCCACACCAGCTTTTCTCCGCTTTCGGTTTCCTCCGCATCCTGCAAGGCTGAAATAATCTCATCTTCCGGTTTCTCACACCCTGCAAGCCTGGCAAAAGCATCCGACTCCTCCGCCAGTACATCCAGCCCCTGCGGCCAATCCGTGAGTGCCGCATTCACCAGAAACGGAAAGTCAATCACCGCCCAAACCAATTCCTCCACCGTCATTTTGTTTAACACATCCTCCGGTATCCTGCACTGCTCGATCTTTTGTTCCACCGTCAGCCAATCGCCAAACTCGGAAGGGTATACAAAACATACTGTTTCGTTTTCATCTTTTTTTTCTGACGTTTCTTGATTTTCCTGCCTTCCACACGCAAAAAATCCTGAAAAAATTGATAGAATCAGCAAAGTCGTTAAAAAAATGTTGCTTTTATGTTTCATAACCCCTCCTATAATTTAGCGATGCCATATAGATATCGTATTTGTATCATAACTGCTTGGTACTTGTGTAGCACGATGTCGGAATACACCGGTTGAACCCCATTTAGAAATCAATGTTCTTGTGGCTATTGGTTCCCCACTTATACTTCCTTCCAGGACTGCTGAATGTGAAATACTCCCATACAAAACAATATCACCCGGTATTGCTGAAGCAGCACTGGTATTTAATTTTCATTCTCCATCCGCCGAATGCCGCGCCGATACCAGCCGCCTTGCCAGCGCGACTGCCTCCTGTGCATCCTTCGAATATCCGTCCGCATGGATTTCATCACAATAGCTCTGTGTGATCACCGCCCCCCCGATCATGACCTTCGCGCGCAGCCCTGCCGCGTCACGCTGCCGCACGACCTCTTTCATCTCAAGCATGGTGGTCGTCATCAGAGCCGATACCGCAATGATATCCGCGTCCAATTCTTGCGCGGCGCGGATGATCTCCTCCGTCGGCACGTCCTTGCCGAGGTCGTGCACGTCAAAGCCGTAATTTTTCAGCATCAGCGCGACAAGGTTCTTCCCGATATCATGGATATCGCCCGCCACCGTTGCGATTACCACCACGCCAAGTTTTTCCGGCTGCGCGTTTTTGGATAACAACGGTTCCAGATATTCAACCGCCGTTTTCATCGCCTCCGCGGAAGCAATGAGCTGCGGCAGGAAATATTTCTGCCGGTTGAACAGCTCGCCGACCTCATTGATGGCGGGGATCAGCTCACCGTTCAGGATATCCTGCGGCAGGAAACCAGCCGAAAGTGTATCTTTTGTCAGTGATACGATTGCCTTACGGCTGCCCTTTATGACGGCCTCGTGCACTTTGTGGGCGGCGGATTCCAAAGCATTTCGGGCGTTTGGCGGATGTCCGCCTTCCGGACTGCCATTTGGTCTTTCACTGCTTCCTGACCCGGCATCTCCCAAAGTTACGAAACCCGCACCACTTCCTAAATTTTTACAATCCATGCCGCTTCCCAAACCGCCAGTCCCTAAATCACCAAAACCCGCACTGGTTTCTGCCCGGCCCGCCTCCTGCGCCGCCCGATGTTTCAATTCCTCCAACTGCGCCGTTTCCACAAGCGTCACCGAACCTGCCGTCGCCCGCTCGATATAGCGGATATCGGCCCCTTCCTTCCCACACAGCAAATCGGCCGCTGCCGCCATATTCATCAGCAGCCGCTGGGACGGGTTTACGATTGCCGCCGTGATTCCCGCCTGGACGGAAAACGCTAAAAATGCCGCGTTCACAATCGGCCGCTGCGGCAGCCCGAACGAGATATTGGACAGCCCGCACATGGTCGCCACGCCAAGCTCCTCCTTGCAGTACCGGATGGTTTCCGCCGCTGCGGCCGCCGCGTCGCGGTTCGCCCCGACCGTGTTGACCAGACCGTCCACAAAAACATCCTCCCTGCCAAGTCCGCATGCTTTCGCTTCGTCAAGGATCCGGCGGATGATCTGCTTTTTTTCCTCCATATCCTTTGGCAGCCCGGTCTGCGATAGCGGCAGAAGGATGAACATTGCGCCGTATTTTTTTGCCGCCGGGAGCAGCCGCTCCATTTTTCCGGCTTCCAGCGAAACGGAATTGATGAGCGCGCGCCCCGGATAGCGCCGCAGCGCCGCCTCGATGATCTCCGGGTGGCTCGAATCAATGCACAGCGGCACATCAACCAGCCCGGAGACGGTCTCGACAGCGGAGAGCATCATCGCTTTCTCGTCGATGCCGTTCATGCCCATATTGATGTCAAGGATATCCGCGCCCGCTTCCACCTGCTCCTGCGCCATCTCTTCCACCAGGGTGAGATCCCCTTCCTTAAGCGCCGCCTGCAGCGCCTTTTTCCCGGTCGGGTTGATGCGCTCGCCGATCACCAAAAATCTCCCGTCAAGGTCAATGTCCAATACACTGCGCTCCGTCGCAAGGCAGCGCAGGTGCTTTTCGCCGGATGCCACAGGCGCAAATTTCTTTGCCGCCGCTGCCAGGCCTTTGATGTATTCCGGCGTGGTTCCGCAGCAGCCGCCCACGATCGCGGCACCTGCCCGCAGGACTGCCTCCATATGTTCCACAAATTCTTCCGGAGTCATATCATAGACCGTTTCCCCGTCCTTTAACACCGGCAATCCTGCGTTTGGCTTTACGATCACCGGCACTTCGGATACTGCTGCCATGCGCTCCACAAATCCAAGGAGCTGATCGGGTCCTGCCGAACAGTTCATGCCGACCGCATCCGCGCCCATTTTCCCCAGAATGATGGTAGCCGTCTCCGGGGAATTGCCGTGAAACGTGCGCCCATCCTCCCGGAACGTCAATGTCACCATCACCGGAAGGTCGCATGTTTCCCGTATGGCAAGCAGCGCGGCGCGGCATTCCTGCAGGCTCATCATCGTTTCCACGACGAAAAGATCCGCGCCGGCCTCAACACAGCAGCGCGCCTGCTCCTTATAAACATCGACCAGCTCCTCAAAATCCATCGTGCCGATTGGGGCAAGCTGTTTTCCGGTCATGGTAAGGTCGGCTGCCACAAAGGCGCTCCCTTCCCGCCCGGCACGCGATACCGCCTGCTTTGACAGCGCGACCAGCCCGTGGTTCATCTGCCGGACACGGTCGGAAAGCCCGTATTCCGCAAGCTTGACGCGGTTGCCGGAAAAGGTCGGCGCGTATAGGATGTCCGTGCCGGAATCAAGGTAATCGGTCTGCAGGCGAACCAGGATTTCCGGATGCTTAAGGATCCACTGTTCCGGACAGACCCCGCGCGGCATCCCCGCCGCAAGCAGGCAGCTTCCGGTTGCCCCGTCAAGAATAAGGCGTTTTGATGCGGTCAATTGTTTGAATTGCTGTCTTGTCATGATTTCTCTCCTTCTGCTGTTGACATACCCGAAATAATCTTCTCCATCAGCCCCACCCGGTTAAACGGCAGCATAAAATAATATCCGTCCACAAAGCAGTCAAGCTTCTCCATCACGCCAAATGCGATCCGGACACCGGCCTCCTCCCCTTCCTCCCTGCCCATATCCGGGCGGTAAGCGGCAAGCACCTCATCCGGCACATTTATGCCAACCAGCTCATTTTTAACAAAATTGGCGTTGCGGTAGCTGACAAGCGGCATGATCCCCGCAAGCAGCCTTGTTTTAAGCGTCTGTTTCAGCTGACCAAGCCTGCGGATATCCTCCGCCCCATAAACAGGCTGGGTCAGGAAATAGGATGCCCCCGCCTCAATTTTTTTGCGGGTGCGCTCCATCTCCTTGTCAAAATTGACGCGCCCCTGATTGAGCGCTCCCCCGTATACAATCGGCTCATCCGCAAAATGCTCGCGGTTCATTTCCCGCACAAAGCCCATCAGCTTCATGGAATTATAATCAAATACCCCGGTCGCGCTGCTGCGCAGTTCCCCCGGAACCGGGTCACCTGTGACAAAAAGGAAATTGCGGATTTCATTCGCGTACGCGCCGAGCAGCATCGAGCGCATGGCAATCATGTTTTTGTCCCGGCAGCATACATGGGGCATCACGGGCATTCCGGTGATACCGGTAAGTTTCACCGCCGTCAGTACGGAGTCCATGCGGCTGCGCCCCTGCGGGGAATCCGCGATCGTTATGATATCCACCCCAAGCTCCTTTAAGCGTTTTGCCGCCGCGATGATCTTTGCGTCGTCGGCATCATAAGGCGGGTCGAGTTCGACTGCAATGACTTTTTTCCTTGAAAACAACCGCATAAGGAAATTGTTTTCCGTCCGGATGCGCGCATCGACACCTGCTTTCCCGTCCGCGTTTTCGTCTCCGGAAATATCCGCCCCCACGATAATCTGCGGCGCTGCCTTTTCCCCTGCGCAAACAGCGCTGCTTTTCTCTTCCTTATCCTGCGGCAACCGCCCTCCCCGGTCTGCTTCCGGCCGGGACAATGGTACATTTTCCGTAATCTCCCGGATATATTCCGGCGATGAGCCGCAGCACGCCCCGACTATGGATACGCCGTGTGCCGCGATCCTTTCCATGTTACGGCAAAAATAATTCTCATTGCGCACAAAGACCATCCGGCTTTGCAGCTGTTCCGGGTATCCGGCATTCGGCAGGGCGCAGAAATATTTGTATTCCGGCAGATGCAGGTTTTCCACGATATGTAACATATGTGCCGAACCGACCCCGCAGTTTAACCCGACTGCATCGAGAGCCTCCACTCTTTCCGCCTGTGCGATCAGGCGGCTTGCGCGGATTCCCGCCGCTGAATACCCGTTTTGGTTCACGGAAAATAATCCCGCACAGAAAATGCCCGGACACTTTTCTTTTGCGTATGCCGCTGCCTGGCCCATCCCGCCCAAATCCGGGAAAGTTTCAAACCAGAGCGCATCCACGCCCTCCTCCAAAAACAGGTCAACCAAAAAGCGGTACTCCACCCCCGTATCCGCCGGTTCCCCATGTTCCGAAAGCTCACGCAGCGATCCGATGTCGCCCGCCAAAAAACAAGGCTTTCCTGTCCGTGCGGTATGCGCGGCAATCTCCTTTCTTGCGATCCGGCATGCGGCGCGCACAATCTTTTCCTGCTCTTTTATCCCGGTGCCAAGCACCTGCCTGCCTGCCGCAAACGTGTTCGTCCGGATCAATACCGCCCCCGCCGCAAGATAGGCGCGGTGGATTCCCGCGACCACCCCCGGCTCGTTTATGTTCGCCCACTCCGAAACAAGGCTCTCCTGCTTTTTAAGCGCCGCGTAATATGTTCCCATCGCGCCGTCCGTCACCAGACGGTGTGCGCGCAAATATTCCCTGATGTCCATGATACTCTTCCTTTTGATCTTGATTTCCGTGCTGCCGCAACTTTTTTCGCTTTGTTTCCGGCTTGATTCCAATACCGCTTTGTCTTTCTTGTTTGGTTCCGGGGGTTTCATATCCATGCTGCCCCATCTTTTCCGTTCGCTTTAGCCGTACGCCGCCATGCAGGCTTTCCGTCCCGTCCGGTGCCCTTTTCTGCCGCACACCGTGGACTTTCCGCCAGGCCATAATCCGTCCTGCCCTGTTCTCCGGCTTTCTCTTAACAGAGCAGACCACAAAAACTCATTCGCATTAACCGTTAACTACGTTTCTTTCCTTCCCCGCAAGGAACGCCTCCACATTCCGCGCTACCTCGTCCACACAGCGCTGCCTTGCCTCGGTGGTCGCCCATGCAATATGCGGCGTGATGATCAGGCGTGTGGAATCCTGCACTTTAAGGAGCGGATTGTCCGCCGCCATCGGCTCGATAGTCAGCACGTCAAGCCCCGCGCCGCCGATGCGCTCCTCAAGCAGGGCTTTCGCGAGCGCCTCCTGGTCGATGATCGAGCCGCGCCCAAGGTTTAAAAGCACGGCATCCCGCTTCATCCAGGAAAGCTCCCGCTCCCCGACAAAATTTCTTGTCGCCTCATTGAGCGGGGCATGGATGGAAATGATATCCGACTCCCGGAACAATGTCTCCTTATCCACCCGCCGGTAGTCCTTATCGTCGTGCGCGCCGCCGGTGGAATAATAGACCACCTCACAGCCAAATGCCCGGGCGATCCCCGCCACCCTCCTGCCGATATTGCCAAGCCCGACAATACCGAAGCGCTTGCCAAAAAGTTCATGGAAACGGACATCAAACTTGCTGAAAATATCGCATTTTACATACTCGCCCGACTTGACGTAATGATCGTAAAAATGCAGCTTTTCATACACATAAAACAATAATGCGAAGGTATGCTGCGCCACCGAATCCGTCGAGTAGCCGCTGACATTTGCCACCCGGATGCCGCGGGCTGCCACATAAGGAAAATCGACATTGTTTGTCCCGGTTGCCGTTAAAGCAATCAGTTTCAGCCGGGCACAGTCTTTTAACAGCGCCTCGTCCATCGGGATCTTGTTTACGATAACAATATCCGCGTCCCGGACCCGTGCCGCGTTTTCCCCCGGTGCGGATTTATCATATACCACAACCTCCCCGAGTGCGTTAAACGCACCAAGATCCACATCCTTGCCCAATGTGTCCGCCTCCATAAATACAATTTTCATACAAATCCCCCTTTTATTTTCCGCAAAATCCCGGCGGCGGCATGCACCCATTCCCCGCAGGACAATCTTTCCGTCCGGCCACGGGCTTCCAGAGCCCTGCATCATCTCTATCCCCTGCCGGCAAGCGGCTTAAACCCTGCCATTAACGCTAAATCCCCCGCCCGCAGGGCAGTTTCGCCGGCAAGCGGCCTAAAACCCTGGTCATTAACGCTACCCCCCCTGCCCGCAGGGCAGCTCCGCCGACCGGCCACACCCCCAGAAATCACGCACGTTCCCCTTCCGGGCATTATCCCAAAAACTGCAAATTTATTGTTCCGGTCAGAATAATTCCGTAAGTTCCATAATATCCGCGATCCGGTAGTCCGGGTTTTCGCACCTGCCAAAACCGTACTCCGCAAAGGCAAACGGCACGCCCGCCGCATGCGCCGCCACTTCGTCCGGCAGCGTATCCCCCACGTAGAGCGCTGCGGATAGCGGCAGATGGTTCCGCTCGCAGATCAGCCGGATATTGTCGGCTTTCAGCAGCCCCGTGTCGCCCGGACAGGTAAAATCATCGACAAGCCCCCCAAGATCATGCGCCGCAAGCATTGCCTCGATGTAACCGCTTCGGCAGTTACTTACGATGAAGATGCGGTACTTTTCCTTCAGCTTAGCAAACGCCCCCGCGACATCGCCGATCAGCGAGGCACCTCCCTTTGCCAAAATCGGGCACTGCACCTTCACACATTCCTCCATCACCCGGATGGCCGTCTCCTTTGGCACGGACACAAACAATTTTTCCGCAATATCCTCCAACGGCAGCCCATAAAGATTTTTTAACTTTTCCGCCGTGACATCATCCTTTACTTCCGGATATTTTGCCGCCACGTCACTCCAAATCTTCGCGGCGGCCTCCGTCGTATCCCAAAGTGTCCCGTCCACATCAAAGATCATTGCCTGAAGCGGTGTTACCCCAAGCTCCTTTAATTTTCCAAGCGCATCCTCAAGACCGGTAAAAAGGACAGTGTGGATTCCAAACGAAGCCGCCCCACAAAGATTTCTCTTAAGGTCATCAACAAACACGCACTCCTCCGGAACCAGGTCATAGCGGCGCAGCAGTTCCTCATAGATTTCCCTCTCCGGCTTGATCTTATGGATTTCATAGGAAATCACTCCGCCCTCGGCAAGCGGGATAAATTTGAAATGTGCCCGGGCATAGTCAAAAAGATCACCCGCGTAGTTTGAGAGCAGGTAAACATGGTATCCCGCCGCCCGAAGGCTGCGAACCAGGGAAGCCGAATAGGCATACTCTTCCACCAGCTTCTCCCGCTCCGCAAAAAAAGCTTCGATCTGCCGCTCATAACCCGGCACAAGCGCTGCGCACTTCTTTGCGATCTCCGCGATCGGGAGCACACCCCGGTCCACCTCGTCCCAGTACGGTCCCCGAACCGTGGCATCCGCGATCTTCTGCCACATATCCTCCGGAAAGCGTTCCTCGATATAATCCTTCCAGCGAAAACGCGCCAACACATTGCCAATGTCAAATATTACGTTCCTGATCATATTTTTCCCTCTTTCCGCGCAGCTTTTTTATTCCTGCAAGATTCGCGGATGCCGCGCGAACGCCAACCTTGCAGACTGCAATTTCCATGGTTGCCTTCCCGTTTTTCCCGGCAGATCCGACACCCCTTCTTGCCGTGCCCTGTGTTTGCCGCACTTAACTTTCTTCTATTATAATATACAAGCCCCGGCTGTCAAGTGTGAACTCGCGGCAAGGCAGCCCATACCGCCTTTTTCTTTACTTTTTTCTGGCCAGACAGCGACAGGGCAACTTTTCCCTTGCCATCACCCACAATTTCCGCTATAATTTACAATAGTTTTATCCGGACGTATCCGGGCATACATTCCAGCCGCCCGCGCGCCCCGGCATTTTTCAAATTCAACTATGGAGGTTTCACCTATGAAAACAATCGCAAGCTTTACCGTTGACCATCTGCGCCTTTTGCCGGGCGTGTACGTATCCCGCAAGGACGGCATCGGAAACGAGACGGTCACCACCTTTGACATCCGTATGACCCGCCCAAACTATGAGCCGGTGATGAACACTGCGGAGGTGCACACCATCGAGCATCTGGGGGCGACTTTTTTGCGCAACCATGCACAGTACGGTGAAAAGACCATGTATTTCGGACCGATGGGCTGCCGCACCGGCTTTTACCTTCTGCTGGCAGGGGAATACACTTCCGAGGACATTGTGCCGCTTTTAAAAGAAATGTTTTCTTTCATCGCGAATTTCCACGGTGAAGTCCCGGGAGCTGCCGCTGTCGCCTGCGGCAATTATCTTGACATGAACCTGCCGATGGCACGTTTCCTTGCCACGAAGTATCTCGACGAGGTTCTGGATAAAATCACACCGGACCGCTTAAACTATCCGCAGTAAGGGTTATTTTTTCCGTTCTGCCGCATACAATGTATGGCAGGCAGGTGATTTTGATTTATCGCCCAAGCCTGCCATCAGTCACTTATTGTATGGAGGTAGGCTATGGATTTCTCACAGGGCAATACAACCGATTCCATTTTCCGGCAATCAACAGGCTTTTGCCGGCTTTCTTTTTTTTGCAGCGTCCTGCTTCCTTACATTCCTTTTCCCATGCGCCAGCCCCTGATCCTGTTCACAAAGTTTCTGGAGCTGAGGGAGTGCTTAAGCTGCCCGAAACAGCGCTTTGAATTCGGGAATAAACAGGTGACGGATTCCTCGGATGCCATTTCCGAAATTTTTGCGAAGCTCTCCCCGTTCCTGAGCGAACAGGAGCGCTCGCAATTTTCCCAAATGCAAAATATGATGCAGATGCTAAAACTTTACCAGACATTCCAGGAGCTCGCCCCTTTCATGAATATGGGCGGTAACACGGCAGCGGACGCACAGGGCGGACAAAATCCGGATGCCGGACTTGCCTTTGCCGCCGCGGCGGAGGCCTTCATGGGCGCTGGGGCGGGACAGGGGTTTGCGCATAACGGCGGTGCAGCCACAAATCCCGATACCGGGCAAAACCCGCCGCCGGACACGGGCACTGTCACAGAACCGGGTATGGGGCAGCTTTTTGGACAGGGTGCGGATCTCATGGCAGCAGCTGCCTCCTCCGGCGATATGGGCAACATGCTTCTTTCCATGCTCTCCCCCGAACAAAAAGAGATGTTTGAAAATATAAAAGCTGTCATGTCGGAGCCCCCGTCTGAATAAAATAAAATGATGTTTTCAATATAGCGAGGTACTACAATGGACCAAAACTGGCTGAACCGCCCGGAGCTCGCGAACCTTGACCCGGCCAAAAAGCAGTTCCTCATGGAACTGATGGCAGAATCCCAAAAGACAACGCAGAAAAATATGCCGGCACTCTACATGAAGGCCATCGGAAAAATGAACGCGCTCCGGCTTAAATTTTCCCCGGAAGAATCCGCACTGCTTTCTGAAATCTTGGAATCACAGATGTCCGCGGACGACCGCAAGCGGTTCGATGCCGTAAAAAAGATGCTGCTAAAATAGCAGCATCTTTTTTACGTTATCTTATTTCTTTTTATGCCCGATAAAAAATCCAAGCCCCACGAGCATCCCGCCCGCAGCGAGCGCCGCGAAATAACGTCCCGCCTGAAAATCATCCCCGGTCTGAGGCGTTTTATCCCTCGAAGAGGATGCCGTGGCGGAGGAAGAACTGCCGGCCGTCGCGCCCGCTTTTGCCGGTGCTTTGGTCGGAACCGGGGTCGGCTTTTTTTCCGGTTTTGTTTCTTCCGGCTTTTGCGGCGTACTGGTCGGTGCTGCCGGTTTTTCCGGTGTCTTTGTCGGTGCTTTCGTCACCGTGCTATCCGGCTTATCTGTCGGCTTCGGTGCCTGCGTCGGTTTTGCCGCCGCAGGGGTCGGGGTCGGCTGCTTCCCCGCTGTCAGAGTCCCACTGCTTTTATATACAAATGCGTAAGTCGTAAAAACCGACAGATCAAACATCGCGCAATCCTTCCCCCCCGCCTTGACGATCTTTGAGGCAATGCGGCAGAGCGCCCCCTTCGAATCCACCGCCGTGACCTGAACCTGTCCGGCATTTTCCACAAACCCCTCCGGCAGCGGACAGATCAGCGTGATCCCCTGCATCCCGTCCAGCGGGTAGTAATCCCCTTCCTCATCCTTCTCGTAGACCGTCGCCTCAAACGCCTGATACTCAAGATCCGCAAGTTCTTCCCCTGCTGCCGTCAACGCCTCCTCTATCGCGATCATCGCGTCATAGCCGTCAAAAAGCGACAACATATAGCCGTCTGCGGAAAGGCTTCCGTCGTGGAATTTCGCGTAGGCTTTTTCCACACCTTCCGGCAGGTCTTCCACGGAAAGATCATATTCCTTCGAGGAAACATCCACCGTCTGAGCCGCGCCCACACGCAGTGAACCCGCCGCACCGCAAAAAACAAGCGCCGCAGCTCCAAGCGCGATCCCCGCCTTTTTTCCCGTCATCCTGTCTTTTTGATATTTCATAACACTCCTCATTTCCCGCGCCGCATACACGCGCCCTGTCTATTTTTTCCTCGCGACCACAACAAACCGCCCCGCCTCGACCGAACGGTCACATGTCGACAATGTCAAAAGCTGTGTCCCAAATTCCGCCGTGACCCCCGTCTCATAAAAAGACTGTTCCTTCACATAGCGGATATATGCATTATATTCTTCCGGATCCTTGGTATCAATAAATGAATAATACCGGTACGCCTCCCCATCGGACTCATACGGGATCTGCGTGCGGAACACCCCGACAATCTCATATTCCCCCCGCTCATATACCGTATCGAAGCGTATGACCGGGTGCTCCTCGTAGAATGCCTCCTGCTCATACCCAAGCAGAGCCGAGAACATGGAACCGTTTTTCATATTGTGTCCGTAGATCAGGAAATTTGTTGTCGGTTCCTTCACGCTGCACCTTGCGTCCATAAACGGAATCCCGTTGATGTCATATTTTTTATCAAATCCTTTTTTCAGGTAATACTCCTCATCCTGCGGTGTCAGCATGACCGGGTAGTTAATCACCGTCCCTGACAGCTGTATCCATCCCGCCATCTCGCCATTGCGCTTGTAGAGCACACTGTAGCGGTACAGGATGCCGTCCTCCCCCACACTCTCCTTCGGTTTTTCCTGCTGCTCCCGTTTTGCGATCTCAACCGCTTCCTCTTCCGTGTACATACCGCTCGCGATCAGATCCGCGATCCGGTGCGCCTCTGAGACTTCCGGCTCGATCGGCGTGAGGATGCAGGCCGCCAACTCCTCCATCTTGCGCTCACTGATGTAACTCCAGATATCGTAAGAAAAAATGCGGTACAGTGCAAACAGCATGAGCAGAGCGCCCGCCACAATGCACAAAGGCTTTAATATCCTGCCCTTTCCGCGCCCACGTACCGCCCTGTCCGCGCCCTCATCCGGCACGGCTTTCAACGGCTCTTCGTCTTCCCCGCTTCCGATATCGCGCTCCCGCAGTTTCATCCGCTGCGCCCTCATCGCGTCTTTCGCGTTTTTCCCGCCTGTCCGGGACTTTTTGGGAAGTGCGGCCTTTTTCCTTCGTGCCGCCGTCTTTCCCGCATACAGGCATTCTTCCGGAAAGCTGCCGCGCGGATGTTTCATGCCGTCCGCCTTGTCATTCAAAAACCCCCGGAACGCCGCACCAAGCTCGCTCTCAAAGAGGAATGGCTGCTTGCGCAGCATCTGGTAAAGTTCCGCCGCCTCCCTGTGATCATCAAGATCCACGCCCGCCGCAAGCGTCTGAATACGCTTTAAATCCCGGCAGCCCGCTTTATATTCCTCCTTTGAGGAAAATTCGATCCCTCCGATTTGCCACTTTCCCATTGCCCGCCTCCGCACCAAAGCCGCTTTTTTTCCATCGACAGCTTCCTTATGTAAAACCTTTTTTTATTTTAGCAGGTTTGGCGGCAAAAATCAAGTCGGAGCTCTGATTTTCTTGGCTTGCCGACATCCGCACGGCATTGCAAAGGGTGCGCCGGGAAAAACAAAACTTCCCCGCCGCACCCTTTTTGTCTTGCCCGCGCGGGTTACCGCAAAAAGGCAGAACATAAATATGCCACGATTTACCTACTTCACTACAATATTATAGATCCTTCCCTTTACATAAATTTCCTTCACAATGTTCTTCCCCGAAAGAATCCCCGCTACGGTATCATCGGCCATTACCTTTTCCCTTGCGGCTTCCTGTGCGTCCTCCGTGCCGACTTTCACCGTCGCTTTCACTTTGCCGTTGATCTGCACCGCAATCTCGACTTCATCCTCAACCGTCTTTGCCTCGTCATATTCCGGCCAAGTCTGCGCGTACACCCTGCCGGCATTGCCGACAAGCTGCCATAATTCCTCACACATATGCGGCGCGACCGGGCTTAACAGCAGAAGAAGCGTAGAGAATTCGCCTTTTGTGACCTTGCCCGCTTTATAAAAATCATTGATCAGGCTCATCATAGCCGCGATCGCAGTATTAAATTTTAATGCCTCAAAATCAAGGCTGACTTTTTTGATGGTCTGATGCATCCGGGTCTCAAGTTCTTTGCTGTAACCGTCGCCGTCCACCAGACTGTCCTGCAGTTTCCAGACGCGGTCAAGGAAACGGCGGCAGCCGCGCACACCCTCCTGCGACCAGGAAGCACTTAAATCAAATGCCCCGATGAACATCTCGTAGGTGCGCAGCGTATCCGCGCCAAATTCCGCCACAATCTCGTCCGGGTTGACGACGTTTCCGCGCGATTTGCTCATCTTCTCCCCGTTCTCACCTAAGATCATTCCATGGGAAGTGCGCTTTTTATACGGCTCATCCGTCGGCACAAGCCCCTCGTCGTAGAGGAATTTATGCCAGAAACGCGAGTAGAGCAGATGCAGCGTCGTGTGCTCCATGCCGCCGTTATACCAGTCCACCGGGAGCCAGTATTTTAATGCCTCCTGCCCGGCAAATGCCTCCTTATTTTTCGGGTCGATATAGCGCAGGAAATACCACGAGGAACCCGCCCACTGCGGCATCGTGTCGGATTCGCGCTTCGCTGGCCCTCCGCAGCAAGGGCAGACGGTATTTAACCAGTCTGTCATCGCGGCGAGCGGGGACTCACCGTTGTCCGTCGGCATATAGCTGTCCACCTCTGGCAGCATCAGCGGCAGCTCACTCTCCGGCAGCGGCACATAACCGCATTTTTCACAGTGTACGACCGGGATCGGCTCGCCCCAGTAGCGCTGGCGGGAAAATACCCAGTCGCGCAGCTTAAAATTGACCTTCTGCCTGCCGATGCCCTTGCCGGTGAGCCAGGCAATGATTTTTTCCTTGGCTTCCTTGACTTCCAGGCCGTCAAGAAAATCAGAGTTGACCAGCTTCCCGGTCTCCACATCCGTGAACGCGGCTTCCTGCACATTGCCGCCGGCGACGACTTCAATGATCGGCAGGCCAAATTTCTTCGCAAATTCCCAGTCGCGCCCGTCGTGCGCCGGCACTGCCATGATCGCGCCCGTGCCGTAGGTCATCAATACATAATCCGAGATCCATATCGGGATTTCCTTCCCGTTTACAGGGTTGACCGCCGAGATTCCGCCCATCACCACGCCGGTTTTTTCTTTTGCCAGCTCCGTGCGCTCGAAATCGGATTTTTTCGCCGCCTGCTCACGGTATGCCGCGACCTCGCCATAATTGGTGATTTCTTCTTTATATTTCTCCACCAGCGGGTGTTCCGGGGAAATGACCATATAGGTCGCACCGAACAAAGTGTCCGGGCGCGTCGTGAAGATCCGCAGCACATCCTCTTTGCCGGAAAGTTTAAAATCCACTTCCGCGCCGACCGAGCGACCGATCCAGTTTTTCTGGGATACCTTGACGCGCTCGATATAGTCCACATGGTCAAGCCCCTCCAGCAGTTTGTCCGCGTACTCCGTAATTTTTAACATCCACTGGCTCTTGACCTTGCGCACGACCTCGCCGCCGCAGCGCTCACATTTTCCGTTCACGACCTCCTCATTCGCCAGGCCGACCTTGCAGGAGGTGCACCAGTTGATCGGCATCTGCGTCTTGTATGCCAACCCCTTTTTGAATAATTTTAAGAAGATCCACTGGGTCCATTTATAATATTCCGGATCCGTCGTGTTCACCTCGCGCTCCCAGTCAAAAGAATAGCCAAGTGACTTTAATTGCGCCTTAAAATGAGCGACATTGTTTTGTGTGACGGTCTTCGGGTGGACGTGGTTCTTGATTGCATAATTTTCGGTCGGAAGGCCGAACGCGTCCCAGCCCATCGGAAACAGGACGTTATAGCCCTGCATCCTGCGCTTCCTTGAGATGATATCAAGCGCCGTGTACGGTCTCGGATGCCCGACATGCAGCCCCTGCCCGGACGGGTACGGAAATTCCACGAGCGCGTAATATTTCGGCTTGGAATAATCCTCACCGACCTCAAACGCCCTCTCCGCGTCCCAGATCTCCTGCCATTTCTTTTCGATGTCCTTCGGTGAATAAGGTGTGTTCATTTTACCATCCTTTCTTATTTTAAGTTCCGCAGACTTCCTCCCCGCACCATTCCCACGGAAGCAGTTTTCCCTTCACACGGTTCCGGTAAACTGCTTCCCGGCGCTGTGCGGCAGTCTGCTGTTTTAAGTCCCGCATCCGGAAAATATAAAGACCCCGTCTCCGAAAATCCAGAGACGAGGCCATCCTCGCGGTACCACTCCAATTCACGCGCCCTGCGCATGCACTCGATTTTCTGTAACGGGAAATCCCGCCGAAGCCTATCCGCGTATACCGCCTTTCAGCTCCAGGGCTCCAGGGCGAGTTCGAAATTTCTGCACCTGCGGTTTTCCACCAGCCAACCGCTCTCTGTCTGGGCATCCCTCTCTAATACTCCCTTTCACTGCCGTTTCCTTCCCGGCTCCACGCCGGAATATAACTGTTCTTCATCTTAACGCACATCGGAAAGGTTGTCAAGCACTTTTTGCGGCAAATCATTTGGTCTTCCACATTTTGGCGGCTCGAAAAATCCCACAATTTACGGGAACGAAAACGTTATCTTTTACCTTTTCATTCCAAATAGCAATATTTGAGTAGCCGATTTATAAAAAGAGTAATTCGTTTTTTGTAGATTTTACACAAATTTTGTTCTGTACCCTGTTCGCATAATTGACACAATGCATAATCCGTGATATATTTATAACAGTGATGTTACAATCAAAAAGCAACAGTTCCGCTTTCGGCGGCACAGTTGCCGGAACACATCATGAAAGAAAAACTTGAGGAGGTTTTTATGAAATTAAAAAAATTGATGGGTATGGCTCTTGTTTCGTCCCTTGCGATCAGTTCTTTTGCTGCTTGCGGCAACGATAAAGAGACCAATTCAGACCCTACCACACAGCCAACCGCTACCACGGCTCCAACGGAAGCCCCGACCGAGGCTCCTACAGAAGCCCCAACAGAGGCTCCGACGGAAGCTCCAACTGAGGCTCCGACACCGACGGAAGCCCCGACACCGACTCCGGAAGCAGATCCAAATACGCTTTACGATTATGATGCTTCCACGAAATCCCAGTCCCTGTACTTCCAGGACAGAGGCGGTATCGTGAGATGGGTCAGCACCGACGGTCATGACAGCGAGCAGTGCTTCCTGATCACCGGGCGCAGCCAAAACTGGCACGGTACATACTTAAGCGTTCCGGATGAGTATATCGGCAAAGTGCTCCATGTATCTTACTGGGCAAAGCACACAGTAAGCGAGCCGATCATGATCTCCTGTACCCTGTCGGTCATCAAACCGGACGGCAACGGCGATTGGCCGGAACGTGCGAACAACGAGGCAGTACCGCCGAACGAATGGACATTCATCGAGGCGGATATTCCGGTTTACGCGGATGTCACTACCCCGATGCTCTGCTGGGAAGCAACTGACTTAAATGATTTCTACATCGATGACGTTTTGGTCACAGTCGTAGAAGGTGCGGTGGCCGAGGCACAGTATCAGGATCTTGTTGTCGAAAAGCCGGATCTGTCGGGCGTTGAAAGCGTTTCCCTTACCTTTAACGATGAGAACCTGTTCTTTGGCAATCGCGGCGACGGCACACCTGCCATTGTTTCAGGCGGGCATGACGATGATTTCGCAATGCAGGTAACAGGACGTTCCGCGAGCTGGAACGGCGCACAGGTTGACCTTTCCGACTACAAACTGGCTGGCAGGACGATCAACATCTCCTACTGGGTAAAGACCGAGGAAGCGACCGAAGTAAACGTTACGCTTGAAGAGAACTTCTCTGACGGCTCTGACACCGCTTACAACCGCCTTGCAAGCTCCGGTGATATCACACCGGGCGAGTGGGTACAGGTTACCGGTACAATCGAGGTTGGTGCGAATACTGTGAAACCGATTCTCTACTTCGAGTCTCCTTCCGATACTGCAAGCTTCACGGTGGACGAGGTTGTGATTTCGTTCTCCCCTGCTGCAGCTGCAGAGTAATTCGCAATAGGGTGCTTGATCAGAAACTGCAATCAACAGTTGCAGAAAGTATGCTTTCTCATAATTTTCATCCTATAAAAAGAACCGCTTCCACACGGAAGCGGTTCTTTTATTTTTATGCCTGCCATTCACCCCCCAAGAATATTTTTCCTTCCGTTCTTCCGGTTCTAACGGACAACTCCCGGCGCATATTCTTTAAAAAGAAAAAAGCCGGAGGATTTTCTATGCCGGAATCAAATAAAAAGGATCTGTTTTACGCAACCGCAAAAACCATTTTTCTGTGTGCCTGTTTCTTTCTTCTGTTCGCGGCACTGTTTACGTACATACCCAAAGCCGTTGATACCATAGGAAACGCGATTTCCGAAAAACGTCTGCCAATCTACTGTGTAAAAACCGACAAACCCCAAATTGCCCTCAGTTTCGATGCAGCTTGGGGCAACGAGGATACTTCCCGTATACTGGAAATTCTCGCAAAACATGACGTGCGGGTGACCTTCTTCATGACGGGCGGCTGGATGAATAAATACCCGGACGATGTCAAAGCGATCCTTGCCGGCGGGCACGACCTTGGGAACCACAGCCAGAACCACAAACAGATGTCCACACTCTCGCTCTCCCAGTGTAAGGAAGAACTGACCTCGCCCCATGAGTTCATCAAGGAACTGACCGGCGAGGAGATGATCCTCTTCCGCCCACCGTACGGCGATTACAACGACACAGTGATCCAGGCCGCCGAAGAGTGCGGCTATTACACAATCCAGTGGGATGTCGATTCCCTGGACTGGAAAGATTACGGTGTGGACTCAATTATCAAAACCGTCACGGAACATAAACACCTTGGCGACGGTTCCATCATCCTCATGCATAACGGTGCAAAATATACCGCCGATGCCCTTGATTCCGTGATCTCGATCCTCAAGGAAAAAGGCTATGAATTCGTGCCGATCTCAGAGCTGATCATCCGCGAAAATTTTGATATCGACCACGAAGGGCGGCAGTTTAGTAAATAGGCCGGCTATACATCCAATCCGCATAAACCAGTAACAAAATATAACATCGCAGGATATTGGTGGTGCAAAGCACCTGGCCATCCTGCGATGTTTGTTTATACGGCAGCCTTATTCTCCGCGATTTTCCCTCTTCCACACAAATGCGGTTCCTTACGGTATATCCCCGCAAAAAATCGCCCTATTCCCCATAATACTCCTTGATGAGGCGCACGATCATATCATTGAGCGCCTCCACGGTATACGCCCCCACCGTCGGTTCCAGATGGCTGCCCCCGATACCGCTGTCATCCGTCAGGAATGTGTATGTCCCTCCGGTAAGCATCGCAATGCCGCGCAGAAAACCTTCCGTTTTCTCATCTACGCCGCTTGAGGCAATCGGAATGATGCGGATCCCCTGCTTTGTGGCTTCTTCCATCGCCGTCCGCAGGTTTGCCGCCGTCTCCCCTGTATCGTGCGGCGGCGCATCCAAGATCAGGAATGCCAGCTTAACCGCCCCCTCACGCCATTCATGCCCCGTTACCGCATCCAGAAGCGCCAGATCCACTGCCTCCTCATAATCCCCGCCTCCGGTGGCATATTCGGCATTTATGAGTGCCTGCACCTTCTCAATATCATCCGAAAACGGATTCGAACGCACAACATATTCATCCCCTTGATCCCGATAAAAATTTACTGAAAAACGGGTGCTCTGATCTGCGACACGCTTCGCGATGTCCTCAAACTCTTTTTGCAAATACAAAAGCTCATCCCCCATTGAACCGGTCGTATCGAAAACAAACATCACATCAAGCGACTTAACAGGCGGTGTCATTTCACCGACCTCCACAGTCAGCTCCACACTGTTAAGGATTTCCTCCGGCCGCGTCTGCCCCTGCCCGCCCTGGTTTTTTGTGTCCTGCATACCGGAAGGGAGCAAAGCCTCACGCACATTCCCGTCCGCCTCCGCACTGCCCGGCACTTCGTTTCCCATCGGTTCCTGTCCTGCGGCCTGCGGGAGCTCCGCCTGCACCCGGCTGCCGTCCGGTCTTATCAGCACGACATGATCCGGCTGCTGCGTTTCACCATAAACATTATAATACAAATACGCCCTTCCCTTATGATCCGTCACCGCCGTGGCGACCGCACTGCCGGATACCGTGTTCAGCTCTACTTTTACCTGCCCGGCAGGCTGTTCGCCGGATAATGCCTGTACGACAACCCGCTCATACGGTACTATGCCAAACGTCCGGAATCCAAAACGGCCCGTCCGTACAAGATTTGCAAAAAATCCCCAGTTCTCATTGTCCCGCCATTCTCCCGCAGTCAGAAGACCCGCCTGCGGTTCAACTGCCTTCCCCGGAAAATACTCGCAGCCTTCTCCCCCACCGCTATACTCTCCCGGCATGGCCTCGGATTCCACGGATACCTTATCGCTGCTCTTTATGGAATCCATAGCACCATCGGCAGCCATCATGTCATCGCACGCTCCTTCGCCGGTAAAACCCTTTCCGCTACTTTCCACAGGCAGCTCCAATCCGGATGACCCATCTGCCCCTCCCGGCAGCATCGCGTTGCCCACGTAGTCCCCTTCCCTCTCAATGTCTAAACTCCCGCCTTCCGCACTTCCGCAGCCTGCAATTATACCGGCAAACATACTTAATAGAAGCACTTTTGCCGCGATCCTTCTTTTTTTCATAGCCCTCTCCTCCATTTCCGTATTCGGTCATGCCGCCTCTTATTTTTCACATATTAGACGAGACCCGTTCCCGTTTTGTTCCCAAAAATTTTTTATATTTTATAGTTGAAATATTTCCGTTTTTCGATTAGAATGCTATGAGTAGGGAAATGATTCCATCAAAGAAATCACAAAAAGCGGAGGATTTTGATCAATGAAAAAAGTGTATTTGTTTCTCGCAAACGGCTTTGAGGAGGTAGAAGGCCTGACCGTTGTAGACTTGCTGCGCCGCGCAGGAATCGAATGCCTGACCGTATCCATCACAGGAGAGCTCCTGCTCACAAGCTCCCATAACATCGCTATCCACGCCGACCGCCTGTTTGAGGACGGGGCGCTTTCGGATGCCGATATGCTTGTGCTTCCGGGCGGCATGCCGGGCACTTCAAGCCTGCTCGCACACGAGGGCTTAAAGTCCCTGCTCCTCTCCTATGCCGCGGACAAAAAATATATCGCCGCCATCTGTGCGGCTCCGAGTGTCCTCGGGGCACACGGGTTGTTGGAAGGAAAAAAGGCTACCTGCTACCCCGGCTTTGAGGAAAAGCTCACGGGTGCCGACTGCACCAGGGACAATGTGGTCACCGACGGCAACATCATTACCAGCAGAGGCCTTGGCACCGCCATCGAATTTGCACTGGAACTGATTACCGTCCTGACCGATACGCACATGGCAACCGAGGTCGCGACCTCCATCCAGTATTACATGTAAAAAGCAGAAAAAAGCGGTGGAGGCATCCACCGCTTTTTTCCGAAAGGAAATACTTTTATGAAAACAAAATGAGAAACTAAACTGGGCCAGCCAGATTCGAACTGGCGACTGCAGGAGTCAAAGTCCTGTGCCTTACCGCTTGGCGATGGCCCAAAAACCCACACCGCACCGGATTCCGGACAAAACGGAATATCCTGCCGCATGAGATGAAAAAAGTCTTTTGCAAGCAAAAGACTTGAGGGTGGATACAGGGATTCGAACCCTGGGCCTCCAGAGCCACAATCTGGCGCGCTAGCCAACTGCGCTATACCCACC
>ERZ808040.675-NODE-675-length-27823-cov-4.736503_pt1 | contig 27823 bp, 27 predicted proteins | sample MGYA00380191_ERZ808040 | MGnify/ENA primary metagenome ERZ808040 (study PRJEB31490, sample SAMN06133395) | mouse gut metagenome | isolation source: J6 | host: mice | place: China: Chengdu | collected 2015-05 ...
CAAGGACCGGGTGGGCATCACCGCCTCCGTGTGTTCCCTGCTGGCCCAGCACAACATCAACATTCTGGACATCACCCAGACCGTATTACAGGAGTTCTTCACCATGGTCATGCTGGTGGACACCGCCGCCTGTGAGAAGTCCATCGGCGACCTGACCGACATCCTGGCCCAGGCCGGCCAGGAGGAGGGCCTGTCCATCCGCATCCAGCGGGAGGACATCTTTAATGCAATGCACCGGATCTAACGCCATGTAGGGGCGCACATTGTGCGCCCGTGGCCTAACACGACCCCGAAAGGACGGGCGCACAATGTGCGCCCCTACAAAGGAGGCAACATCAGTGCTCAACCAACACGAAATCATGCAGACCATCCAGATGATCGACCAGCAGCATCTGGACGTGCGCACCATCACCATGGGCATCTCTCTGCTGTCCTGCGCCCACAGCGACGTAAAAACCGCCTGTGACAAGGTGTACGACAAGATCACCCGCTACGCCGAAAAGCTGGTGGCCACCGGACAGTCTATCGAGAAGGAGTTCGGTATCCCTATTGTCAACAAGCGTATCTCGGTCACCCCCATCGCCCTGGTGGCCGCCGCCGCAGAGACGGACAGCTACGTCCCCTTCGCTCAGGCTCTGGACCGGGCGGCCAAAACCACCGGCGTCAACTTCATCGGCGGCTTTTCCGCCCTGGTCCAGAAGGGAATGACCCAGGCTGACCGCATCCTCATCAACTCCATCCCCGAAGCTCTGGCCACCACCGACATCGTCTGTTCCTCCGTCAACGTGGGCTCCACCAAGGCGGGCATCGACATGGACGCGGTGGCCCTCATGGGCCGGACCATCAAGGACCTAGCCGCAAGAACCGCCGATAAGGGGGGCTTTGGCTGCGCCAAGCTGGTGGTCTTCTGCAACGCCGTGGAGGACAACCCCTTCATGGCGGGGGCCTTCCACGGAGTTGGCGAGCCGGAAAAGGTCATCAACGTGGGGGTCTCCGGTCCCGGTGTGGTCTGCCATGCCCTCCAGGACGTGAAGGGCCAGCCCTTCGACGTGGTAGCCGAGACGGTGAAAAAGACCGCCTTCCGCATCACCCGCATGGGCCAGCTGGTGGCCCAGGAGGCCAGCCGCCGGCTGGACACCCCCTTCGGCATTGTGGACCTGTCCCTGGCCCCCACCCCCGCCGTGGGGGACAGCGTGGCCCGGATTCTGGAGGAGATGGGCCTGGAGGTGTGCGGCACCCACGGCACCACCGCCGCCCTGGCCCTGCTCAACGACGCGGTGAAGAAGGGGGGCGTCATGGCCTCCTCCCACGTGGGCGGCCTGTCCGGCGCCTTCATCCCCGTCAGCGAGGACGAGGGCATGATCGCCGCCGCCCGCTCGGGCGCCCTCCACCTGGATAAGCTGGAGGCCATGACCTGTGTGTGCTCCGTTGGCTTGGACATGATCGCCGTCCCCGGCGACACCACCGCCGCCACCCTCTCCGCCATCATCGCCGACGAGGCCGCCATCGGCATGGTCAACTCCAAGACCACCGCCGTCCGCCTCATCCCCGCCCCCGGCAAGGTGGTGGGGGACACGGTGGAATTCGGCGGCCTGCTGGGCTCCGCCCCCGTCATGCCCGTCCACGCCGAGAGCAGTGACGCCTTTGTGGCCCGCGGCGGACGTATTCCGGCCCCCATGCAGAGTCTCAAGAACTGACGCGGCCGCCCAATCCCCGTCGTCCTTCTCCGCGCCCGGCCTCTGCCGGGCGCATTTTTTTGCTTCAAAATTTCCAAAATCCCCCTAGGAAAGCGGCCCGCTTTGGTGTATACTGGGAGCCAGGACAAGCCTTATTTTGAGGAGGGTCAATTTATGTTAGAGCTGAATACTTCCAACTGCACCCCGTTTCTGCCTAAGGACTGGCTGACCAGCCGGCTGGACGCGCTGGAGAGCGCCCGCGTCAAGCTGGAGGAGGGCAGCGGCCTGGGCGGCGCCTACACCGGCTGGGTTCACCTGCCCCGGGACTACGACAAGGAGGAGTTTGCCCGCATCCAGGCGGCGGCGGAGCGCATCCGCAGCGACTCCCAGGCCCTGGTGGTCATCGGCATCGGCGGCTCCTATCTGGGCGCCCGCGCGGTGGTGGAGCTGCTTCACTCCCCCAATTTCAACCTGACCCACAAGGGCGGACCCGACATCTACTTTGCCGGCAACGGCCTCTCCTCCGACGCCATGCTGGAGGTCATCGAGCTGGTGAAGGACAAGGACTTCTCCATCAATGTCATCTCCAAGTCGGGCACTACCACCGAGCCGGCAGTAGCCTTCCGCATCTTCAAGGCCCTGCTGGAGGAGAAGTACGGCAAGGAGGGGGCCCGCAGGCGCATCTACGCCACCACCGACGCCCACAAGGGGGCCTTGAAGGGCCTGGCCGACGCGGAGGGCTATGAGGAGTTTGTGGTGCCCGACGCGGTGGGCGGCCGCTATTCCGTCCTCACCGCCGTGGGCCTGTTGCCCATCGCCTGCGCCGGGGTGGATATCGCCGCCCTGATGGAGGGCGCCGCCCAGGCCATGGAGGCCCTGGCCGCCCCCGGTGCGGACAACCCGGCCTGGCAGTACGCCGCCGCCCGCCACGCCCTGTATACCCAGGGCAAGAAGGTGGAAATCCTGGTGGGGTACGAGCCCTCCTTCCGCTTCTTTGGCGAGTGGTGGAAACAGCTCTTCGGCGAGACCGAGGGCAAGGACGGCAAGGCCCTCTTCCCCGCCAGCGTGGAGTTCACCGCGGATCTGCACTCCATGGGCCAGTACATCCAGCAGGGTGAGCGCCTGATGCTGGAGACGGTGGTGCGCTTTGCCCGCAGCCGCGGCAGCGTCACCATTCCCCACGACCCGGACAATGTGGACGGGCTCAACTTCCTGGCGGGCAAGGATCTCTCCTTCGTAGCCGAACAGGCCATGCGGGGCACCCTGCTGGCCCACGTGGACGGCGGCGTGCCCAACCTGGTGGTCACCGTCCCGGCCCGGGACGCGCAGAGCGTGGGCTGGCTGATCTACTTCTTCGAGTACGCCTGCGGCCTGTCTGGCTATCTGCTGGAGATCAATCCCTTCGACCAGCCCGGCGTGGAAGCGTATAAGAACAACATGTACGCCCTTCTGGGCAAGCCCGGTTATGAGGACCGCAAGGCGGAGCTGGAGGCACGCCTGAGCTGATTCTCCCCGCCCCCGGGCTTGCCCAGGGGACCTGCCGCAGGCGGGACGGCGCTTTTGCGCCGCAGGGCGGCGGGATTCACTTCCGCCGCCCGCAGATAAAATCCGGGGCCCCCATGGGAGTCCGCTCCCATGGGGCGCAAGCCCGGCTAGGAGGACCGCAAGGCGGAGCTGGAGGCACGCCTGTAAGAACCCCCGTTAATTTTTGGTGAACTTCCGCAAATCAGTTGCAATCGGGCCGCAAAAATGGTAACATAATTGCACAAGGCCGGAGATACGCTCCGGCGGACAATGAAGGAGTGATAACTATGGTGAGAGTGATCATGGGTGTCAAGGGCACCGGCAAGACCAAGCAGATGATCGAGCTCATTAATTCCGCTGTCCACAGCGAGAACGGCAATGTGGTCTGCATCGAGCGGGGCCCCAAGCTGACCTATGACATTCATTATAAGATCCGTCTGGTGGAGGCCAGCCATTACGATATTAAGAGCTATGACTTCCTGAAGGGCTTTATCAGCGGCCTGTACGCGGGCAACTACGACATCACCCATGTCTTTATCGACAGCCTGACCAAGATTGTGGCCTCCGAGGCCACCGACCATGCGGTGGAGGAGTTCCTGGACTGGCTGAACAGCTTCTCCGAGAAGAACAATATTAAGTTCACCGTCACCATCAGCGCCGATGCCTCCCTGGCCACCGACGGCGTCAAGAAATACTTCTGATACGTGCCCTTTCAGCGGGCCCTGCCGGCGGCAGGGCCCGCTGCCTCGTTCCTCCCTCCTTCCGGCGTCAAATCGCTTGTACATCCGGCATACCGCCGCAGAACTTTGGATAATATACCGATTGCGTGGGATTACCTCCCATGATATACTCTTTGGCGAAATAAAGGAGGTGTGAATCATGATGATTGAAATGCAGTTTAACTCCATTGCCCAGCTCCAGCGGCTTCAGGAGATCGCCAGTTCCTGTGACGACGAGATCTTCCTGCACTCCTTGGACGACAGCGTCCGCGTGGATGCCAAGTCCTTCATCGGCCTGTTCACCCTGGACTTCACTCAGCCCGTCAAGGTGGTCACCGATTCCGACTATTTGGCCCGCAAGGTGGAGCATCTCAAGCATAAGATGGAGAAATAAAAACAGGCGTTGGCCGCTGGCCGACGCCTGTTTTGCTATGCAAAAGCATAGCAAAATTGGCCATGTGCCGCTTACAGCGGGACGGCCCATATGCGCAGAAACTTCATGCGCCTAAGCCTTTGCATAATTTCGTGGTGCGCCCTGTGCGCATAAAGTTTTATTTCCTGATCCAGTCCGGGTGCGTTCATGCCTCCCGGCGGCGCAGGAGCGCCCGGAGCGCACAGAGCGCCGCGGCCGCCGCCAGGGCCAGCCACAGGAGCAGGAGGACGTTCTCATTGAAGTACCAGTTCTCCGCCCATCGGGTGAAATCCGGTCGGAACCAGAAGCCGTGGAGCCGCTCCACCGTCCCGCCGCCCAGCCGCACCAGCCGGTCGATCACCGGGTTGACCAGGGGGAGGAACACGCAGGCCGCCCCCAGGCAGGCCGTCCCCTTCCACCAGCGGCTGATGGGGGCGTACCGGCAGATGAGCACCCAGGCCCAGGGCAGGGTCAGGCCGAAGAGAACCGCCGGCAGGGTAGGAATGGGGAACCAATCTGCGCCGTCATAGGCGCAGCTGACCCAGAGCAGGGCGCACAGCAGCAGGGTCTCCGTCCCCAGGTAGAGCACAGCCTTGTGCTCCCCCAGGGGGCGGGGCAGCTCCCGCAGGGCGCCGGGCAGGAAGGCCGCCCCCAGCCCCAGCAGCACCCCCGCCGAGGCCAGCAGGAACCAGTCTCCCCCGCTGAACAGGCAGGCGGCCAGCAGCAGCAGCTCCAGCGAGAGGGTGAAGCCCCCCAGCGTGATGACGCCCCGGTACTGCTTCACCAGGATGGGCAGGAGGGTGAGGCTGGCCCCCACCAGTTCCCCGGTGAGTACCAGCCAGAACCAGTCCAAGGTATGCCCCACCGCCAGATTGCAGATGAGGCAGATCAGGGCGGTGCCGCCGTAGAGGATGTACTGAATCCAGCGCAGGCGGCGCAGCAGGGACAGGTATTTTTTCGCCAGGGTCTCGGCGGTGCGGGCCTCTACGTCCTCGCTGGCGGTGAGCAGCTCGTGCTCCGACACCTGTAAAATGGCGCAGATATCCCGGATCAGGGTGATGTCCGGGTAGGACATGCCCCTCTCCCACTTGCTGACCGCCGACTCAGTGACGAAGAGCCTGTCGGCGAATTCCCGCTGGGTGAGCCCCAGCTCCTTCCGGCGGCGGCAGATATACGCGCCGAAGGTCTTTTTGTTTTCCATGTTGAACCATCCTTTCGGCAGGGTGTGGTCTTGCAAGGCCGCTCTCACCATACGGCGAATGGCGGAAATTTGCAAGGCCCCGGCGGGATTTTCCCCCTCGACCGTTAGGAAAGTCCTGATTTTTCAAGGGGTTTCGGCCCTCCCGGCACGGCGGGCCGGATGTCCATGCCGTGGGCTAATCTCCCTCGGGCAGGGGCACCCGCCGGTGCTCCACCGGCCCCCAGGCGGGCAGGGGCAGGCCCTGCATGGCCCCGAACACCCGGCTCTTGAGGCCGGGATACTGCTTGTCCAGGGACTTGATCAGCTCCTTGACCTCCTGGCGCTTGGTATTGCCGTCCGCCGGGCAGGGGTTGAACACCACGGGCAGATGGTTGCGCTCGGCGGCGTTGCGGAGCATCCCCTCCCCACAGTAGAGCAGGGGGCGGATTTGGGTGATGCCGGTGCGGTCTAAATAGGTCACGGGCTGGAAGCAGGACAGCCGCCCCTCATAAAACAGGGAGAGGAAGAAGGTCTCCACCGCGTCGTCAAAGTGGTGGCCCAGGGCGATCTTGGTGATGCCGTGCTCCCTCAGGGCGTTGTGGAGGGCGCCCCGGCGCATCTTGGCGCACATGGAGCAGGGGTTCTTCTCCTTGCGCAGATCAAAGATGATGTGGTGGATTTCGCTGTGGAGCAGCGTGAAGGGCACGTCCAGCTCCCGGCACAGGGCCTCCACCCCGGTGAAGTCCATCCCCTCTCCCCCGTCCACATGGCCCATATCCAGGGTGTAGGCCTCCACGGTAAAGGGCTTGGGGTAGAACTCCCGCAGCCTGGCCAGGGCCACCAGCAGGGTCAGGGAGTCCTTGCCCCCGGATACCCCCACCGCCACCCGGTCCCCGGCCTGGATCATGTCGTAGTCCTCCACACAGCGGCGGACATAGCTCAAAATCTTGTTCATAGGCACCTCAAAAATTAAAAATCGAAACGGAGCATTCAAGAGTATTTGCGAGATTTCGCGCGTTTGAGCGAGCATTCTTATTTCTAAATTAAAATTTTCAAAAAACGTGTTGACACCTTGGAACCACCGTATTATAATACAAAACGCTCCGGTCGTCCAGATTGGGGTTCTTATTCTGTTGAGACATTTTTGATCATAGAACGCAAAATTGGAGGTTTCACCATGTCCACTTTTATGGCCAACAAGGGGAACATCGTCCGCAAGTGGTATATCCTCGATGCGGCGGGCAAGCCCCTGGGCAAGACTGCCGCCGCTGCGGCCACCCTGCTGCGCGGCAAGCACAAGCCTGAGTTCACCCCCCACGCCGACTGCGGCGACTTCGTCGTGATCGTCAACGCCGAGAAGGCTGTTCTGACCGGCAAGAAGCTGGAGCAGAAGTACTACCGCCGCCACTCCGGCTGGATCGGCGGCCTCAAGGAGACCAAGTACCGCCTGCTGATGCAGCAGAAGCCCGAGCTGGCCATGCAGCTGGCCGTCCGCGGCATGCTGCCCCGCAACATCATCACCAAGGATTCTCTGTCCCGCCTGCACATCTACCGCGGCGCCGAGCATCCCCACACCGCCCAGAAGCCCGAAACCTGGGCCGCCATCTAAGCAGGAGGTACAAAGGAATGTATAAGAGCAAGAAGCCTTATCTGTATGGCACCGGCCGCCGCAAGTCCTCCGTGGCCCGGGTGCATCTGTTCCCCAACGGCACCGGCGCGATCACCATCAACGGCCGCGACATCGACGATTACTTCGGCCTGGAGACCCTGAAGCTGCTGGTTCGCCAGCCCCTGGCCACTACCGACACCCTGGGCAAGGTGGACATCGTTGCCACCGTCACCGGCGGCGGCGTGACCGGCCAGGCCGGCGCCATCCGCCACGGTGTGGCCCGCGCTCTGTTGCAGGTCAACCCCGAGTTCCGCGCCGCCCTCAAGGCCGCCGGTTTCCTCACCCGCGATCCTCGCATGAAGGAGCGTAAGAAGTACGGCCTGAAGGCCGCCCGCCGCGCTCCCCAGTTCTCCAAGCGTTAACCAGACTTCCCCAAGAGATAAATTCCACCGCTTTTCAGTCCGTCTCAAGGCGCTGTTTCGTCGGATTTATCGAAGATTTTGGAGTTCTGCGTGTTCCTGGATTGTGCTGTGCCTGACTGCGTAAGGAGCGAGCAAGGAGCAAGCAAGGAACAAATATCGCAAGCGAAAACCGAAACCTGATGAGCAGGAGATGTATCCGCAAGGAGAACATCTCCTGCTTTTTCGTTCTCAGCTGTTTTCATGGTGTACTCTTAAATCTGGTTGATTGCCTCCACCAGGGTTTCAATGTCCAAGTGGGTGTAAACACGTTCGGTGAGCGTCATGGCACCGGAGTGTCCGACAATCTTCTTTATCATGGTCTGATCCACATGCGCTTCTGTCAGCATGGAGATGCAGGTGTGTCTGGTGTCGTGGGGCGTGTGGTTGAAGCCGATCTGCTCCATCAGGGGTGTAAAATAGCTGTCATAATAGTTCCTGTAGTCAAAGTGCCTCTGGTCAGGGGTATGCAGCAGGTATTCACATTTGGAGCCTTCATACCATGCCTTGTAAAACGGAAGCACTTTGTCTGCAATCGGGACTTTCCGCAGACCGTTCTCTGTCTTACTGGCAATCACATCGAAGTATTGTTCTTCCAGATGGACATCTTCCTTTTTCAAATCCAGGAACTCCGAGATGCGGCAGCCATTGTAGATCAGCATCAGCACGATCTGATAGAACGGATCCTCTACCAGCTCCCACAGCCGCTTGATCTCGGCTTTGGTAAACTTGTTCCGGTCACGCTTGTCAGGATTCTTGTCCTTGTACCGGACAATATCCACGAACTCGGAATAGTCCTTGTTGCAGATGTCATTCTTCATGGCGTAGTCATACAGCTGACTGAACAGGCCCTTCAGCTTCTTCAAGGTGGGATAGTTCTTCCCGCAGGTGTCTACCACAAGCTGTAAATCCGCCAGCTTGATCTCCCGGAACACCTTATGATACAGCGTCCCGCACACCTTGTAGGAGGCTTCATAACCCTTCACATTGGAGGCTGAGATGGTGGGATACTTCCCCTTTGACCAGCACTCATAGACCTCCTGGAAGGTGGCCTTGGACGCTTTCACATCGAAGGGGTTATTGTTGTACTCCGCCAGCATTTGCAAGCCCTCCGCTCTGGTGGCCGCATAACCGATGGTGATCTGCTCCTGAATTTGCTTCTGCTTTTCTTCGTCCCAATGCCAGCCGACAGTCTTTTTGACAGCATAGGGTCTTCTTCGTTTTCCGGACATTTTCTTGACGCTTCCATATCCGTTGGGTAATCTCAAATAGTATCAAACTTCCTTTCTCCCAGTGACTAAAGATAGAAATTGAAGGTACTTTCCCCTCATCACTGCTGGCTGCCGCTTTCCCCGGCAGCCTTTTTCATTTGCTCCAGCCGCTGGCGATCCAGTTCATTGCGGCGCTGGATGCGCTCCATCTCGGTGAGAACTTCCACTTCCCTGTCCTGTAGTTTGGCTTCCGCATAGTAGGCCAACTCTTTTTCCATCCAGCGGTCGAAGCCCTCCTGATCTGTCCAGTAGGTTTCCAGCTTCTCACGTTCGTCCCGGAAATCCTCCAATATCAGGCACAGGGAGTCATTCATTTCCGCCGAAGAATCGTTCCCCTTGAACCGCATGGAGCAAGACCATTCCTCGCTGTGGGGCGGACGCTGCACATCAATTTCAAACCGGATGCCCGCTTTTTTGTTGAGCTGGTAAAGCACCGCAATCACATCGGACAGGCTGTTCAGTTCGATGCTGGGCCGTCTGTAACCGATCAAATCTGCCGGAGACACGTTCAGCTCCTTGGCTATGGCGTTGATCATGGCAATGGACGGCTCGATCTCGCCGCTCTCATATTTCTGGATGGTACGTAGGGTCTTGTTGAGCCGAGTGGCAAGCTCTGTCTGGCTTAAACCAGCCGCTTTTCGGGCCGATTTCATCCTTTTGCCGATTTCAGCTGGATTGCTGTTCATTTGAATCACCTCGCCTGTATTGTAACACGGAGTCCTGCGAATTGCAAGGGCGTAATATGAATTTTTTATTCGCATTTACTCTTGACAAGGTGTTGTGCGCAAGATATAATATGAATGCGAATTAAAAATTCGTATTTTAGGGGTAAGGAGGTGAGAAACATGGAGAAGAAGGTTTATGTTGAGCTGCCGCCCTTCACCGGACGGAATGTTCCCATTACTGAGATTGCCGCAGCAATGCACAAGGATGCTCAGTATGTACGAGTTGGCCTGCAAAAGGGCATTCTGAAATTCGGCTATGCCATCAAGCTGGATAATTCCAACGAGTACAACTACTACTGCCCTGACCGGAAAGTGTGGGAAGAAATCGGATATTTCCAGCCGGAGGCAGCCTAAAAAAGAAAAGAGCCCTCATCCTGGCAGATGAGAACTCTTTCGAGACAGTCCCAACGGCAGCTGCCGTGTGAACAATCTGTTTGCATGGATATTATAACACGGCAGCTGCCAATTTCAACAACGATTTTCAGGAGGTTATTTGAATTTGACAGCGTTACCAGACATTTTAAGGAAAGACGGTCTGTTCTGCTGTTGGCGGTATGAAGAAAGAAACGGAAGGAAAACAAAAGTTCCTTATCAACCGGATACCGGGCTTGGAGCCAAAAGCAATGATCCAAACAGCTTCGTGTCCTACGATGTTGCAGTGCAGGCAAAAGGTTACGATGGTATTATGAACCGCTGAGCCTTTACACCGTGGTGATCGCTGCCCCCGGCGAGCGCAAATCCAGCGTCATGCGGGATATGACCAAGTATCTCTACGAATACGAGCAGGAATACAATCAGTCCCGCAGCTTGGAAATCCGAGAAAACCGCTTACAGCGGGAATCGTTGGAGCGACAAATCTCTGGTTTGCAAAAGAAGCTGGAACACAGGGAAGATCGTGAAACAGAACTGGAGCTTCAGCATCTGCAAGAGCAGCTTGAAGATATGCCTGAGCTGAAGCCGGTCCGCTTCTTTGCCGACGACTGTTCCAGCGAAGCATTGACCAGCCTGATGGCTACCAACGGCGGCGTGTTCTCCGTGATCTCCACCGAGGGCAGCATCTTCGATATTATGGCCGGGCGGTATTCCAACAAGGCCAATATCGACATCTGGCTGAAGGGGCATTGCGGCGATACCATCTATGTAGACAGAATGACCCGTGATGCGGAGTGTATCATGCACCCGGCCCTTTCCGCCATTCTCTCCATCCAGCCCAGTGTGTTGGATGAGATCATGTCCAACACCACCATGACTGGCCGGGGACTAATTGCACGATTTCTGTATGCTTCGCCGCCATCCAGAATTGGCAGCAGAGTCTTTCGCACCCAGTCGATTCCGCCGGAGGTAAGCGCCGCCTATCGCAATCTGATATTTCGCCTGATGGCATTACCGATCAGCGAGGAAACTCAGACGCTGTATCTCTCCGAGAAAGCCTTTGACCTGATAGCCGACTACTTCCAGGAACACGAAAGGTTTCTGGCTGGTGAAGGTCAGGCCATCTCCGATTGGGCCAGCAAGTATATCGGGGCCGTTCTCCGGATTGCAGGACTTCTCCATGGTGCGGATATGGACGATGGCGAGAACGAAATTTCCGTATTGACCGTGAGCCGGGCAATTCAAATTGGGAAATACTTTCTGGCTCATTCCACCTACGCTTACTCCATGATGGGAACTGATCTCAGTATCCAGAAAGCCAAATTTGTGATGGCAAAGCTGAAAAAGAAGAACGTCACCATGATCAAACGTTCCGATCTTTTTCAGATGTGCCGGGGAAAGTTTTTCAAGAAAACGGAGGAAATCTTTCCGACGCTGGAACTCCTGGAAGGACACGGCTATCTCCGGATGGAAGAACCGGAACGGCAGTCAGCTGGCAGACCAGCGGACGTGAGGATCTTCGTAAATCCCGCCGCAGCGTGAGCAGGAATATACTGCATTTATTGCATTTCCTGCTTAACCCTCGTGACCCCCGTCCCCACACTGAAATCCGCAGAGTTCAGTGTGGACAGGCAGGGAGAATATTACGGACTTCTCCCTGCCAACGGGCGGAAAATCATGAGCATGACTGGCTGCGAATGAATTGCCGTTCGCACCGTCATTTGAGTATCAAATGGCGGTTGAGGCTTCCGCAGAAGCCGCACTCCCCCTCGGAGAGCGCAAAACTTTTGATGGCTCTGCTGTCAAAAGTGCTTTTGCGTTACTTTTGACAAAAGTAACAAAACCCGCCGCCGAGCGGCGAAAACGAGTTTTTATAAAATACCACATTTTTGGAGGTGACAGATATAAAACGGACTATCAGTGCTATGTCGGGTAAAGGTGTGATTGAGCATAATCGCCGCACCTATATTGCTGAAAATGTTGACCCGGAACGAACGCATCTGAACATCGAATACTGCTATACGCCCATCGAGCAGGCGTATCACGAGCTGTTCGATGAAGCTCTGGCAGCGTACAACGCCAAGCAGAAACGTAAAGACCGGTGCATCGAAAACTATTACAAAAAAATCTGTGACGGAGATCAGGAAAAGCCATTTTATGAGGTGATCTTCCAGATCGGAAACAAGGATGATATGTCTGCCGCCAGCGAGAACGGAGAACTGGCAAGGGCTGTTTTGGACAAATTCATGCGAAGCTTTCAAGAGCGAAATCCCCATCTTCATGTGTTCTCTGCCCATCTGCACATGGACGAAGCCACGCCCCATCTTCACATTGATTTCATTCCATTTACCACCGGAAGCAAGCGAGGTCTTTCCACCCGTGTATCTCTGAAACAGGCACTTGCCGATCAGGGCATCACAGGCGAGGGACGCTCCATGACAGAGCGTGCCGTATGGGTTCAGAAAGAAAAAGAGGCACTGGCTGAAATCATGTTGGAGCATGGCATCGAGTGGGAGCAGAAAGGCGAACACCGGGAACACCTGAGTGTTCTGGAATATAAACGGGAACAGCGCACACAGGAACTGGCCGAGCTGAAGCAGACGATTGAGCGTGTTCAACAGCAGCAGGTTTCCATCAAGGCTGTGGAACAGATTGAAGCCAAGCCCCTGCCGCTATCCTCCAAGGTGGCGCTGGAACGACAGGATTATCAGGCACTTGTTACGGCCGCGCAGAAATTTGTTGTACAGGAGAAACAGGAAGGAAAGCTCAAAAAGCTTCTGAAGGAGGCCAAGAAAACCATTGCCGAACTGAAAAGCACTATTGCCGATCTCAAAGCGCAGCTGGCTGCGGCTACAAAGGAACTCACGGAGTACAAATCTGTCCGTGGTAAAATCCGTACGGCGGAAGTGGAGCAGGAAAATGATAATCTTCGTAGCAAGCTCCATAGCTACGAAGCGGTAATTGACCGAAATAATCTGTGGGCTTACTTTACCCAACGCAGAGGAAAGACGCACATGAGGGATGATACCCGGTAAATGTTCAAAGAATAAATGCAATTGCTGGTACAGGTTTGGGCTTCGGGCTGGACTTCACGAAAAGTGAAATTCAGCCCTCCTTTATTGCCCTACAAGAACTTCTTCTAATATTGATATAAAAGTGTGAATGAACTGGCATAAAATCTACATAATTTTGTGATTGGGGTTGTATTTTCCAAGACTTCTGCATATAATAAAAATGTGATTGAGTAACACTGAAGCTCCAATAAAAGTGTGAAGGAGTACATCTATGGAACGATTGATTTTGAAGAAACTGCTGGATTGGAAGAATTCACCCTACCGCAAACCGCTGATCTTAAAGGGCGTGCGTCAAGTGGGCAAGACTTGGGTTCTCAAAGAATTCGGCAGACGTTATTATGAAAATACTGCCTATTTTAACTTTGACGAAAACGAAGAATATAAGCAGTTCTTTGAAACCACCAAGGACGTGGATCGCATCTTGCAAAATCTAATGTTGGCCAGTGGTCAGAAGATTGTCCCGGAAAAGACACTTATCATTTTTGATGAGGTGCAGGACTGCCCGAAGGTTATCAACTCCATGAAGTATTTCTGCGAGAACGCTCCGCAGTATCATATCGCCTGCGCCGGTTCTCTGCTGGGCATTGCCCTGGCAAAACCATCCTCTTTCCCGGTGGGCAAGGTCAACTTCATGCAGATTGACCCTATGACCTTCACAGAATTTCTGCTTGCCAATGGCGACGAAAACCTTGTGAAGTTCTTGGAAAGCGTGGATACCATCGAGCCGATTCCCGATGCCTTTTTCAATCCGCTCTATGAAAAACTGAAGATGTACTATGTCACCGGAGGCATGCCGGAACCTGTGCTCATGTGGACGGAGGCACGGGATGTCTCCGCCATGCAGGAAGCCCTGTCTGGGATTATTGGTGCCTACGAACGTGACTTTGCCAAGCACCCCAATATCAGTGAGTTCCCAAAGATCTCTATGATCTGGAAGTCTATACCGTCCCAGCTGGCAAGGGAGAATAAGAAGTTTATCTACAAGGTTGTCAAAGAAGGCGCAAGAGCCCGAGAATACGAGGATGCTTTGCAGTGGCTGGTGGATGCAAGACTGGTGCATAAGATCTACCGTAGCACTGCTCCCGGCCTGCCAGTGGCTGCCTACGATGATCTGTCAGCATTTAAGATTTATCTGGTGGATGTGGGACTACTCCGCCGCCTGGCCCAGTTGGCCCCTACGGCTTTCGGAGAGGGCAACCGACTGTTTACCGAGTTCAAGGGCGCTTTGACTGAAAACTTTGTGCTGCAGACCCTGATCACGCAGTTTGAAGTGGTTCCCCGCTATTGGAGCCAGAATAATCCGCCTTATGAAGTGGATTTCCTCATTCAACGGGAAAATGACATTTTCCCTGTTGAGGTCAAGTCCGAAGCCAACACGACCAGCAAGAGCCTCAAGAAATTTAAGGAGCTGTTCCCGGATCAAGTCAAGCTCCGTGTGCGGTTCTCTCTGGATAATCTGAAGCTGGATGATGATGTACTGAACATCCCGCTGTTTATGGCTGATCAAGCAGATCGATTGATTGGCTTGGCATTAGAAAAGAAGAATAGCTTTAGTCAGTAATGGTTGATCAATGTAAAAGGCAGCAATTTGCCCTACAGAATAATAGATATTAAAGGGTGATATGATGTTCAAAGGTTTCATTTCCTTCAGAAACGGAAAGATACCATTTGTAATTGAAAACTACCGCATGGAATTATTTACGGATGATTCGCTGCTGGATGATTTTTGTAAAGAATACAATTTTAAAGAAAACTATATCCTGCATGGACAATGCTTTGATATCGGGATTCGTGGACGGAAAGCAACTTTTTTAGTAGAAAACTCTATGGGTAGTACCTGCTATTTACGTTGCTATATTATCAATATGTTTGACAAAGATGAAGAGTATGACTCCATAGGCCTTCAATCTCCCTCCCTCGATGAAGTTTTTAGATACGAATATGAATACATTGACATGGTGCGAGCCGGAATCAACTTGGCTGTAGATCCTAAGGTTGCATATAAGGTTCCGTTTGATATGAACAACCATAGGTACGAATTAGAATTCCGGATAGGCCACAATAATCGGCTTGGACTTTTGGAAGACCTCGACAGAAGGGGTGAGCTGCTTCTACCTCTACACACCAACGAGATACAGGAGTGCTATGATATTACTAATGTTCTACATAGGCTTGCAATGTTTATGACATCCCATGCAGAAGTTCCTTTCAAACGGATTACACTTTATAAACAAGGATTGAAAGCAGGGTGGTTCTACTGTCCTCTCATTTCAGAAGGTATAGTTGGTGGGCATGGCGGTTTCTTCCACGAATTTGATGTTATGAAATACATCCCGAAAATCTTAAATAACATAGCGTTAGATTCCGGCAATAAAATAACACAAAGCATTCCCCTGGGGCATTTAGGGGATTTTAACTCCATGTATACACCGCAGCGATTTGTAGAACAAGTTATGGCGTTTGAGTATTTGTTCGACAAGCTGGATCACAAGAATGCTCAAAACCCTAAATTCCCCCTAAAAAAAGAATTGGAATGTATGTTTAATGAATTCCCACAATTACTATCACCAACGAAGATTTCTGCAGAGAAGATTAGTGATCAAATTAAGGAAATTAGGCGTACTATTGCCCATGGACATGCGTATTACTATGATTTCAAAAATGACTCCAACACCAAATATTTGATGATTCTTCTCGATAAATTGATCAAATGCATGAGCTTGAAATGGATAGGGTTTTCTAATGATGGCATTTCAAACTATATTCTCTTTTAGAAAAAACATACAAGCTTGATATAGAAACTCAGTTAGATACTCAGAAATTAGGCAATATGTCCTTACAGATACTTAGAAAGGGCGAAAATGAAATGGCGAAGAAAGAAGTTAAAACCGATTTGTGGGTCGCTCGTCAGCTCGACGACTCCAAAATTAAATATGATGCTCAAGGTAGCGATGTTAAGGAAATCAATGACGCTTTACAGAGTGCATCAAAGCGTGGTACTGGCAACGCCGGATACCCTGAGTATGTTGCAGTTGTTAAAGATTTTGTTATTGTCATTGAGGACAAAGCCGATCTTGCCAAGCATCAGAAGCTGACCAATACAGGAATTCTGTCTGTTGATCAGAAAGATGTTGCGGACTACGCTGTTAATGGAGCATATTTTTATGCTAAGCACATTGCTCAGAACAGCAACTTCCATAAGATTTTTGCAATCGGTGTTTCCGGAGATGAAAAGCACCATAAAATCACTCCGCTGTATGTGGATGATAGAGATGGGTATAAGCAGCTCCCTGATATTGAATCTTTTACCTCTTTCACCGCTGTCAATATCGACGAATACTATACTCGTTACGTTCTGGCAGAAAAGACCGATGTTGAAAAGACTACGGAGGAAATTCTGAAAGATGCAGCGGAACTGCACGAATATCTGCGCACCTATGGCTCCCTGAAGGATCAGGACAAGCCTTTGGTGGTCTCCGGTATTCTTCTGGCACTGGATGATAAGTTTTTCAAACCCGATGATTTGCTCGGTGATGAAACAACCACTGATGGTCAGTTGATTTACGATGCAATTAAGCGTCGCCTTAAAGCATCCAATATTGGCCCTGATGCAAAGCGTGACAAGCTGATGAGCGAGTTCTCTATCATCCGCACAAGTGCTCGCTTGAACGAAATTGACGCCAAGTTGGGGAAGACTCCATTAAAATTCTATACTGAGTTTTTAAAGAAGAATGTTTTTGACAACATAAAGTATCGCAGTTCCAGTGAAGATTTCATTGGAAGATTCTATGGCGAATTTATGAGCTATTCCGGCGGTGATGGTCAGACGCTGGGAATTGTTCTCACGCCTCGCCATATCTGTGATCTGTTCTGTGACCTTCTGGATATTCAGGCTACAGACATTGTACTTGACCCCTGTTGTGGTACCGCAGGATTCCTTGTTGCAGCGATGCATCACATGCTTGAAAAGGCGGGCGCAGATCAGAATAAGAGAAAGAATATCAAGAAGAAACAGTTGCACGGATTTGAACTCCAGAGCAATATGTTTGCTATTGCTGCAACCAATATGATCCTCCGGGATGATGGTAACAGCAATATTAAATGTGAAGACTTTTTGCGTCAGAATTCTGCCCAAGTGCAGCTTAAAGGTGCAACTGTTGGCATGATGAATCCGCCATACTCCCAAGGTAGTAAAGAGGATCCTTCTCAGTATGAACTGTCGTTTGTAGAGCATCTACTGGACTCTCTAACCGAAGGGGCACGAGCCGCTGTAATTGTGCCTCAATCGTCTATGACCGGAAAAACTAAGGACGAACAGGCATTCAAGGAAAGTATTATGAAGCACCACACCTTGGAAGGTGTTATTACCTGTAATACAGCCACCTTCTATGGCGTAGGCACCAACCCTGTTATCGCAGTCTTTACAGCCCATGAGCCACATCCTGATGATAAGATTTGTAAATTTATCGATTTCAGAAATGATGGTTATGAGGTACGTGCTCATATTGGCCTTGTTGAAGGTGATTCTGCAAAGGACAAGCGTCAGCACTTATTGGATGTGTGGTTTGGCAGAACTAAAGCGGCATCAAATTTCTGCGTTGAATCTACAGTAAAAGCTGAGGATGAATGGCTGCATTCCTTCTTCTACTTCAATGATGAAAAACCAACGGACGCAGATTTTGAAAAAACTATTGGCGATTATCTAACGTTTGAATTCTCGATGATTATGCAGAATCGTGAGTATCTGTTTAAGAACGGGGGTGCCGATATTGCAGAAGATTAATGAGAAAACATGGGATGCTGTCCGCTTAACAGAGATATTTGATACCATCTCCCGTGGAAAGCGGATTAAAAAATCTGACCATATTCCTGGTGATTTTCCGTATGTTTCATCCACTGCACTTACGAATGGTACAGATGGAAGTTGTGGCAATGAAAAGAATGTCCGAAAATTCGGTGATTGTCTTACTATTGCGAATAGCGGAAGTGTTGGCTCGTGTTTTTACCACCCATATGATTTCGTTGCCAGTGATCATGTAACTGCGCTAAGCAGAGAGGGTACCAGTGAAGATTGTTATTTGGGGTTGTCTACACTCGTTGGGCGATTGGGCGAGAAGTACAATTTCAATAGAGAAATCAATGATGCTCGTATTTCGAGAGAACATATAATGTTGCCTCTATCTGATGCCGGGGAACCAGATTATAATTATATTGAACAATATATTCGACTGAAACGATCTGCGCTGCTTACAAAGTACCAGTGTTGGGTAAAAACACGTATTGCAGAGTTGGGAGAAACTATTGATATACCACAACTAAACGAAATGGATTGGCGAGCATTTGTTATAAAAGATATTGCGGATGTATACTCAGGCCACGACATCTATGCCCAAGAACGTGTCGATGGAAGAACGCCACTTGTTACAGCCGTGGGAACAAATAATGGAATTGGATATTTTGTTGGTAATGAAAATGATTCGAGAGCCGAGAAATCTATTTCAGTAGTACGTAATGGCGCAAGTGTCGGCAAAGCTTTTTACCATAAATACTCGGCTTTGTACGGAAACGATTGTCGCAGGATGAAGCTCAAACACTCAAATTCGGAATTCGTCAATCTTTTCATCGCTCAGATGATAGGAATGCAAAACAAAGCATTTAGCTATAGCCGTAAACTTGGCACTGAACGATTACTGAACTTGAGAATAATGCTTCCTGTTACAGATGATGGCACTCCTGATTACGAATATATGGAGCAGTATGCCAAAAATCTGATGCTCCGGAAGTATAAGCAGTATTTGGCATATCTTGATTCAAAAGAAAAAACTGCTCCGGCAGCTGCAAACGATTGACAGCCTTACTACAGATAAAAAACGGAGGCATATATGCAATTATCAAAAATAAGAATTAGAAATTACAGATTGCTTATTGATGCCGAGTTGGAAGTCGATCCCAAGACAACCTTAATTGTGGGTAGAAACAACACAGCCAAGACATCATGCTTCGTGTGCATTGGCAATGTACTGGAAGGAAAAAATATATCCTTTAATGATTATCCACTGTTAAAGCGGGAAGATTTCTATACTAAAATTGCACTGTTTATGGAGAAAAAACTCTCCTATGAGGACCTTTGCAAACAGGTCGAAGTTATTTCCATTGATTTTTTAGTGGACTACTCATTGGATGATCCGGATGACAACTTGGGGGCTTTGTCGCCTTTTATTATCGATGTCGATGTAGATACGACAACCGCTCTGATTCGTGCAGAGTATCGACTAAAAACCGACGAAAAAACATTGTGGGCACTATTGGAAAGCAGCTATTATAAGGACGGCGCTTTTGCTCCGAATGGGGAGGCTCATGATGTGCTTGCTGATAATTTCGGAAAATTGTTCGGCTTGACCGTCTATGCTATTAATCCGAACAATTTGGAGGATAAGCAAGTAAAAAGCCAAAAAGAACTACATGATTTGTTCCCATTCCACGCTATTCCCGCTGAACGTGTTCTTGGCGAGGATGATACACAGAATAGTTCTCTTGGTTCGTTAATTTCTGGTTTCTTTGATATGAGCGAAGGAGATTTGGATCCGGAAGTTGCCGAAGAAATAAAGCGATTACGTACAATAGTAGAAAAAGCCAATAAGGATGTTCAGAAGCAAAGTGATGAAATCCTGAGTGCAGTTGTAAACAGTTCTATTGGCTTCGGTTACCCCAATATAGAAGAATTGAAACTTGGAGTCACAACGCAGCTCAGCATTGACGATCAGATAAAAAATCAGACCAAGCTATCGTATATCTCTGGCACAGCAAACGAAAGCTTGCCGAGTTCTTACAATGGCTTGGGTTATAAAAATCTGATTAAAATGGAGTTCCTCCTTGCTGCATTTGCCAAAGATATTGAAAAACGTGGTGTTGCCTGTGTTCCTCTGCTCTTTATTGAAGAACCGGAATCTCATATGCATCCGCAAATGCAGACCGCTTTTGCCACGTATTTAGAAAAATTTCTTGGCAAGCTCTCTGCTGTCCAAATCCAGACTTTTCTAACCTCGCATTCTGCTCATATAGCAAACACTATGGAGTTTGCAAAGGTTCGCTATGCACAAAAGTCTAACGCCGGTGTGATTTACAAGAATTTGAACACCTTTGCTCAGGCCAATTCTGATAATGTGGATTTTATTAGGAAATATTTAACTTTGACCAAATGTGATTTGTTCTTTGCGGATAAAGTAATTTTCGTTGAAGGTGCCTCCGAGCGTTTGTTACTGCCAGATATGATAGAGAAGTGTGAAACGGCTGGGGTGTTCGGTTCTTGTAAATATCCTTTATCTGCACAGTATTATGCGTTAATTGAGATTGGTGGAGCCTATGCCCATAAGTTTATTCCATTTATCGAATTTTTGGGAGTACCATGTCTGATTATTACTGATTTGGATTCTGTAGCAGATCGAATAAATAAAGACGGAAAGGTAGTAAAAAAGTCCGTAGTGGTTAGCGAAGGAGAGACAACATCGAACGAAACAATAAAATGGTGGATCCGTAGAAATAAGGGACTTCCAGAGGACGACACATCAAAAATCGACCTCACAGAAATTATTTCGTTGACTCCGGATGACAAAACCAGAGGGAAATGCCATATTGAGTTCCAAACTGCCGAAAATGGATTGTGTGGACATTCGTTAGAGGAAGCAATTCGTAATGTCAATCGAAAGCACTACGATTTAGACGACAGCATAAGTGAAGAAGATCTTGAATTTAAGGGCAAAAGCAAAACGGATTTTGCTCTCGAGCTTATTTATAAATGCGCTGATTATTGCGTTCCGGCGTACATAAAATCGGGGTTAACATGGCTAAACGACCAACGAGTTCTTGAGTAAGGAGGTGCCAGTTCATGGGCGGAGAGTATACAGGTGCAAACTACGACCTTGCAAAAGCTGAAGCTGACAAGGTTGATGAACAGATTGTTGAAACGCTTAAATCCGGACGCAGTTTTCGAGTCGAAGCAGGTGCAGGTTCTGGCAAGACTTACTCTCTGAATCGGGCTATTGAATGGATACAGGCAAATAAATGGTCTGATTACAGCCGAAAAAAACAAAATGTGGTCTGTATCACCTATACAAATGCAGCAGTAGACGTGATTGCAGAGCGACTCGCAAAAGATTCTTTTATTCTCCCTTCCACAATCCACTCGTTTGCTTGGAATGCCATCAAGCAGTATCAAAGCGTTTTGATTGATGCTGTTACAACTAACCCTGATTTTCTACCGGATGAGGGTGATTTTAATAAGGTTACAGAAGTTGCATATACTTTGGGACATCGCTACAAAGAAAATGGTATTCAGTACCTTTATCACGACGATGTTCTAAAACTATTCTGCCTACTTTTAGATAACGCTAAGTTTCGCCGCGTGTTTGCGGACAAGTATCCTTTAATTCTAATTGATGAATATCAGGACTCTTATAAGCCTACTATTGACCGATTTGTTGATTATTTTATTGCGAAGGGTATTGGCCCGCAATTCGGTTTTTTCGGTGATGCTTGGCAAACAATCTATCAATCCAATAAGGCTTGTGGCGCAATAGAACATGACAATATCGATGTAATCAAGAAAAGTTCGAATTTTAGATCCTCACCGAGAATAGTACAACTTCTCAATGATATTCGTCCAGACTTACCCCAAAAATCTGCGATTGATGGATTTGACGGAGAGGTTGTTGTAATTACCTGCGAGGATTACAACGGCGCTCGGCGCACAGACCGCAATTTCAAGGGAGAGCTGCCTCCTGAGGTATTAAAATCACGATTAGATGAAATAGAAGCAAAAATAAAGCAGGATACCCCAAATGATGAATCCCTTAAGATTCTGATGATTACGCATAAAGTTCTTGCAACGCAACAGGGGTATGAACAACTTTTGGATGTTTTGGGTGATGGGCTTCGCAACAAAGAGGATCCTTTTCTCTTATTCTTTATGAATACAGTCGAGCCGATTTACAAGGCACTCTGCACATCAAACACACAGCTTCTATTTGATACACTTGACATCAAACGCTATCCTATCACCAAAAAGTCTGAAAAGGCAAAATGGCAGGAATTTCGGAAACAGTTGGCAGAAGCTCGAACGCAAAAGGCGATTGATGTATTGGAGTTGGTACGTCAAACTGATTTAATTCCTATGCCGCCAAATCTGGATGGATATTATCGTTTGTACCATGATGCTCCGGAAGCAATGTATATTGCAGAAGTTACAATTCGCTCCTTCTTGGAGTTGGAATACTCACAGTTTCTGGCTGCGATAGACTTTTTATATCCGGAAGCAGTATTCTCCACCGAGCATGGTGTCAAAGGTGAGGAATATGACAATGTTGTTTTTGTCGTAAGTAAAGGGTGGAACCAGTACCAATTTGAAACCTATGCACCAATGATAACCGGAAAAGCTTCTGTTCCGAGTGGAAAACAAGCTGCTTTTGAGCGAAACCGCAATTTGTTTTATGTTTGCTGCTCAAGGCCAAAGAAGCGACTATTTTTCTTTGTGTCTGTTCCTGTAGATCCTACATTCAAAGCATTTTTAGTTGAACTTGTTGGAGCGCAGAATTACTATACCTACAGTCAGTATCTCGGAATGAACGCCAAATAAAATAGCGCCCATCGGCAGAATGACCAATGGGCGCTGCTACGTATATTCGATTTATTCTCCCATAACCTCAAGCATCATTCTGGCACCCAGCTTAAAGCTGTTTTGAAACAGCAAGCACTCTGCTATGGTCTGATACTCACGAACAGCGTCCGTATATCGGGCGAACAGTTCTTTCTGTTCATCCGTCATAGTAGCCTGAAGTCTTTCTTCGTTTCGAGTGATCAGGCGAAGAGCTTCTTTGTATTCCTTGCAGGCGTTTGTGTCATATTCGGTCGGTTCAATATTGCCATACCAAAATTCTTCCAGAAGTTTCATACGGCATCCTCCTCATAGATCAGCTCTTGGAGGATGATTTCTTCCGCTGCGTTGCGGATGTTATTCATTCGTTGCACCCAGGCCATTTGATCCTGTGCTTTGAGCTGTTCGGTGACGCCTTGTTTTTCTGCCATCTGGTTTACCAGACGGTCAAGCATCTCCTTGGCCCGGTTATCTACTTCTGCAAGATAGCGGCTCAGTTTACCGCTGGTCAGCAGATCGGCATAGAGAGTCGGACGATGCTCCTTGATATACCGCAGATGCTTTCTGCCCCACATTCCAATGGGCTGGGTGTCCACTTCTTCCGGCACCAGACAAGGGATGTAATAGTCGCCTTGGAGTTCGTACCAAAGGCCGTTATTCTTGTCAAAGATGTATTTTTCCATGATATGTGTCCTCCGTATGTGTATTTGATTTTGAGGTGAATCAAATAACAGCACGCTGATTTACTTCTCACTTGTTGCCCTGTGAAGCCCTGGGCAGCTGTACACAAGGAACTCATAGGATGCAAAATCAGTTTTTCGTGGTCAACCCACGAGCAGGAAAATCATAATTGAATACATCTAAAAACCGCTGATTTGCGCTGAAAATCAAGTAAAAAACGAAGAAATTCCCTGGCATTCAGTATAGTATTTGGGGAGCTTTCGGAGTTCAGCAAGCGCTAATTTTTCGCCTGACCTTTTAAAATGCCGCCCATATGGGCGGCATTTTACTTGCGCTTTCAGGGCTCTGCGGCGGTATGGGCGCCGCTTGCTTCTGCGGGTATGGGCGGATGACTCCGGCTCGGATATTGCAGGAAGGAGAGCCTGCGGCACAGAAATCGGGAGATTCCTCCCACAGTCAGGGCACAAACTATTGTCCCCTCCCGCAGGCCGCAGATGGCCCCCAGGCTGAGATAGGAGAGCAGGGCGGCTGCCGACACCATAGCCAGATCATAGCCGGTCTTGGTCTTCCCAAAATCCCAGCCGAATACCTGGCTGGCGGTTCGGACAAACCCCTCACATGGCAGGATCAGCACATTGGGAAGCACCTCCAGCGCAACCCCCAGCCCCAGGGAGAGACAGCCCAGCAGGAGCACCACCCACCTGGCCCCATAGGACTCCGGCACCAGCGGGGCCAACAGCTCCGTCCACAGGTCGATGCAGACCGAGAAGAGGAGCGTGGCCGGAATCTGGAGGAGCTGTATGGACTGAAACCTGTGCCGGAGCAACAGCACCTGGCCGACCAGCATGGTGCAGTTCACCAGGAAGGTAAACACCCCCAGCGAGAGCCCTGGAAAGACAAACGTGAGGACATAGGAGAGGCTGGACACCGCCGAGGTGCCCATACCGGCTAAGGTAATCAGGGCGATTCCCAGGGCGGCGCAGAGAACTCCGCAGAAGAACAGAATATAGCGGCGTAGCAGGCTGGGCTGTCTCATAAGCCTACCCCTCCTTTTATAAAAAATATTTGTTAGATATAATAATATTTTAGCATTTTTAAAAATTACGTTCAATTGTCGGCCTGCCCAAAAAACCACCCCCATTTTTGACATCCGGCGCCGCTGATACAAATGTTCTTTGACATGCCTTATACAATCCGCTATGCAGTGTAGAGACCGTGTAAAGAAACGCCCGACCTCCGGTATCCAAAGGGTTTTCCACATTATCCACATGGTTATCCACATCAGTTAACACCCTGTGGATAACGCCAATATGCAAAATTCAGTTGACATAAGACAAGTCAAGCAAAAAATCCACGGCGGATTCTACAAACTTTTTTGTTCTCCATTTTTCTTCCAATTGTGGTACAATAACGTCAGGTGTCCTGAACATATCATGAGCCGCCGCTCAATCATGAGGTGAAAGCATGTCCGAACCCATTGCCGCCATTGCCACACCCCCGGTTCCCAGCGCCATTGGCATCGTCCGCGTCAGCGGAGAGGGCGCTATCGAGGCCGCGTCCGCCGTGTTCCGCGCCGCCAGCGGGCGTCCCCTGGCTGCCTGCGAGAGTCGCAGGCTGGTCTACGGCACCCTGCTGGGCCCCGACGGTGCCCCCATCGACCAGGTGCTGGCCACGGTCTCCCGTGCCCCCCACAGCTACACCGGCGAAGACACGGCGGAGCTGCAGTGCCACGGCTCTCCCGCAGTGCTGGCGATGGCGCTGGAGGCCCTGTTTGCCCAGGGCGTCCGGCAGGCCGGGCCGGGGGAGTTCACCAAGCGGGCCTTCCTCAACGGAAAACTGGATCTGACCCAGGCGGAGGCGGTGGCGGATCTCCTCGAGGCGGAGACCCCCGCCGCCGTGCGGCAGGCCGCCGGACAGCTCTCCGGCGCGCTGAGCCGCCGGGTGGCCGCCCTCTACGACGGTCTGGTGGATCTCATGGCCCACTTTCACGCCGTGCTGGACTATCCGGACGAGGACATCGACCTCTTCCGGGCCGACACCATCCGGGAGGGCCTGGACGCCGCCCATACGGGCCTGGAAGCCCTTCTGCGCACCTATGACCGGGGACGGTATATCGCCGGCGGCGTGCCCTGCGTGCTGATAGGACGGCCCAACGCGGGCAAGTCCTCCCTGCTCAACGCCCTGGTGGGCTATGACCGGGCCATTGTCACCGACGTACCCGGCACCACCCGGGACACGGTGGAGGCCCGGTGCCGGCTGGGCGGCGTTGTGCTGCGGCTCATCGACACCGCCGGCCTGCGGGAGACCGACGACGCCGTGGAGCGTATCGGCGTGGAGCGCAGCCGGGCCGCCCTAGAGGGGGCCGCCCTAGCCCTGCTGGTGCTGGACGGCTCCGCCTCCCTCACCCCCGAGGACGAGGCCGCCATGGCCCAAGCCGCCCGCGCCCCCCGGGTCATCTGCCTGATCAACAAGTCCGACCGCCCCCTGGCTTTCGCGCCGGAGGAGCTGCGGAGCCGCTTCCCCCATCTGTGTGTGGTCAGCGCCGCCACCGGCGCAGGGCTGGATGCGCTGGGGGAGACCGTCGCCGCCCTCTTCCCCGCTGGAGGCGCGGAGAGCGCCGGAGAGCTGCTCACCAATGCCCGGCAGGCCGATGCCGCCCGGCGGGCGCTGGAGGCCGTTACGCGGGCCTCTGAGAGCCTGGAGGCCGGTATCACCCCCGATGCCCTCCTCACCGACGCGGAGGAGGCCCTCGCCGCCTTGGGAGAGCTCACCGGGGCCAGCGTGCGGGAGGACGTGACCGCCCGCATCTTTGAGCGTTTCTGCGTGGGAAAATAGGACGCATGGCCCGCCGCCCGCCGGGGCATCCTATCGGGTGAAAGGAGCGATGCACATGGAGGTCTCCATCGAGCGCAGCGACTGTATCAGCTGCGGGCTGTGTGTCTCCACCTGCCCCGACGTGTTCCGGATCGCGGAGGACGGGTTGGCGGAGGTCTACCGCCAGCCTGGCCCGGCGCACCTGCCCGCTGTGAAATCCGCCGCCGAGGGCTGCCCGGTCAGCATCATCTATCTGGAGGAGTGACGGGTCAAGCACGACAAGTGGCCGCTGCCATTGGCAGCGGCCACTTGCGGTTCCTTCGGTTGTCACGCCTCACACCCTCCGCCACGGCGCACTGCTCACCGCTCCGCAAAAAACACCTTGCGCCTTCGGCGCAACTTCCATAAGGAAGTTGACACCCGCTGAAAAAAGTTGCTTTCCGGTGGGTGCCGCTTTATAATTGTCTCACCGGCAAATCAAAATTTGGGGAGGAGAGGACTCAGCATGGAAAATGAAGTTATATTAGGAAATGTCATGGTTGATTGCGATGACGAAAAGAAATTGCAGAAATTTTATGGTGAGTTATTAGGTTGGGAAATGTGCGAATTATTTGCAAGACCTGCTGTACGCAGTTCTACGGGAATCGTTTTTCTGTTCATTGAAGAAGCTGAGTATATTTGCCCTGTATGGCCCGAAGAAACAGGTAAACAACAGAAACAGATACATTTTGATTTTCAAGTTGATAATGTTATGGAAATGGTTAAGAAAGCAGAGCGGTTGGGAGCAACAAAGTCAAAAGCACAATTTGGCGGAAGTGATTTTGTAACAATGTTTGACCCAGCAGGACATCCGTTTTGCCTATGCCAAAAGTAACAAAGTACAGTTTATCGCTTCTCCCACGAATACTTTCCTTGAAAGTGTCATAGTGGGTTACACAGTATAAAAAGGACAAGGCAGACCGTTGCGGCCTGCCTTGTCCTTAACTTCTCTATAAATCCTTACACTTCGGCGCAACTGCTTTTTTGTCTGCGCAGCTCGCTGTGCGCCTGCTCCCGGGCGTTCAACGCTTCGCTTTACTTGAGATTGAAGAAGGCGTCCATACCCAGATACTGCGCCACGTCGCCCTCGTCGTCGCAAAGTCCGCTCCCGTCGGGACGCCCATGCGTGGGCATCCCTCCCTCCGCTCCCTTGCTCCTCCTCTCCCCAACCGACCCACTGTGTTGGGCTCGGTTGGGGACCCCAGGAGCTGGGCGACTCAAAAAGTGGGGCCGCTGCCATTGGCAGCGGCCCCTTGCGGTTCCTTCGATTGTCACGCCTCACGCCCTCCGCCACGGCGCACTGCTCACCGCTCCGCAAAAAACTCCTTGTGCCTTCGGCACAACTGCTTTTTTGTCTGCGCGGCGCGCTGTGCGCCTGCTCCCGGGCGTTCAGCGCTTCGCCTTACTTGAGGTTGAAGAAAGCGTCCATACCCAGGTACTGCGCCACGTCGCCCAGCTCCTCCTCGATGCGGAGCAGCTGATTGTACTTAGCCACGCGGTCGGTGCGGCTGGGAGCGCCGGTCTTGATCTGGCCGGCGTTGACGGCCACGGCGATGTCGGCGATGGTGGCGTCCTCGGTCTCGCCGGAGCGGTGGGACACGATGGCGGTGTAGCCGGCCC
>ERZ808040.678-NODE-678-length-27661-cov-8.244163_pt1 | contig 27661 bp, 23 predicted proteins | sample MGYA00380191_ERZ808040 | MGnify/ENA primary metagenome ERZ808040 (study PRJEB31490, sample SAMN06133395) | mouse gut metagenome | isolation source: J6 | host: mice | place: China: Chengdu | collected 2015-05 ...
TCTGACCCATTATCTCGGTGGTCGCCGTATCATTAAAAAAAAAATCGTTCTCATATCCCGACTTCGCGCCGCTGACACCCGCGACTATCGGGTCGTTCCAGGTCACGTCGGTGCCGAACCACTGGTCGCCCAGCTTGACGGCGTTCCACATGTGGAAAGTTCCCGTGCTGTCCGCAGTCGGCTTTGCATAGCCGTCCTCGAGGACACAGAGTATGCCAAGCTTGTCGCAGAGTATCTTAAACGCGCGGGCGTATCCCTCGCAGACCGGACCGCTGTTTCCCGTGCGACCCTCGAGCGCGCTGAGGCACTCGTGCGGCTCGTTGCCGATGGTGGTCAGGTCGGGTGTGGTGTTGTACTCGTTCTGCTCGGTGAGGATGCGGTTTATCGAGCGCATCTTCTCCTCGGGCGTGTCGCCGGTGACTGCCTTCAGTATCTTATCGATAGCCGCGTCCCTGCGGGCAATGCCTGCCGTCACCGCGCCGGACGCCGTCCAGTCGGGCGAACGCATGGTAAATCCGTCCTTGTCCGCAAGTGCCAGGAAGAAGTAGGCGGTCTTGGAACCGTCCGAGCTCTTGGCTGTGGTAATGCGTATCTTGCATTTGCCGCTGAGCCAGAACACCTCCGGATGGTCGCGGTCGAACGCCTGATAGACGGTGCCGATATACGCGACAGTCTCCTTCTTCACCGCGTCGAAGTCGTCTCCCGCGGCTTTGGACACGACGAACACGCCGTTGAAGTTTGGCGTCTTGACAACGTCGCCGGTTTTGAGCGACGCGTAGTCCACCTTCGCATCTCCATCGGACACGCCGACGGTGTAGAACGACTCGTCCGAGAAGGACGTGCTGTCCAGCACCGGAGTGTCGTTTCCGTAGATGTCGGTAAGCGAGAACGCGAACTCCTCCACCGTGTCTATGTCGTAGTCCGCGGTCTCGCTCTGCTTAACATTCGGGTCGACGGTGAAATAGTCGTCTTCCACAAAGCAGGCGGAAAACTCCTCGCCGCTCTCGGTACCGTCGGACAGCACCTCGTAGAAGTTTGAGGCATACTCGGGCGGCTCGATGCGGTCTATCCAGTCGACATACTCATCGACTGCGGTTTTCTCCTTTACGATGTCCTGAACGATGGACACGACCTCATCCGCCTCGGTAGGCGCGCCGATTTCACCGCCGTTGGGAAGCTCCGGCTCGGGAGTGAGCGTCGGGTCGGGCGCGACGTACACCGGACGGCTCGGAGGAGTCGTCGGGTCGGGCGAGGGACTGGGAGATTCCGACGGCGGAGGCGAAGGGGGTTCTGCCGGCTCGCCTGTGCCGGAGCCTCCGCCGCAGGTGCAGCCTGCGGGGTGTGTACAGCCCGTGGTGGTGCAGAAGCCGTCCGCGCCCTTTGTATGCATACAATGGCCGTCGTCCGCGTCGCAGTAGCCGTCGTTGTTCGTGTCGGTGTGGGTATGGCTGATCTCCACGGTGAGATTGTTAGAGACCACTCCGCCGTCCTCTTTGAGAACATCCGCGGCGAGCGCGTTGGGGCTGACGGTTATCGAAATCCGCTCCACCCACGGTTTGCCCGCCGGCTTCGCGATAGTGAGCGTCACACTGTTCGACTCGGTGCCGCTCGCGCCGCTTGAATTCATGCCGGACACGCTGTATCCGGGGTTATCCGCGCCGGCGTCGACCGAGAAGTGCGACACAGCCCTGTCCGCCGCGAAGTTCACCGGGCTTGAGGTCAGCGTTATATGCGCATTTGTGCTCGACACCGTATTCGGCGTGGACACGGTTATGGTGTTAGTCTCGGTCGTGTACGCCCTCCACTTGGGGCTTGTCGCGCCGACCTCGGGAGTGGTCGACCAGGTGTTGTCCGAGAACGGATAATAGAAGATGGCGTTTGCGAGTCCGTTGAACGCCGCCGTGTCAAGCGTCGTCGGCTTGTCACCCTCGAATTTCACGGTCTTGAGGTTTGTGCAGCCATTGAACGCATTTGTTCCGATAGAGGTCACATTCGCGGGGATCGTAACTTCGGTCAGAGCCGAGCAGCCGTTGAACGCGTAGTCGCTGACGGCGGTCACGCTCGACGGAAGAACAATATGCGCAAGGTTTGTGCAGCCCGCGAACGCGTTCTGTCCGATGGTTATCACGCCCGTGGGAATGGTCATATCGGTGAGCGCTGTGCAGTTGAAGAACGCATACTGTCCAATCGAAGTGAGCGCGCTTCCCGAGGCAAAGGTCACGCTGCTAAGCTGCCCGCTGCTGTTGAACGCGTAGTCACCGATAGAGATCACGCTCGCGGGGATGCTGACCGACGTCAGGTTTGCGAGACCGCTGAACGCATACTGTCCGATGTTCGCTATGCCGCTGTCTATCTCGACAGTCTGGACCTTTACACTGTTCTTCCCGTCTGCCCAGGGGCAGGCGCTCGCAGAGTCATAGTTATACATCGACGCGCCGGCAGTGTCGCCTCCGGTGGCGGTTATACGCAAAAGACCGTCGGAATACAGCGTCCACTTGGCATCGCCCAACGGAGTGTTGCCACCGCTGGCGGGAGCACCGCAGTTCCCACTGGCTACTTCCTCCGCCGCGAGCGAGGTCACGGGCAGCATCGCCAAAATCATCACCGCCGCAAGAACCAGCGACAGTGTTCGCATCACGTTTCGTCTCTTCATCCCAATCTTTCCCTCCATGCTTTTTGCGCATTGCTGTAAGAAAAAGTTTAGCATAAATTCCACGAAATTTCAAGAGAGTCGACACTGTTTTGCTGGCGCACGGCAGCAAGATCCGCGCCCTAGGCAGCGTTGATTCCCTCCACAAAATCCCTGTCGAAGCATGGAATATGGCGGCGGGTCCTGCTAATACTATATTCGCCATGCCAAAGAAGGAGGAACAAGTAATGAAAGCTACAGGCATTGTTCGTCGCATCGACGATCTTGGCCGTGTCGTCATTCCCAAAGAGATCCGCCGCACCATGCGTATCCGCGAGGGCGACCCATCACTGAGGACATTGAATGGGTGGGAGTTGTTTGCGGGTGGGGTGTTGGGGTTGGGGTGTAGGGTTGGTGGATAGGGGATAAGATCGGTAGGCGCTGTCATGCGCATCTGCAGCGGTCGAGAAGCAGGTAAAAACAGCTGTATCCGTTGTTGCCCAATGGATACAGCTGTTTTTAAGCGGCACAATGATTTCAGTGTGGGCAAGTTGTTTGTACCTTTCGCTAGAATTGACGATAAAAAGCACAATTCTGCCGCATTTGTTCTTTATATACTTGCAATTGCTGCATGGGCGTAGACATTGGGATCATATCTATGCTCCCGACCGTGGTTTCCTGCGCATCCAGCTTAGTTTTGTCCACGCCTGCTACATGCTCTACAAATCCCTTTGTTGACCCCGTCGTCTCCCCAAACCAGCATATCTTTTTCAGGCACAATGCTGCCACAGCTTGTACATATAAACCACCGATGACCAAAAGAGTCCACTAATGGCATGTCCCCGTCAAAACCATCCTCCGGCATATTATCAAGAATTTCTTGCAGTCCCACCTTGTATTGTTTCTGCCGTTCTCCTTTGATTTCCGCCTGCTGTCTTGCTCTATCTTCTCGCTCCTCCCTCTCCTGCAGGTAGCGTTCATAGTCTAGCATCTTTTCTCTGATTATATCATGAGCCTTAGGAGAATCTTTGTCCACACTACTCAGAACTCGGTCCAGTTCTTTAGCCGTTTCTTTGTTGGGTGGCACAATAGAGTGAGACATCAGCAGTACAGCTTGCGAGTTCCAGAGTTCCGAGATAAATCCAATCTTGGCTAAATACCAAAGAAACTCCCGAACACTTTGTTGCAGCAAGGAACGTTGATAGTTGCTTCCTCCTGCGCTTGCATACACCTTAGCCAACAATTCGTCATCAAGGCGGAAAAGCTTCTGATAGTTTTCTGCCCAACTTGCTATCTTTTTCACATGAACTGTTGCCGACTCCGAGCCCTCTGTATTCCGATTATAGATAAACATATCAAAAATTGCAGCCTGCCAAACTCGGCGATCACATTCAAACACAAGATCTCCTGTTGTTGGAATGTCCAGGAAAAAAGGGATCGCAGAATAATTTTGATCCTGTGAGAATTTCAACTGTCCAATGAATAAAGACGCTTGTTCATCATTTCTCCTCCCCTCAAGGGATTTTCGATACTGAGCAGGTTTCAATAATTGGTTGTACTTCTGCTGCGCTGCTTTTTGTTTCTCTTCGCGCCTTTCCGCTTCTTGAACTCGTCGCTCTTCTTCCTCTTCTATATCCCGCGCTGCCTTTTCATAAAGTGCGTTGTATTGATCAAAGGTTTCCTGCCGAGCTTGTGACATCGGCAAAAAAGTCCATACCTTCTTCTCGGGCGTATTGAGCAGTCGCTTGCGCAATTCTTCTCTATTTAGTTCCTCTGTTCTCAAATCGCTCAAATCTACTTCCAAAACCGGCAAACCCAATCTCTCTATTTTCATCTGCTTTTCTTCATCGATAAAATGCGTTACTGCTATTTCGACTAAAACCCGTTGCTTACCTCGCGCCAAAACGATATCAGGTATGATATCGGAGATTTTCTTCTCTAAAATCACATCTGAGCAAGAATAGAAACCGGCCGGGCGGTACTCCAGCACTTCGGGTAACCGCTGAGTAATTTCCCATGCCTCGTTGCGCTCATTAGAAAAAGCTTCTCTACGATATACCGGAGCCGCAGGGAAAAACATTCCATTGGCTTCCATGATGAGTTCCTTTGCTAACAAATGCAATGCGGTCTGTTGTGCCGCCGCAACGTCGCAATCTGTTGCCTTGTAGTGCGCAAAATGTGCTTGCTTTTTCGTTCCCATGCGCGCTACCAGTGCACCTCCACACACCGGGCATACGCATCCACATTTTAAACCGCGTTCATCGGTAGATAGTTCCCTTACCGCAATCACTTTGCCTTCTCGTAAGCCAAATTGCAATTGAACACTAGAAAGCTCCGCCTGATGCCTTAAGAAGTCTTTGATTGCATGATAGGGTTTCTCGTCTGGCAGCTTGCCCGCCGCAGTTAGCAAAGTAAACCATTTCTGGTTGTATGGCGGTTCTGATGCCGGCCTGCTCACGCAAATATAATATGTACGGTTTTCCGGAGACTCGCCCCATTCCATTTCCTTGAAGTCGTTAATCTCAAAAGAATATGTGCGCTGAACATATTCTTTTACTCTACCCTGCGGGACACTCCCACTAATAGATAATAACTCGTATTTTCCATACAGATTTTTCTGTAATAGCACCTTATTCTCTGCTCTTATAATGAGTACAGCGTCATTGTCCATTTTATACTCTCCAATCATATATGCCTGTTGTTTTCTTCCTCTGGTTGCCCGCTATACAATCCCATTCCCATTTTATCCTTTGAGTTATAGCTGCGTTTCACAATTATGTTATCCTCTCCTGTTCGCATCGTTCCAAATAACAGGCTGTCCGAATTAATAGTCTGATCTCACAGTATGACATATCACTTGTATTGATTGTTACCCACTTTTTTGCAAACTGCTCGGCAAATGCATCAGCCTGCTTTGATGCCCATATTACATCCTCAAAAGTGGCAAATGATCCACTGCTTTCATCCGGATAAGTGAAGATTTTTTCGAGCTGGTAATGAGCCATAGGATGCATCTTGTCCGGATATCTAAAAACGCGATAAAAGATATCTTCAATCAACTCATTATCAAGATCATCCACAGCATCACATATCTCAGGAATCTCTGCTATAATTGCATCTCGAAACTTCGCCACTGAAGCGCGATTTTTCTCTAATGTTAATTCGCAAATCAAGCACGTTATCGCCTCTTTGCAAAAAGAGCAACTATAATATCGAGAAGAAAGAATCTGATCAATTTCAACCAATATATCAATAGGTGCCTTATCACGATCAATCTTTGCTTGCCTCCAATTCTCCATAGCTTGCTTAATTTCCATCTGAGCCCAATCGATTGCAAGCTCCAGACGATTATATCGTGATTTTATATAGTCTTTTAGAAGGGAAAAAGGTATTTTCAAATCGATTATTTCTTCTGACTGGTTAGTATAAATCCGCACTCCAACGGGATCTGGGCATATCGAAGGATTTGCAGCCATACGGTTAACAATGACCCATGGAGAATATTGCTTTTCTCCGTTCTTCAAAAACCTAGGACGGCTCGTTTCAAAAGGGTGCGCAAACGCCAAAGAACGTAAGTATTCGAAAAATTTAACATCATCTGGAATATCAACATCTGGGTTATATATACGAGATCTTCTGTATATATCTCCGAAGAACATATGAGCTTCCTCTGAATTGGGTACGGACCCGTTCTTGCTATAAACGCCCAGCTCAGAAAGGACTTCTTTGACGGCATCAACTACCATACAAGCAAACATCATAAATGTCAAAAAGTCTTCCTCGGTATCAGGATATTCATCATGTCTGTTCAAGTATTCGATGCAAGTGTCAAGTCTATCCATGACTGCACAGCAAAGATTATATTTCTCCAAATATTTCGGATCATTGGCAAAAATAGTTGATGAATTAATAGTATCGCGCAATGAGTTACACAGTTCCCGACTTAAGAAGCTTTCTCGGTGACCCAGATTATCATTGTTGAAATCTTTGTCCATATCGTGCCTCCGTTTTTCTTATCACAATATTCGGTAATATATAGCTTCATGTTTTATAGTCCCTCTGTTTCTTGCCTTTGTAATTCATTCTTCACTTTCACGACTTCAGCCGATAGGTTCGATTCCTATTCCCGCCCTCGGCAATGACTGTTCCCTCGGTGATCATCTCGCTGAGTATCCGTCGTGCTCTTGCGTCCTTCACCCCGAGCATATTAGCAATCTCGGAGCACTTTGCGGAAACATGATCCGTCAGATACTCAAGGATCGCGGTCTTCTGGAAAGCGGTCTTCGTATATTTATCGCTGCTTTTTATCGCTGCTTTTTTACCGCTACTTTTGTTTTTGAGTAGCGATAACGACAACAGAATCCTATCCGGCTCAAATAGTTCGGTAATCTCCGGCGCTTTCCACCCCTGCTCGCGCCAGACGCGGAAAATGTTCGGGATGCCGCTTCCCGCGCGCTCACCGATATCAATCAGATTGAACATCTTCATCATGGTTCCGTTGCGCGGGTCGGAGACGCCGCCGCTTTTCGCCGCGTCTATCTCAATGCGGAAACCGCCGGGATTCGCCATTGTTATGCTGTCCCGCTTCTTGATGATGACCAGCCCCTGCCTGCCGTAATAGTCCGCGTTGACCAGGCAGTTCGCCAGAGCCTCACGGAGAGCCTGGTGCACCGCGGTATCGTCCACTCTGACCCCGCCCTCCATCTTGAACGGCACCTTGATGTCCTGTATCAGCTTGTTGTAGACGCGAAAATAGAAGTCATACACGTTCCCGCTCCAGTCGCCGGAGGAGGAAATAATCCGGTCAGTCCAACGAGTATCTGAGTCATACTGCTCCTGATAATCAAGGAAGTAGGCGTTGAACTCCCGCACAATATCGTACTCGCTGCCAAACATGAGAAGCCCCGCGGCGGTGGGATGCTTTTGCCCATCGGTGCCGATGCCGACAGCGCCCAGTTTTAGGAGAAAATCTTCATCCTCCAACGACTCCCACACATGACCTGGGCGAGAGAGGCGCATTCGCTGGCGGTAGCTGCGGATGCTCTCCTTGTTGAACACCGTCAAGTCCATCTCATTCAGGACAAGCATATCCTGGGTTTTTACCGCGGCGTCCCGCACCATGGCCTGATATTCCTCCTTGGTGCAGCGATAGTCCCCTTCCCCGTTGCGGCGGTAGGTGCAAAGCGGATTGCCATCCACATATACCGGCTTGTAAGAGCGCTCCGCACGAGGCACGTTGATGACTACAATATGGTCGCCGTAGACTTCCTGAACGAACACATCCTTGGCGGACAAAATATTCACGCTTGTCTTGCTCGGATTATTTACAATGTCCCAGAACTCCTTGATGAGCTTCTCCGGGTCGGGTAAATCCACCGTGTGGAACGATTTGTCGGGCATTTCCTCCACGCCAAGCAGGATGATTCCGCCGTAGGTGTTGGCAAAGGCGGAGTAGGTCTCCCAGATGCTCTTGGGCAGACCGCCGAGGGCCTTCTTGGCCTCGATGCGATTGTTCTCCCGATATTGCTCTATGTTGGAAAAGTCGATCATAGCCACCCTCCTCAGTCAATCACAATCGGTATCCCACGCGTTGGATATACCAATACAGGTTAATTATAGCACCGGAAGGGTGCATTGTCTAATGAAAATTTGTTCACCAATTTTTCTGCAAAAGCGAACCAAGATCCACCGTATCTACCCGTTTGAGTTCATATTATGGATTATAGAAAACTCTATCACCATTTTATCTTCACCCACCGGGAATACTCAAGAAGAAGGAACAAGCAGTGACAGCAACAGGCATTGTTCGTCGTATCGGCGGTCTTACCATATCGCTATTCTCCACCGCACCATGCGTATCCTCGCGGCGACTACTCGTTGAGGGCCTTGAACCGGTTGGAGATGTTCGTGGGTGGGGTGTTGGGGTTGGGTGCGAGGGTGGGTACATAGAGTGGCAAAAAACTGTTTGCAAGATGGGCGAAGTGTGGTATACTGGTTACAGGAAGAACGCTTGGAGGGTAGGTTATGCCGAAGGACTACACTGCTTCGATGAAGAACGCTGAGGCATCCGTCCGCATGGAAGGATACACCGTCACCGATAAAATGTGCGAGCACTGCAGGCGAGTGCTCGAAGGGAAGACGACCACCGCAGAAGTGCTGCGGCAGTTTGCGTCGGGTAGAAGCAGTACAAAGTAATGGGATACAGCCTTGCTCCCATCTAGGATGATTGCTACCCAGGAACCTCCGTGTTAATAAACAAACTTGATATACGCGATGAGACCGATTTAAACGAGGCGGAAGCGCTTATAACGTTAATTAACGCCGCCAAGTTGGAGGAATCGCCGATGGTGGGCAGTTTTGATTTCGAGCATTACAAAGCGATTCGTCGGTTTTTGTTTTCTGACTTGTATGAATGCTCATGTACGGTAAAGAAGCAAGCAACCGAAAACAATAGATAGACCGCCAGCACTACACTATTCCGAACCAAAGACCAAAAGATAAGCATTTTGAGAAAATCTAAACTTTTGGATTTTCCTACAATGCCGACTACGGCGGAATCCCTCCCACTCCTTATATATTTCTTTCTGTATACATTGAATTTGTATTTAGTAAAATGCAGACAACACCACGGATCGGCTTTTGGCTGGACAATTCCAACCAAACACCACAGCAGACAGCAGAAACCATTCTGAACGCCAGAAAGTCGGTATGATTGTTACATATAAGGGGAAGAAAAATTTCTTTTAGGTACTTTCTTTCCTAAAACTGATGTGATATAATAGCTTCATTCCAGAAAAGGAGTAAAAAATATGCGGCAAGGTATTCTTAAATAAAACTATAATCAAATAGTGGGAACAAAGGATTATGATAGTCCCTTTTGTGGGGGCTTGGTTTTTTGTACCCAATTTAAGAATACTTTTGCCTTATCAATTTTGACATATCCGAAAAACAGCAATCACAAACAGGTGTATGCTGTATATGTGTATGTCCGCAAATTATAATCCCCAGTGGTAAAAGTATTTTACTGCTGGGGATTTTTATGCCCTTTTGGGGCTGTAAAAGGAGGACAATCACATGAAAATAATCAATATTGGAATTCTCGCCCATGTAGACGCAGGAAAAACAACATTGACGGAAAGCCTGCTGTACACCAGTGGAGCGATTGCGGAACAAGGAAACGTGGATAAAGGAACTACAAGAACAGACACTATGATTTTGGAACGGCAGCGCGGAATTACCATTCAGACAGCGGTTACTTCTTTTTGCTGGAATGATTATAAAATCAATATCGTGGACACTCCCGGTCATATGGATTTTTTAACCGAAGCATACCGCTCTTTATCTGTCCTTGACGGAGCTGTTTTAGTCATTTCGGCAAAAGACGGCGTACAGGCACAAACCCGTATATTATTCCATGCGCTTCAGAAAATGGACATTCCGACAATTATCTTTATAAATAAGATAGACCAAAATGGGATCGACCTGCGGCGTGTTTACCAAAGCATTAAAGATAAACTTACCAGTGATATGATTGTCATGCAGGAGGTTTCCCTGTCGCCAAAGATAACCATGACCGATATTTCTGATTTGGACAAATGGGATATGATTATTTCCGGAAGCGATGAACTATTAGAACGATATGTTGCAGAGGATTCTTTGGATATACAGGAATTACAATATGAAAAGTGCAAAAGAACCAGATGCTGCTCTTTGTTTCCTGTTTATCATGGGAGTGCAAAAGACAATTTAGGAACAGAAAAACTGATTGAAGCGATTACAGAAACTTTCATTACAGAAACAGACGATATTCAGTCTGAATTATGTGGATATGTTTTTAAGGTTGAGTATACAGAGCGGAAAAAACGGCTTTCTTATTTACGCCTGTATCATGGGACGCTCCATTTACGGGATACCCTGCTGCTGTCAAAAAAGGAAAAAATAAAGATTACAGAAATGTGTATTCCGTCAAATGGTGAAATCGTCCCGGTTGACCATGCCTGTCCGGGAGAAATTGTTATTTTAGCTGATGATACTTTGAAACTGAACGACATTCTGGGAAATGAAAAACTCCTGCCTCACAAAACACGGATTGATAATCCCATGCCATTACTTCGGACAACGGTAGAGCCGCAAAAGCCGGAGCAAAGGGAAGCCCTGTTAAATGCCCTCACAGAGATTGCTGATACAGACCCTCTTTTGCATTTTGACATTGATACTGTTACACATGAGATTATATTATCTTTTTTGGGAAAAGTACAGTTAGAAGTTATTTGTTCGCTATTAGAAGAAAAATATCATGTGGGCGTGGCTATGAAAGAGCCTTCGGTTATTTATCTGGAAAGACCGCAAAAAAAAGCGAGCTACACGATTCATATTGAAGTGCCGCCGAATCCGTTTTGGGCATCTATTGGTTTGACTGTAACACCGCTTCCTGTTGGAAGCGGAACACAATATAAAAGCGAGGTATCTCTCGGCTATTTAAACCAAAGTTTTCAAAATGCCGTCATGGAGGGTGTGCGTTATGGAATGGAGCAGGGCTTATATGGCTGGGGAGTGACAGACTGCCAAATTTGTTTTGATTATGGAGTTTATTACAGCCCGGTCAGCACCCCCGCTGATTTTCGTTTTCTTGCGCCTGTCGTGTTGGAGCAGGCATTGAAAAAAGCAGGAACACAACTGTTGGAACCATACCTTTCCTTTACCCTTTTTGCACCGCAGGAATATCTTTCACGGGCTTATAATGACGCACCAAAGTATTGCGCAATCATTGAATCAACCAGACTTGAAAAAGATGAAGTTATTTTTAAGGGGGAAATCCCTGCCCGTTGTATTGGTGAATATAGAAATGATTTGAATTTTTATACAAATGGAAGAAGTGTCTGCATTACAGAATTAAAAGGGTATCAGGAAACTTCCGGCGAGCCTGTGTTTCAGCCACGCCGCCCGAACAGCCGTTTAGACAAGATCCGGCATATGTTTCAGAAGATAATGTAACATCTTGCGCAATGCAAACGTTCATTGCTGGCTATTGCGAAATATCATTGATAAAATCAGCATCAGAGAGGAGGAACCATTTTGAACCAGAAACAGACGGATATTACAACAGGAAAGCAAATACGTCATCTGCGAACACAATCGGGAATGACACAGGAAGAACTGGCTGGGAAATTGAATGTTACCCGGCAGGCGCTATCGAATTGGGAGAGAGATGTTAATGAACCCGATTTAAATACGTTGAAAAAAATTTGTTTTCTTTTTGGAGTCCACATGGACGATTTTGCGAAGGAGGTAATAACAAAAATGGAAACATGTGAAAAAAAGAGAAACGACAATTTAATAAGTATGATATGGCAATTGGACTTTTTTATGGTGTCGGGATATTTCTTGGCATTGGTATTTTCTTTGTTGGCGGTTTTATGACAATGTCGGGTGCAGGGTGGGGAGCATCACTATTTGGCGGTGGCTGTTTTTCTCTTGTATTTGGCTTGATATGCCATGCAGTTATTACATTGAGAAGAAATGACAAATGATGACATATCCTGCTTTCTAGTCTTTTCGGTCATATCGCGTAAAAAAGCCGCTGCTTTTGGCTTTCCAATAGCGGCGGCAAAGGGAAATATCCTTTGAATACCTTACAGAAGAAAAGTTTTGCAGCATTATAAAAATAAAAGCCTATACCATTTTGGAAAGAAAAGATACATAATAGTCAAGACGGCAACAATCAGAAGTTATGGAGGGTAACAATGGAATATAGTAAGGAAGATTTAATGGAAGCAAAAAGGCAAATTTTGGGAGTGGGAGAGAACATGGGAACAGAGGAAAGCAAAAAGATCTGGGAGAAAAACGCACAATTTTGGGATGATGCAATGGGTGACGAATCCAATGAATTTCACAGAGAGGTAGTACGTCCCAAAGTAACGGAACTTCTCTCTCCTGATCCTTCGGATTACATTTTGGATATTGCGTGCGGCAATGGAAATTATTCTTCGTATCTTGCACAGAGAGGCGCTTCGGTCGTCGCTTTTGATTACAGCAAAAAAATGATAGAATTGGCTAAAAGACGGCGATCACAATATGCAAAACAAATTGAGTTTTGCGTAGCGGATGCGACCAATAGAGAAAGCTTATTAGGATTAAAAAGAAATCGAGCCTTTACGAAAGCAGTTTCTAATATGGCAATTATGGATATTACGGATATTGAACCGCTTTTTATGGCTGTTTATGAACTATTGGAGGAAAACGGGATTTTTGTCTTTGCAACGCAGCACCCTTGTTTTATCACATTGACTGAAAAATATATGACACCGCACAGTTACTATGATATAGCGATCGAAGGGCAGCCGGAGGAGCAGATTTATTATCATCGTTCCATACAAGATATTTTTAACCTTTGTTTCAGAGCTGGATTTGTCATTGATGGATTTTATGAAGAATGTTTCAAAAACAATAAAGAAATTCCTATGGTAATGATAGTAAGGCTTAAAAAGGTAAAACGTGATAGCTTAAAATAAATTCAAGTTTGCCGGATAAATAGCAAACCCGGCCGAGCCAGTCAACGGTCAAGATGAACGGGCTTCGCCCGCCGTTGACAGCCCCGCCCGGTTTTGCAGTTAGGCAGTCAAGGAGCGACAGCCTAAAGTGCTGCCGCCCCTTACTATCATAAAAAGCAACTACTAACCAGCCACAGCCCTTTTGGGAGGAAAGGGGGATTTTCCATGACCTGTACAGAAGAATATCGGGAACATATCGAGTACACTTTCCATGCCTTTTGCAAAGTCGTTATCCGAAATGCAACGATCAACGCAGCGAGGACACGGAGCAGGAAGCACAAAAGAGAAATATCCCTTGAATACCTCACAGACGAAAAGCACTACCCTTTAGGCACGACAGATGAATATTTCCAAGCCCCGGAGCCGGACGAGGAATACATACTTACCCTTTGCGGCGATACGGTCATTTTCAGCAGCGGTTTACTTGCGGAAGCCCTGTCACGGCTGGACGAACGGGAGCGGGAAATGATTTACCTGTCCTTTTTCAAGCGTATTCCACAGCACGAAATTGGCAGACAGTACGGGCGCAGCCGCAGCACAGCGGGCTACCATATCCGAAAAGCCCTACGGCAGCTCCAAGCGGAAATGGAGGGAATGGCATATGAGAAATAATAGGCTTCTCCCCTATGAAACAATCGTCCAAGCCGCCAGCGGGGAGCCGGAAGCGGTGGGAACTGTATTGCAGTATTACCGCCGCCGCATACAATGTGCCGCCCGTGTGAATGGACGGGTAGACCAAGATACAGAGGACTACATCACCCAGACGCTTCTCACAGCTATTTTCAAGTTCCGCTTTGGGAGATAGCCCTACCGCCTACAACTGAATAACCGCCGCTTCGCCGGCAACCAGAAAGCAGTAAATCTATTCAACAGATTTGCTGCTTTTTTTCGTTCCTGTTTGGCATTTTTGAAAATCCCCAGTATGAAAAAACAAAAGGGAAAATAGCCGCCGCAGTTGGCAAAATCCCTTACTTATCCGTAGAGGGTATCAAAGAAAAAAATACTGCCATTGTCCGCCTATTCCGGCTTGCGTGGTGTTGTAGGGAATAGAGGGGAAATTCTAAAAATCTCCGTCCATTTTGCTTTGCGTGGTGTTGTAGGTAGTGAAAGGAAAATTTTCAAGATAAGCCGGAATAGCGGGTAGCAAAGCCCTTTTGAAACGTTTTGTTAGCGGAAAGGACGGGAGCCGGGGAACGCCGGAGTTTTTCAGAGCAAGATTCTACCGAGGTGCCAAAATTCGCTCTCCGCTTATTTTTGCCCCTGCGGGAATCTTGTTGGGGAGTGCCTTCCCCAAACCCTGCTATGCGCCCTGTCGGGCGAGAAAGGAGGTCACAGACCATGCGAAAGAAATACAATACGCCCCACCGCCGTCATGTGGTAAAGACCCGCATGACCGATGAAGAATACGCCGACTTCACCGGGCGGCTGGCGGCTTATGAAATCAGCCAGTCCGAGTTTATCCGGCAAGCCATACGGAAAGCGACCATACGCCCCATTGTCACCGTTTCCCCGGTCAATGACGGGCTGCTTGCCGCCCTCTCCAAGCTCACGGCAGAGTACGGGAAAATCGGCGGCAACTTAAACCAGATTGCCCGGAGCCTGAACGAATACGGAAGCCCCTACCGGGGGCTGGAAAAGGAAGTGCGGGGAGCCGCCGCCGACCTTGCCGCCTTGAAGTTTGAAGTCTTGCAGAAAGTAGGTGAAGCCGTTGGCGATACTCAAACATATCAGCTCTAAAAATGCCAACTACGGGGACGCTGAAAAATACCTCACATTCGAGCATGACGAGTTTACCATGAAGCCCACCCTTGACGCAGACGGGCGGCTCATACCGAGGGTAGACTACCGCATATCCTCTCTGAATTGTGGCGGGGAGGATTTTGCCGTTGCCTGTATGCGCTCCAATCTCCGCTACGGCAAGAACCAGAAACGGGAGGACGTAAAGAGCCACCACTACATCATCAGCTTTGACCCACGGGACGGCCCGGACAACGGCTTGACCGTTGATCGGGCGCAGGAGCTGGGCGAGAAGTTCTGCGCCGAGCATTTCCCCGGACACCAGGCCCTTGTCTGCACCCACCCGGACGGACACAGCCACACCGAAAATATCCATGTGCATATCGTCATTAACAGTCTGCGGATTGCGGAGGTTCCCATGCTGCCCCACATGGACAGGCCAGCGGACAGGAAAGCAGGCTGCAAGCACCGCTGTACGGACGCAGCTATGAACTATCTGAAAGCCGAAGTCATGGAGATGTGCCACAGCGAGGGGCTTTACCAGATAGACCTTTTGAACGGCAGCAAAGAACGCATTACCGAGCGTGAGTATTGGGCGCAGAAGAAAGGACAGGCTGCCCTTGACAGAGCCAACGCCCCTATTGCTGCGGACGGTATCGCGCCCCGGCAGACCAAGTTTGAAACGGATAAGGCGAAGCTGCGCCGGACTATCCGGGAAGCCCTTGCCGCTGCTTCCGGCTTTGATGAGTTTGCCGCCCTGCTTCTCCGGCATGGTGTGACCGTCAAGGAGAGCCGGGGGCGGCTAAGTTACCTCACGCCGGACAGGACGAAGCCAATTACCGCCCGGAAGCTGGGGGACGATTTTGACCGGGCTGCTGTCCTCTCCGTTTTGGAGCAGAACGCCGCCAGAGCCGCCGAAAAACCCGCAGCCATAGCGGAATACCCCGGCAGTATCAAAGACCGCTTACGGACGAAAAAAGAAGCGAAAAACGCCCCGAACAATGACGCTGTACAGCGCATGGTAGACATAGCCGCCAAGCGAGCCGAGGGGAAAGGACGGGGCTATGAGAAGTGGGCGACCATGCACAACCTCAAACAGATGTCGGCTACCCTCATGCTCTACCAGCAGTATGGCTTTTCTTCCCCGGACGAGCTGGACGCTGCCATTTCCGCAGCCAACACCGCCACGCAGGAGAGCCTTGCCGGACTGAAAGGGCTGGAAGCCGCTATCCGGGAGAAAAAGGAATTGCAGCGCAACCTTTTGGGCTATATCGGCACGAAGCCCGCCCGTGACGGTCTGAAAGCGCAGAAATCGGAGAAAGCCCGGAGAGCCTACCGGGAACAGCACGAAAGCGATTTTATCATAGCGGACACAGCCGCCCGTTATTTCCGGGAGCATGGAATAACCAAGCTGCCAGCCAGCAAAGCCCTGCAAAGGGAGATTGAGCAGCTTACCGTCCAGAAGAACGCCGGATATAACGACTACCGGGAGAAACGCCAGCGGGCGCAGGAGCTTCAGACAGTCAGACGCAATATCGACCAGATTTTAAGGGGCGCACCGAGCCAGCAGAAAAAGCGTGAACAGGAGCGTTAAAGACCGCCCCGAAATGATACCGAAACCCTACAAAAATACAGGTATGATATGAACCCTTACCGCAATACTCCCCGACTTCCAAACGGGGCTTACAGGGCAGAAAAAGCCCGAAAATGATACCGAGAACATACAGAAAATGCCCCCTATCCCGCTACACCGATAGGAACGGCAGAAAGGAGCTTACCATTGCCGAGAATGAGCAAGAAGCGGCGGCTGGAATGGTCTTTCTTCCTCAACCACCGCAACCGTATCACTTACAACGACCTATGCCGGGGCTGCACCCGTGACTGCAAACAGAGCTTCCGGGCGGTTATCATACTATGCCCTCGCTATTATTCCAAACGCTGGAAAAAGGAGGACGCAGCCTATGGCAGATAACCGCAAATATTACTACCTCAAGCTGAAAGAGAGCTATTTTGACGATGATGCAATCGTTCTGCTGGAAAGTATGCAGGACGGCGTTATCTATTCCAACATTCTCTTGAAGCTGTACTTGAAATCGCTGAAAAACGGCGGGAAATTGCAGCTTGACGAGAATATCCCCTACACCGCCCAGATGATTGCGACCATTACCCGCCAGCAGGTAGGTACCGTAGAGAGAGCTTTGAAAATCTTTATGAAGCTGGGGCTTGTGGAGCCTTTGCCAAGCGGCGCACTCTACATGAGCAACATTGAGCTTTTAATCGGCCAGTCCTCTACCGAGGGGGAGCGCAAGCGCAGGGCGCGGCTGGCTTTGCAGGAACAAAAAGCCCTGCCGCAGACAGGGGCGGACAAATGTCCACCATATCGAGCGGACATTTGTCCACCAGAGATAGAGATAGAGAAAGAGATAGATATAGAAATAGAAAAAGAGAGAGAGTTAGAAACGGGACACCCCGCCCCCGCCGCCTATGGCAGATACCACAATGTCATTCTTTCCGATACGGAGCTTGACGGGCTGAAAACAGAGCTTCCCGGCAAGTGGGAGTATTACATTGACCGCCTATCCTGCCATATCGCTTCCAGCGGGAGGAAATACAAGAGCCATGCAGCCACGATTTTCAAGTGGGCGCAGGAGGACGCAGCCAAGAAAGCCCCGAAAAAGGGCATACCCGATTATACCTGTAAGGAGGGCGAGAGCTTATGACGAATGGATTTGATGAAATGATTTTGAATATGACCGACACCACGCCGGAGCCGGAGGACTACACCGGCGAGGACGGGCTTTTATACTGCGGGAAGTGCCACAAGCCCAAAGAGGGCTATTTCCCCAAAGAAACCGCCGCATGGCTGGGGCGTGACCGCCACCCGGCAGAATGTGACTGCCAGCGGGCAGAGCGTGAGGAACGGGAAGCCGCAGAGAAACAGCGCAGTCACCTTGAAACTGTCGAGCGGTTGAAGCGGCGGGGCTTTACAGACCCGGCTATGCAGGGCTGGACGTTTGAGAACGACAACGGCAAGTGCCCGCAAATGGAACACGCCCATTTCTATGTGGAGAACTGGGAAACCATGAAAGAGCGCAACATTGGCTATCTGCTATGGGGCGGCGTTGGCACAGGCAAGAGCTATTTTGCGGGCTGTATCGCAAATGCCCTTATGGAGCGTGAAATCCCCGTGTGCATGACAAACTTTGCATTGATATTGGGTGACCTTGCCGCCAGCTTTGAGGGCAGGAATGAATATATCTCCCGACTTTGCAGCTTCCCGCTGCTTATCCTTGACGATTTTGGAATGGAACGGGGAACGGAATACGGCTTAGAGCAGGTCTACAACGTGATTGACAGCCGTTACCGCAGCGGCAGGCCGCTGATCGTCACGACTAATCTCACGCTGGAGGACTTGCAGCACCCGGAGGACACCGCCCACGCCCGCATTTATGACCGTCTGATTGAAATGTGTTCTCCTGTCCGCTTTACCGGGAGCAACTTCCGAAAAGCCACGGCGCAGGAGAAAATGGGACAACTGAAAAAGCTGATGAACAGAAAGGAGAGCCGCCTATGACCAACACCCCAAAGAATGACCGCAGCACCCGCCGCCCGGATTGCGTGACGGAAATCCGCATAGGTAATTCTGTCCTTGTCGTTTCCGGCTATTTCAAGCAGGACACCACCGCCACCGCCGCCGATAAAATGCTGAAAGTGCTGGAAGCGGAAGCTGCTACACAAAAATCGGCAATTTGACGGGACGTAAAGAAGCAGAAAGGACTGTACAGCCAGCCCCGGCGTGTGGTATGATAGTCATACGGAATAGTGGGGCTGGCTGTCGGAAATGGAGGACACTATGTTAAGACAGACCACCCGAAACCTTATTACCGCCCTTTATCCGAGATTATCCCACGAGGACGAGCTGCAAGGTGAGAGCAATTCTATTTCAAACCAGAAGCGTATTCTTGAAACCTATGCGAAGCAGAACGGCTTTTCCAATCTGCAATGGTACACAGATGACGGTTATTCTGGGGCGAACTTCCAAAGACCCGGTTTTCAAGCCATGCTTGCGGACATTGAAGCCGGAAAAGTCGGCACCGTTATCGTCAAGGATATGTCACGGTTAGGGCGAAACTATCTGCAAGTGGGAATGTATACGGAAATGATTTTCCCACAGAAAGGCGTCCGCTTTATCGCTATCAATGACGGAGTGGACAGCGCACAGGGCGACAATGATTTTGCCCCTCTGCGGAACATTTTTAACGAATGGCTGGTGAGAGATACGAGCAAGAAAATCAAAGCAGTAAAACGGTCTAAGGGTATGAGCGGGAAGCCCGTCACGAGCAAACCCGTATACGGCTACTTTATGGACGAGGACGAAAATTTTATCATTGACGGGGAAGCCGCCCCTGTTGTGCGGCAGATTTACAGCTTGTGCCTTGCCGGGAACGGGCCGACCAAGATAGCCCGTATGCTCACAGAGCAGGAGATCCCCACGCCGGGAACGCTGGAATACCGTCGGACGGGAAGCACCCGCCGCTACCACCCCGGCTATGAGTGCAAGTGGGCGACCAATACCGTGGTACATATCCTTGAAAACAGGGAGTACACGGGCTGTCTGGTAAACTTCAAGACGGAGAAGCCGTCCTACAAGACCAAGCACAGCGTAGAGAACCCCATTGAGAAACAGGCGATTTTCGAGAACCACCATGAGCCTATCATTGACACCCAGATGTGGGAGCGTGTGCAGGAGTTACGCAAGCAGCGCAAACGCCCGAACCGCTATGATGAAGTGGGCTTATTCTCCGGCATACTCTTTTGTGCCGACTGCGGCAGCGTCCTTTACCAGCAGCGTTACCAGAACGCCACCCGCAAGCAGGATTGTTATATCTGCGGGAGCTACAAGAAGCGTACCCGTGACTGTACGGCGCACTTTATCCGCACCGACCTGTTGACCGCCGGAGTGACCGACAATCTGCGGAAAGTCACCAGCTATGCAGCGAAGCACGAAGCCCGGTTTATGAAGCTGCTGATCGAGCAGAACGAGGACGGGGGCAAGCGCAGGAACGCCGCAAGGAAAAAGGAGCTGGAAGCCGCCGAGAAGCGTATCAGCGAGTTATCCGCTATCTTCAAGCGGCTGTATGAGGACAGCGTGACCGGGCGCATTTCAGACGAGCGTTTCACGGAGCTGTCGGCAGACTATGAAGCCGAGCAGAAAGAACTGAAAGAGAGAGCCGCCGCTATCCGGGCAGAGCTTTCCAAAGCGCAGGAAGCCACGGTAAACGCAGAAAAGTTTATGAATGTTGTCCGCAAGTACACCAGCTTTGAAGAACTTACCCCTACCCTTTTGCGTGAGTTTGTGGAGAAAATCGTTGTGCATGAGTGCAGCTATGACGAGAACGGCACACGCAGACAGGACATTGATATTTATTACTCTTTCGTTGGCAAGGTAGACCTGCCCGAATGACCGCCCGACCTATCCGGCGCAATGCGCAAACGCCGGATAGGAACGGCAAAATTTTTTACACTTCTACTACTTCTTTATCACACATCAGCAAAAAGCCAGGGCATGAAACAGCTTATGGCTGGCGGCGGCATCATCGTGATCGGCACCACGCTGATCCCTCTGCTGTCCGGCCTGTTCTAAGGAGGGCCTATGGATTTTCTCACCGACTGGCTCACGGACTGGCTGAAGGAGCTGCTGATTGACGGAATTATGGGGAACCTCTCGGGGCTCTTTGATACTGTCAATGCCAAAGTCGGAGAGATTGCGGTACAGGTAGGGACGACCCCGGCGGCATGGAACGCCGGGGTTTTCTCCCTCATCCGCCAGCTTTCCGAAACGGTGATCTTACCCATCGCCGGGCTGGTGCTGACCTTTGTTGCCACCTATGAGCTTATCCAGATGCTTCTTGAAAAAAACAATATGCACGAGTTTGATGTGGCGAATATCTACAAATGGGTATTCAAAACCGCCTGCGCCATCCTCATTCTCTCCAACACCTTTAACATTGTAATGGCCGTGTTCGATGTGTCGCAGAGCGCCATCTCCAGTGCGGCGGGGCTGATCCAGGGCTCCACGGATATTACCCCGGATATGCTGGCCGAGCTGGAAACCACGCTGGAGGCGATGGATTTAGGGCCGCTCCTTGGCCTGTGGCTCCAGTCCTCCATTATCGGCGTGACCATGCAGATCATGGGGATCATTATTTTTGTTTTGGTGTATGGCAGGATGCTGGAAATATATTTGCTGACCAGTTTAGCCCCTCTCCCCGTTGCCACCCTTGCCAACCGTGAGCTTGGCGGCGCAGGGCAGAACTACTTAAAATCCCTGTTCGCCGTGGGCTTTCAAGGGATGCTCATTCTGGTATGCGTGGCCATCTATGCGGTGCTGATCCAGGGCATCGCCACAAGCGGCGACCCTATCGGGGCGATATGGGGCACCATCGGCTACACGGTGCTTTTGTGCTTCATGCTGTTTAAGACTGGCGGCATCGCCCAGCGCATCTTCGGGGCGCATTAAACAGGACTTCGGGACACTTTGTCCCAAGGCCGGAAAGGAGGCGGGATATGCCAAGGCGGGCCCCCGCCCGTTATAAACCGGGCCCGGATGGGGAAATGCGCCGGACATGGAACGGCAAGCTCCCGGAGGAATTTACCCAGCGGGACACGCTGGCGTTTATGGCTGATACCGACTTGCTTTTGGAAGGCCGAGTATCAGCGGAAACCCTGTCCGCAATCCATGCGGCAGGCTATGACTATGAGGGCGGGGCTGTCATACCCACGCCCGGAAAGGAGGAAACAGGACTGAGTAAGGATGTCATACTGACCCCGGAACAGATCGCCGCAGAGGAGCGGCGCTGGCTTTTTGAGGCCCCGATTGCGGAGCTGGCCGAGGTCAAAGGCGTAACCATAGACGAGGCCGTGAAAATGAGGACGGACGCCATGCTGAAGGAGGCGGTTCCTATTGAGGTATCGGTGCGGCCTATTGAGCCACAGGGGAAATTGATCGGCTTTGCCAGCGTCAATATCGGCGGCGTGGTGATCGATGATTTTAAGGTGGTGGACGGGAAAAACGGGATTTTTTTAGGGGCTCCCTCAAAGCCCGATCCCACCAGCAGGACGGGCTACCGCTCCACGGTGCGGGTTCCAGACCAGGCCACCCAGGATCGGATCAATGAGATTGCCGCCCAAGCGTACCATGTGGCGGTGGAAAAATTGATTGCAAGAGCCGAGGCGGTGCGGCCTGCCCCCATAAGGGAGCAGATGGCCCAGGCCGCAAAGGAGGCGGGAAAGGAAAACGCCGCCCGGCCTGCCCCGGCAAAGAAAAAGGAGGCCCGGGATGACCGCTGAGAGAACTTTGGGACAAAGTGTCCCGAAGTCTGCGGAGCTCTCCGAGGGCCTGTTCCTTATGAACGGCATCGAGGGCCTGCGCTCCCTGCCGGAACACTCGGTTGATATGCTCTTAACCGATCCGCCCTACGGCACCACCCGGAACTTTTGGGATGTGCCCCTGCCGCTCCCGGAGCTGTGGGAGGCGGTCAAGTGGGCCGTCAAGCCTAATGGGGCTGTGCTGTTCTTCGCACAGTGCCCCTATGATAAAGTGCTGGGGGCATCCAACCTTGCCATGCTCCGCTATGAGTGGGTATGGTACAAAAGCCGTTGTACCGGCTTTCTCAACGCAAGGCGGGCCCCCTTAAAGCGGACGGAGAATATTTTGGTATTTTACCAAAAGCTCCCCTATTACAATCCGCAGTTTGAACAGGGCAAGCCCTATAAGAAAATCTCCCGGGAGGGGAGCAACAGCCCCAACTATGGAAAATTCCTGCGTTCCAGCAGCGGGTCGGAGGACGGCCTGCGCTTTCCCGGAAACCTGCTTGCCTTTTCCTCGGTACAGCGCACCGTCCATCCCACGCAGAAACCCGTGGAGCTGTGCGAGTATTTCATCAAGACCTACACCCGGCCCGGGGAGGTGGTGGCGGACATCTGCGCCGGGAGCGGCACTACCGCTGTTGCCGCCCTCAACACGGGCCGCCGTTTTGTATGCTTTGAAACAGCCCCGGCCTTTTATGCCGCCGCCAGCGAGCGCATCCATACCGCCCGGGTGTCGGTGGAGTCCGGGGAGAAAGGAGTGTAACTATCGGAGACTATTCTATCATTTATGCCGATCCCCCCTGGCAGTACCAGCGGAGTAAAGTCCAGGGGGCGGCACAGAACCATTACCCCACAATGGGGATCGATGAGCTTTGTGCGCTCCCGGTGGCGGATCTGGCCGCCAGGGACAGCGCACTTTTTTTGTGGGCCACTTTCCCCCAGCTCCCGGAGGCCCTGCGGCTTATTAAGGCGTGGGGCTTCCAGTATAAGTCCGTGGCCTTTGTCTGGCTGAAAAAGAATAAAAAGGCGGACAGTTGGTTTTACGGGCTGGGCTTTTGGACGAGGGGAAACGCCGAGGTCTGCCTGCTGGCAACAAGGGGCCATCCCAGACGGCAGGCGGCAAATATCCATCAGTTTATTATTTCCCCCATAGAGGCCCACAGCAAAAAGCCGGACGAGGCCCGGGAAAAGATTGTGGCCCTTATGGGCGACCTGCCCCGGGTGGAGCTTTTTGCCAGACAGTCCCCGCCCGGCTGGGAGGTGTGGGGAAATGAAGTGGCAAGCACCGTCCCGGACTTTGGGACAAAGTGTCCCGAAGATACCGGGGCCGGAAAGGAGGTCAAGCAGTGCCTTATGTAAATGTCCCCAACGATTTATCCAAAATCAAAACCAAAATGGCCTTTAACCTTACCAAACGCCAGCTTGTCTGCTTCGGCTGTGCGGCGGCAGTGGGCATCCCGTCCTACCTGTTCGCCCGCGGTTCCATCGGCAACACCGGGGCCATGTTCGCCATGCTGGTGATCATGCTCCCCGCCTTTCTGCTGGCCATGTATGAGAAAGACGGGCTTCCGGCGGAAAAAGTGGTAAAAAACATCATCCGGGCCCGGTTTACCCGTCCCGGGATAAGGCCCTATCAGACACAAAACATTTACGCCCCGTTTACCGGGCGGGGCCCTGTGAGAAAGGAGGATGCGATTGCAGACCACAAAACAAAGACAGCGGCGCAGGGCCGCCAAGGGCAGAAAGCGGGCGGCCCTGTCCGCCCAGCAGTCAATCCCTTATACGGTGATGCACCCGGACGGGGTGTGCAGGCTCCCCGGCGGGCTTTACACAAAAACCGTGGAATATGAGGACATCAATTATTCCGTGGCAAGCACCGAGGATCAGACGGCGATTTTTGGCGGCTGGAGCTCATTCCTCAATTACTTTGACAGCTCCCTGCCGTTCCAGCTTTCTTTCATTAACCGCCGTTCCCATTCCCGGAGCCGCTACCGGGTGAATATCCCCCAGGGGGATGACGATTTCAACAGCATCCGGGAGGAATATACCGGGATGCTGAAAAACCAGATCGCCAAAAGCAACAACGGCATTGAACGCTCCAAATATATCACTTTTGGCATCCCCGCCGAGGGGATTGCCGAGGCCCGGCCCCGGCTGGAGCGGGTGGAGGCTGATGTGATGGGGAATTTTAAGCGGCTGGGCGTTCCCTCCGAGCCGATGGACGGACGGGCAAGGCTGGCCTTACTCCACAGCCAGATGCACCCGGGCAACCGGGAGCCGTTCCGCTTTTCGTGGAAAGATATTCCGCAGACCGGGCTGGGGACAAAGGACTTTATCGCCCCGGACAGCTTCGACTTCCGCCAGTCCCGCTCATTCCGGGTGGGCCGGTATTGGGGAGCCGTGTCCTACTTGCAGATTTTAGCGTCCGAGCTCTCGGACAAACTGCTGGCGGAAATTTTAGAGCTGGATGCGGAAATGACCGTGACCCTCCATATCCAGACCGTGGATCAGCTAAAGGCCATCAAAACCATTAAGGGAAAACTTTCCGATATTGGGAAAATGAAAGTGGAGGAACAACGGAAAGCCGTCCGCTCCGGGTATGATCCCGACATCCTCCCGCCCGACCTCATTACCTTTTCCAAGGATGCGGCGGAGCTCCTTGCCGATCTCCAGTCCCGCAACGAGCGGATGTTTCTTCTCACTTTTACGGTGGTAAACCTTGCCCCTACCCGCCAGCGGCTGGAAAACGATGTGTTTACCGTGGGCGGCATCGCACAGAAATATAACTGCGCCTTAAAACGGCTGGACTGGCAACAGGAGCAGGGCTTTATGTCCTCCCTTGCTCTGGGATGTAATGAGGTGGAAATTAAACGGGGCATGACCACCAGCTCCACGGCGATTTTCATTCCCTTTATGACAAGGGAGCTTCGGATGGACGGGCAGGCCCTCTACTACGGCATGAACGCCCTTTCCCACAATGTCATTATGGCCGACCGGAAAAAGTTAAAATCGGCCAACGGGATGTACCTTGGCTCAACTGGCAGTGGCAAAAGTTTTGCCGCTAAAAGAGAGCTCTTAAATGTATTTCTTGTTACCCATGACCGCATTATCATTGTTGACCCGATGGGCGAATATGCCCCGCTGGTGCGGCGGCTGGGCGGACAGGTGATCGAGATTGCCCCGGACAGCCCCCACCACTTAAACCCGATGGATGTGGAGCTTAACATGACCGCCGGGGAGAGCCCGCTTTCCATGAAAGCGGATTTTCTTCTTTCCCTCTGCGAGCTGGTGGTGGGCGGCAAGGAGGGCTTACAGCCCATTGAAAAAACGGTGGTTGACCGCTGTGTGCGGCTGGTGTACCGGGAGCAGGCGCTGGGGCTTGGGAATACGAAAACCCCGCTTTTGCAGGATTTGTATGAGGAGCTCCTAAAACAGCCGGAGCCCGAGGCCCGGCGTGTGGCAACGGCGCTGGAGCTCTACTGCACAGGCTCCTTAAACCTTTTTAATCACCCCACGAATGTAAAGACGGACAGCCGGGTGGTGTGCGTTGTGCTGAAAAACATGGGAGAAAATCTCCGCAAAATCGCCATGCACATCACAAACGAGTTTGTCTCCCAGGCGGTAGATACCAACTTCCGGGAGGGCGTGGCGACCTGGTGCTACTTTGACGAGTTCCATGTCCTGCTCCGTGACCCGCTGACCGCCAGCTACTTTGTGGCGGTGTGGAAGATGCTCCGCAAAAAGGGCTGTGTCCCGAGTGCTTTAACCCAGAATGTAAAAGACCTTTTGGCCAGCCGGGAGATTGAGAACATTCTGGACAACACGGATTTTATGATCCTGCTGTCCCAGGCCCAGAGCGACCGGGCAATTCTGGCCAGACAACTCGGTATTTCCGAGCATCAGCTTTCCTATATCACCCACTCTAATTCCGGCGAGGGCCTGCTGTTTTACGGGAATGTGACCATCCCGTTTATTGACCGTTTCCCCAAGGGGGAGATCTACAATCTGCTGACCACCCGCCCGGAGGATATGAGAAATGAAACGAAAACCGAGTAAACCACGCCCGGAGCCCTGGACGCAGACAGGCCGCACTGACCCCGGGGGCGGGGCCGCCGATCCGGGCGGCTCTGCTTTTGGGGCTGGCTCTGAAAAGCAGTCCGGGGCAACGGCTGAGGGAACTTCGGGACAAAGTGTCCCAAAGTCTCCCAAGTCCAAATTCAGACAGAAAAGCCAGCAGGAACAGGCCGCCGCCAGCAAGCTCCGCATGGAAAAACAAGGGGAAAAGCTGGGGGCCGCCAGGGAAAAGCTGGCAAAACAGAAACCGCCCAAAAAGCCCGGCCCGGTGAAACGGGCGGGCCATGTGGTCGGGAGCTCCCTCCACGGCTTTGTGCATGGCAAGATTTTTGAGGTGGAGCAGGAAAATGTGGGAACCGAGGGGGCCCACCGCTCCGAGCTTATAGGCGAGTCCGGCCTGCGGTATGGCTCCCGGTTTGTAAAGCGCAAAATCCGGGAGCACCCGGCAAAAGCGGTAAGCCGGGCCGAGGCGAAGTTTATCAAGGCCAAGACGGACTATCATTTCCACACCGCCGCCCAGGAGCACCCGGAGCTTGCGAAAAGCGCCCTCAAACGCTACTGGCAGAAACAGCGGCTGAGAAAGCAATACCAAAAGCAGGCAAGAGAGGCCGCCAAGCATGGTACAAAGGCCGCCGGGAAAACTGCCGCCGCCACGGAAAAGCTGGCGGCAAAGGCGGCGGGCTTTGTGAAACGCCATCCCATCGGCTCCTTGATCGCCCTTGTCTGCGTCCTGCTTGTTTTTATGATGCAGTCCTGCTCGTCCTCGCTGGTAATGCTGGGAAATGCCGGGGCCGGGGCTGTCGGGGCCAGCACCTACCCTTGCGAGGATGGGGATATGCTGGGGGCCGAGGCCGTCTACTGCGGTTTGGAGGCGGAGCTCCAACGCTATCTTGATACTTACGAAAGCACCCATGACTATGACGAGTACCACTTTGATCTGGACGAGCTGGAGCATGATCCCTATGTGTTGCTTTCAACCCTCTGTTCTCTCCATGAGGGCCAGTGGACGCTCCCCCAGGTGGAGGGCACTCTGCAAACGCTCTTTGACCGCCAGTACATCCTCACCGAGGAAGTGGTGGTGGAGGTGCGCTACCGGACGGAAACCAACACATGGACGGATGAGGAAGGCAACCGTCATACGGATACTTACCAGGTGCCGTATAACTATTACATCTGCTATGTCATGCTGGAAAATGCGGATTTATCCCATCTGCCCGTTTCTCTTATGGGTGAGAACCAGCTATCCCGGTACGCCATCTATATGTCTACCCTTGGCAACCGCCCCGACCTGTTCCCCGAC
>ERZ808040.681-NODE-681-length-27626-cov-4.831028_pt1 | contig 27626 bp, 28 predicted proteins | sample MGYA00380191_ERZ808040 | MGnify/ENA primary metagenome ERZ808040 (study PRJEB31490, sample SAMN06133395) | mouse gut metagenome | isolation source: J6 | host: mice | place: China: Chengdu | collected 2015-05 ...
TAAAAAAAGTAAACATCATTATATTTAGAGGTTTTTTGCCTGACTTAAATAATCACCCACAAAAACTTGACTCAATCTCACTTTGTTCACGGATTTATCATGATGACAATTATGCTAAACTTAAAGTATATTCGACAAAACATGAGAAAAGGGTTTTGATTCATCTTGTCGAAATCAATAAACGGGGGTGTTATGAATGGAATGGAAAACAAGAGTAACAGAAGCATTTGGGATTCAATATCCTATTGTACAAGGAGGACTTGCTTATTTAGCATATGCGGATCTTTGTGCTGCCGTTTCAAATGCAGGTGGGTTAGGTCAAATTACAGCAATGAGTTTAGGTTCACCGGAGGAATTAAAGCAAGAAATTCGTAAAGTGAAGCGAATGACAGACCGCCCATTTAGTGTGAACTTCGCCATTGGGCAACATGGTCGACCGTTTGCGCATATGGTAGAAGCGGCATTAGAAGAAAATGTTAAGATTATGTCTATTACAGGTGGAAATCCAACGCCATTTTTTGAGTTATTAAAAGGGACTGATGTGAAAGTGTTAGTGCTTGTAGCAGCGAAGCGACAAGCAATCAAAGCAGAAGAACTCGGTGCAACAGCTGTTATGGTTGTCGGGCAAGAAGGCGGTGGTCATTTAGGACGTGATGATGTGGGTACAATGGTGTTAACGCCACAAGTCGTTGATGCTGTATCCATTCCAGTGATTGCTTCAGGTGGAATAGGAGACGGTCGTGGATGGATGGCGGCCCATGCACTTGGTGCAGAAGGTATTGAAATGGGCACTCGATTTATCGCAACAAAAGAATGTGTTCATGCTTCAGAAGCATATATCCAAGCGCTATTAAATAGTGATGAAACGAGTACAACGGTCATTAAGCGTACAATTGGCGCACCTGCTCGTGCATTGATAAACCCTTGGACGGAAAAGATTTTAGCGTTAGAAAGTGAACAGGTTGGCTATGAAGGACTAAAAGAATACATAAGTGGTGCAGCCAATCGCCAATTCATTTATGATGGAGATGAAGAGCGAGGTTTCGGTTGGGCAGGTCAGGTTGCATCGATGATTAAGGATGTACCGACAGTTGAGGAATTATTGAATCGGATGGTAAAAGAAGCCGAAGCAATTCGCTCAAATTGGAATTTTAATTAGTATGAGGAGTTCGATAAAATGGAGTATTCATATCCAATCCGTACCGACTGGTCAACGGAGGAAATGATTGACGTGACAACTTTTTTTACGCTCATTGAAGAAGCGTATGAAGCGGGCGTTAGTAGTGAAAAAGTAAAGCAAGCCTATCAGCAATTTAAAGTGATTGTTCCGTCAAAGTCGGAAGAGAAAACATTATTCCGCGAGTTTGAACAATCGAGTACGTATAAAAGTTACCCGATTGTAAAAGAAGCTTTAGCAGCTACAGAAGATACAAAAATTATTAGAAAATAATAGCGTGATGGGGAGCTGATCAACCCTAAAAAGCAGGTTAGAAAATGTGTCATCTTCTAACCTGCTTTTTTTAAGTTTTATTTGGGATGTGCAGTTATCCTCTTAGCATAAACTTGTATGAGAAATAATCTTCGGTATGGACAGCTTTTCTTTTACTGTTCTTTTGAGACCATTTTATTGTAAATAGGGATGAGTTTATCGAATGTGTCCTCGGCAATATTCATAAATTGTTCTTCTGTTAATGTTGTAGCATCTTCTTTTGAGATATGGCGTCCAACTAAAAACTCTGCTTTTTTAACGGTTTGCAATCGTGTAAGTAATGCTTCTACCCCTTCTGAACCGATTTCTTGGATATTTGAAGCTTCTGGCTTCATATGGTCACCTGAAACGATGAAGTCTACTGGTAATGATTGTAAGCTGTTTAAATCATGTAAAAATCGTTCAGCAATCCCTTTTTTGTCTGGATTTTCATAAATCACTGCGACGACCATAAATAGATGTGATTTCCATAAGCCGATTTGGAAATGAGGTAATGCTTTGTAGCCTCTTTTAGATGGCGCCATTGCTACCCAACTATCTGATGGTGGATTTACTGTTCTTCTTGCATGTTTGGCAACGTGTGGAAAAAACTCATCTCCACCTTCTGCTGAAAATTTCGCTGCAAAATGGGCACCTAATTGATGAAATTTCGGTTGAACTCTTGTTTGCAGTGCATGCATCCGATTGTCTAGACCATCTATTGTAAAGACGTCAAAATCTTCTTCTACCCAAAAGCTTTGTTTTGTTTCCATACAACTTTCACTCCTTAAAAAATCATACGTTTATCATAACAAAACTTTGGGAATAATAAACTTAACAAGGCTCAAGACTAAAGATGCGAGCTTGACCAAACATATGCTAATGATAATCGGTAAAAAAAAAAAAAAAGGATTAATAAGGGGTGGAACAATTATGAAACAAGTCGTTCATCTAATCAGAAAAGCTGACGTTGAAAAAGAGTATGTGGAAGTGTTGCATCTTGAGCTCGATTACGAATTAGCGAGTTTATATGATGCGATGGAAAGAAAAGATGAGATTGAAATGCAGAAAAGTAAAAAACGCTTAAAAGAAATTCATAAAGAACTTGAAGTACTAAATGGCTTTGCGCGTTGAAAAAAGGATTTACAAGCTTGAACATTCATTTACGCATTCGAGAAACTCCGAATAGGTAAATGAATGTTTTTTTGTTATACTTAAAAGAAAGTGTGTATGGGTTGACACAAAGGGAAAATGATTCATGAAGGACATTAACCGTTTTTGCCCTGTTGAAAAAGTGGGAGGAAATGATATATGGATTTAAATGAAATGGATAAATTTGCTAAATCAATGGTCAAAGAAGCTGGTCATAAAATTAGGCATTCATTTTTTAGTACGATTGAAATAAATACGAAATCAAATCTGAATGATTTAGTCACGAATATAGACAAAGAAATTGAACAGTTTATGATTCGAAAAATCCAACAACAATATCCAGCGCATCGTATTTTAGGGGAAGAAGGGTTTGGACATGTTGTTGAATCTTTACAGGGAGTTGTTTGGATTGTAGATCCGATAGATGGAACATTAAATTTTGTCCATCAGCAACGTAATTTCGCCATATCTGTAGGGGTTTATATTGATGGTGTAGGAATGTTAGGCTATATCTATGATGTAGTGAGAGATGAACTTTATAGCGCTGAAAAAGGAAAAGGTGCTTACGTGAATGACGAACGGCTACCAATGATCGAGCAGCAATCTATACATAAAGCAGTCATCGGAATGAATGCACGTTGGTTGGCACCGAATCGCTTTCAGTTACAAACGCAATTATTCCGTGTTGTAGCAGATTGTCGTAGCACACGTTCGTATGGATCTGCTGCGTTGGAAATCGCGTATGTAGCTTCTGGAAAATTGAATGGTTATATTTCTTTTAATTTATCACCTTGGGATATTGCGGGTGGTGCAGTGATTGCGCAAGAGGTTGGGGCAATTGTTTCAACAGTAACTGGAGCGCCTGCAAATTATTTAACAGCGGATACATTTATCCTTGCGAATGAAGTGTTACATGACCAGTTACTCAATGAATATTTACTCACTTAATGCATGAAAAAAACTCCTAGACGATATACAATTTAGTGTCGTCTGAGGAGTTTTTTTATTCGTTATAAAGTTCCTGCTTCGCGCATTTTCTTTTTCGTTTTAAAGCCGTAGCCCATAATTAAAATGAGCGCAACAATTGACATTACAATTCCTATAATGCTGCTTCGTGCGATAAAGACGCCGATGCTACACATTGCTAGGACAGCACCAATTGCATATAAAACGAATATCCACTGTATATCTTTCAAATAAATAACCTCCGCCATTTAAAAAAATGTTATAAAGTCGGTTCTTATGCTATAATATCACAGTTAGATGTACTTTAAAAAGAATAATGGAGTGAAAATATGACTATACAACGTGATGATTTAAGAAATATCGCGATTATTGCACACGTCGATCATGGAAAGACGACGTTAGTAGACCAATTATTAAAGCAGTCGGGGATTTTTCGTTCAAATGAACAAGTTGAAGATCGCGCAATGGATTCAGATGATATTGAACGTGAACGTGGAATTACAATTTTAGCGAAAAATACAGCAATTAATTATAAAGATAAAAAAATTAACATTTTGGACACACCGGGACATGCGGACTTCGGTGGAGAAGTTGAACGTATTTTAAAAATGGTTGATGGGGTCATTTTAGTCGTCGACTCATATGAAGGCTGTATGCCACAAACACGCTTTGTATTGAAGAAAGCGCTAGAGCAGAATATTAAACCAATTGTTGTTGTCAATAAAATTGACCGTGAATTTGCACGTCCAGATGAAGTTGTTGATGAAGTGTTAGAGTTATTCATTGAATTAGATGCGAATGATGAGCAGTTGGATTTTCCAGTCGTATATGCATCAGGGTTTAATGGAACAGCTAGTTTATCTTCAAATCCAGCTGATCAAGAAGATACTTTAGAAGTGCTATATGATGCCATCATCGATCATATTCCAGCGCCGATTGATAACCATGAGGAGCCTTTACAATTTCAAGTATCATTACTGGACTACAATGATTATGTCGGTCGTATCGGTATTGGACGTATTTTCCGTGGCTCTATTAAAGTTGGACAACAAGTTACAATGATTAAACAAGATGGATCTTCTCAAAACTTTAGAATTACAAAGCTCATGGGATTCCTTGGCTTAAAGCGTGTTGAAATTACAGAAGCATTTGCAGGAGATTTAGTTGCGATTTCAGGAATTGAAGGCATTGACGTGGGTGATACGATTTGTCCAATTGATCATCCAGAAGCGCTACCGAAGTTATATATTGATGAACCAACACTACAAATGACATTTTTAGTCAATAATAGTCCATTTGCGGGACGTGATGGTAAATGGATTACAGCACGTAAAATTGAAGAACGTTTACATCAACAATTACAAACAGATGTCTCATTACGTGTTGAACCAATTGGTGCAGATGCTTGGACGGTATCTGGACGTGGAGAACTACATTTATCAATTTTAATTGAAAATATGCGTCGTGAAGGCTATGAGCTTCAAGTATCTAAACCTGAAGTGATTATTCGTGAAGTAGACGGTGTACAATGTGAACCAATTGAACGTGTCCAAATCGAAGTGCCAGATGCGCATACAGGTGCGGTGATTGAGTCTTTAGGGCAACGTAAAGGTGAAATGATTGATATGGTCAATAATGGTTCGGGAACAGTCCGTCTTATTTTCCACGTTCCAGCACGTGGTTTAATTGGTTATTCAACGGAGTTTTTAACATTAACGAGAGGATACGGGATTTTAAATCATACGTTTGAAAGTTATGAACCAGTCGTTCAAGGAAATGTTGGCGGTCGTAAAAACGGTGTGCTCGTATCAATGGAAAATGGATCGGCAACTGCTTATGGTATTTTACATTTAGAAGAGCGTGGAACGATTTTCGTGGAACCAGGTACAGAAGTGTATGAAGGTATGATTGTTGGCGAAAATAGCCGTGATAATGATTTGGCAGTAAACTTAACACGTGCAAAACAAATGACAAATGTTCGTTCAGCAACGAAAGATCAAACAGTAACGATTAAAAAAGCAAAAATTATGACGTTAGAAGAATCTCTAGAGTACTTAAATGACGATGAGTATTGTGAGGTAACACCGACGTCGATTCGTTTACGTAAGAAAATTTTAAGTAAGAGTGAGCGTGAGCGAGCGGAAAAAAGAGCGAAAAAGCAATAATTGATTGTATTGATGCATGAAAGGAATGTGTTAAATGGATCCACAAGAAACGGATTTTGTCTTTGGGCGTATGTCCGGAATTTCGCGATTTATTTATGAGTGGTTAGGTTCGACTACGTCAAGTGGTGAGGCAGATTATACACTTGCAGGATATGTTTTATTTGCGATTGTATTTATAATGTCAGTAATCGTTTATAAATTAGGATTTGCAAAAAAACTACCGTTTTATCAAAATCTAATTATTTATATTTTCTTGTTTTTAGGATGTTTAGTATTAACATTCTTAGCCTTTTTCTTACCGATTATTGAAGGGTTAATCGTTGCGGCGCTTATTTTAATTGTGTATCGTGTACGCCGCATGTTTGACGATAAGTCCAAAGAAACGACCTCATAAAAAAGAGTTCGGGATAATTCTCGAACTCTTTTTTAAAAGCTTTTTTCAACAGGATGAGAACTTCTTCTGAAAATGAAATTTCCACTGTCTACTCTTTTTTTCGTGTTATTAGCAATTCTGTCGTGACAATTTATGCACATAAATGTTTGAATCGGGCGATTACGAAGGCGTTTTGCTTCAAGAATATGGTCGTCAAGCTCTTCAACAGTATCACAAATGACACATTTTACGCGCATAAAAAAACCTCCTATCTAATATTGATCTTCACGATGTTTTTAATGGGTTCATCTCGATTCGAACCGTCTTTTAGCAAGATATAAACAGGTCCGTCTTCTTTGATCGGTTTCCCATCGATACAATATTTTAAAATAAATTCATCAACTTGTTCAATTGGAAAATCATATGTTTTGCCTGTTGAATCTTCAAAGCTTATCGTCGTTGCATCAGCTTTAGGAGATGCATTTTTTAAGAAATGTTTTAAATAAATCCCATATGTGCCAGTAATGGTTTTTGTTAATTCGAATTCTTTTTCAGTTTCGATTGTTGGTGGAAATGTAGCACCTTCCATAATTTCTCGTGACCAATGTTTTCCGATGCTTTTTTTATATTCTTCTAATTCATCTTTCTCAACATAATCATCATTGAAATAATGGTCTAAATTTAAGCGGCGATCGTCAAAAATCCATAAAGTTGGATCTAGTGTAATTGAATGTTCGACATGCCCTTGGATATGAATGACTGTTTGCAATGTATATTCTCCTAACTAAACAAAATTAAATGTACTTTCAGTATACATTGTTCCATAAAAATATGAAACTATCCAATTGTTGCAACTTCCTAATGATGAACTTCGTCGAAAAGATGTATGCGAAAAATATAGGGTATCGCTTGCATTTTTATGATGTGAAAGATACAATTTAAGAACAGTCAATTAATGACAGAAAAGCTTAATAATGGGGGCGTCCTCATGGATATAGAAACAGCAGAAACGTATCAAGAAAAAGCAATGCAGCAATTGCAAGAAGATGCAGACAAAATTGCACAGTTAATAAAAGTGCAAATGGATCATTTAACGATGCCACAGTGTCCATTGTATGAAGAAGTACTCGATACACAAATGTTTGGGCTAGCAAGGGAAATTGACTTTGCGGTGAAACTGGGCTTAATCGAGCGTAAACAAGGAAATGAGATTTTGTCATCGTTAGAAAAAGAAATGACCGTATTACATGATTTATATACGAACCAGTAAAGAAACTCAAACCATCTATGTTTGAGTTTTTTCTTTAGAGAAAGCTATATAATTGTTTGTAGTTCGATGAAAGTTATATTACAATAAATAACTACGATGAAACGATTTATGATGAAAGGAAAATGATGAAAAAGAGGAGTATTTTATATGCAAAAATATCGTAAACAATTCATTCGAAATTTTGATTTCCCACTCTTTTTCGTCTACTTAGCACTGATTTTATTTGGCTTAGTGATGATTTATAGTTCGAGTTTAGTGTGGGCAGTAGGACGATATGGATTTGAACCTGACCACTTTTTTAAGAAGCAAGTACAAAATTTAATATTATCTGTGCCAGCATTTCTTTTCTTTGCTTTTTTCCCGTATAAGAATTATAAGAGGAAAAACATTATGATCGCTTCAGTCGTTGGGATGATTGGTTTATTATTGGCCGTTCATTTCTTCGGTTATGGTAAAGAACAATTAGGAGCTCAAAGTTGGATTCGGGTTGCAGGCGTGAATATTCAACCTTCAGAATTTGCGAAGATTATTATACTCATATATTTTTCAAGTGTATTTGCGAAAAAATATGAAAATGGTACATTACAAAATATTCGTGAGTCTGTTGGACCACCAATTATCATTTTATTAATTGTTGTTGGACTCGTTATGTCGGAAACGGATATGGGGACATCTTTTATTATTGTTGTAGGTGCTCTATCGGTTATTGCGGCAAGTGGGATTAATCATAAAGGTGCTTTTAAATTACTTAGTATTGTTACCGTTTCTGCGGTTGCAGTAGGCAGCATCGTTTTATTTTTCTTATGGGATACAGTCATGACAGGCAGTCGTAAGGGGAGAATTTTATCTTATTTAAATCCTTTCGACTATGCATCAGGATCCGGATTTCAAATTGTCAATGGCTATATAGCCATTGGCTCAGGTGGTGTTACCGGTAATGGTTTAGGAGACTCTGTGCAAAAAATGGGGTATTTACCAGAACCGCATACAGATGTAATTATGGCTGTTATTTCAGAGGAATTAGGGATTTTTGGCGGTATTATTGTAATAGGTGGACTTGGCTTTATTGTTATTAGAGCCTTAACACTGGCGATAAAAGCGAAAGATCCACAAGCAAGAATGCTTGCAACAGGTATTGGTAGTGTCATTGGCATTCAAACATTTGTCAACTTAGGCGGGTTAATGGGAATTATACCGCTTACAGGTGTACCGTTACCATTTATTAGTTATGGGGGAACTTCAGTTATTTTAATGTCAATAGCTGTTGGTATATTAATGAACGTTTCAATGTTCATTAAATATGAAAAAAAGAAAACTACATAGAGAGGGAAGTGGGATTGAGATGGGAAAAATCACTAAAATACTCGTAGCAAACAGAGGGGAAATCGCAATTCGTATATTTCGTGCCTGTACAGAATTAGAAATTGCGACGGTTGGAATTTATTCGGAAGAAGATAGCGGTTCTTTTCATCGTTACAAAGCTGACGAGTCTTATTTAGTAGGAGAAGGGAAAAACCCGATTGACGCGTATTTGGATATTGAAGGCATTATTCGAATTGCAAAAGAAAGTGGTGCAGATGCAGTTCATCCAGGCTATGGATTTTTATCAGAAAATACGCTATTTGCTCAACGATTGGAAGAAGAAGGGATTAAGTTTATCGGTCCCACTTCAACGCATTTACAAATGTTCGGCGATAAAGTAAAAGCGAGAGAGCAAGCAATCAATGCGGGTTTACCAGTTATTCCTGGAAGTGATGGTCCCGTTGCCACATTTGAAGAAGTGCTGACTTTCGGACAACAGCATGGCTATCCGATTATGGTTAAAGCTTCTTTAGGTGGTGGAGGTCGTGGTATGCGAATAATTCATACGCCAGAAGAGGTCGAGCAAGCATTTGAAAGAGCGCGTTCTGAAGCGAAAGCGGCATTTGGTTCGGATGAGATGTATGTAGAGAAATTTATTGAAAAGCCAAAACATATCGAAGTGCAAATTATTGCGGACGAGCACGGAAATGTTGTGCATTTATATGAACGTGATTGTTCGATTCAACGGCGACATCAAAAAGTTGTAGAAATTGCACCATCTATCTCTTTAAAGGATTCTTTGCGCCAAGACATTTGTCATGCGGCAGTGCAGTTAATGAAAAACATAGGGTATGTAAATGCGGGGACAGTAGAATTTCTAGTCGCGAATGATGCGTTTTATTTCATCGAAGTGAATCCGAGAATTCAAGTGGAGCACACAATCACTGAGATGGTTACAGGTGTGGATATTGTTCACACGCAAATTCATATTGCGAATGGTAAGCGTTTACATGATGAGACGATTCAACTCCCAGAACAAAAGAACATCCCATTATTTGGCTATGCGATACAATCTCGTGTCACGACAGAAGATCCATTAAACGATTTTATGCCAGATACAGGGAAATTAATGGTTTATCGTTCGGGGGGAGGATTTGGTGTTCGATTAGATGCAGGCAACGGTTTCCAAGGAGCAGTCATTACACCATATTATGATTCATTATTAGTAAAAGTATCGACTTGGGGAATGACATTCAAAGAAGCAGCGTCAAAAATGGATCGTAACCTACAAGAGTTTAGAATTCGTGGCGTTAAAACGAATATCCAATTTTTAGAAAATGTTGTACGCCATCAAAAGTTTTTAATTGGTGATTATGATACGAGCTTTATTGATGAATCGCCAGAATTGTTTTTATTCCCAACGCGATTAGACCGTGGAACAAAAATATTAAACTATATTGGAAATGTAACAGTGAATGGTTTTCCTGGAATCGATGCACCATCAAAACCTGTTTTACATCCGCCACGTAAACCCAAAATTGATTTAGCAGCACCTGCACCAAATGGTACGAAGCAGATTTTGGATACTGAAGGTCCAGAAGGTGTTGTGAAGTGGTTAAAAGCGCAACAAGATGTTTTATTAACGGATACGACATTCCGTGACGCTCACCAATCACTATTAGCAACACGTGTCCGTACAGCTGATATGGTTGGAATTGCGCCGGAAACGGCTCGTATTATGAATGACTTCTTTTCATTAGAAGTATGGGGTGGTGCGACATTTGACGTTGCGTATCGTTTCTTAAAAGAAAATCCTTGGGATCGTTTATTGAAATTACGTGAACAAATGCCAAATGTGTTATTCCAAATGTTATTTAGAGGGGCAAATGCAGTAGGGTATACAAACTATCCCGATAATGTCATTCGTCAATTTGTGAAGAAATCTGCAGACGCTGGTATTGATGTATTCCGTATTTTTGATAGTTTAAATTGGATCAAAGGGATGGAAGTGGCAATTGATGCAACACGCGATGCAGGTAAAATTGCAGAAGCAGCAATTTGTTACACAGGTGATATTTTAGATCCATCTCGAGATAAATATACAGTACAGTATTATACGCAAATGGCTAAAGAGCTTGAAGCTGCAGGTGCACATATTTTAGCGATTAAAGATATGGCTGGATTATTAAAACCTGAAGCTGCGTATCGTCTTGTGTCTTCTTTAAAAGATACGACTGATTTACCAATCCACTTACATATGCATGATACAAGTGGTAACGGCATTTACACGTATGCCCGTGCAATCGATGCTGGTGTAGATATTGTTGATACGGCTTTAAGTTCGATGGCCGGCTTAACCTCTCAACCATCTGCGAACTCCCTTTACTATGCATTGCAGGATAGCAAACGTACAGTTCGTGCGAATGGAGAAGGATTGGAAGAATTATCGAAGTACTGGGAAGATATCCGCAAATATTATCAACACTTTGAAAGCGGAATGATAAGTCCCCATACTGAAATTTATACACATGAAATGCCAGGTGGGCAATATTCGAATTTGCAACAGCAAGCGAAAGCGGTTGGCTTAGGAGAACGTTGGGAAGAAGTAAAAGAGATGTATACACGTGTGAATTTAATGTTCGGAGATGTCGTTAAAGTAACCCCATCTTCTAAAATTGTAGGGGATATGGCATTATTTATGGTGCAAAATAATTTAGATGAAGAAGCGGTATTATCACGTGGTATGTCGATTGACTTCCCAGATTCGGTCATCGAATTTTTCAGTGGAAATATTGGACAACCACATGGAGGTTTCCCAGTTGATTTGCAAAAAGTAATCTTAAAGGATCGCAAACCAATTACGGTTCGTCCAGGGGAGTTATTGGAAGATGTAGATTTTGAACAGATGCAAAAAGAATTATTTGAGAAAACAGGACGTCCAGTGAATAGCCATGAAGTATTGGCACACGCATTATATCCAAAAGTATATGATGAATATTTAACGATGGTGAAACAATTCGGAGATGTTTCAGTGATTCCAACACCTGAGTTTTTATATGGCATGCGCTTAGGTGAAGAGGTTGAAATTGAAATTGAAAAAGGAAAAACGCTTATCGTTAAGCTGGTGTCGATTGGAGAGCCACAATCAGACGGAACGAGAATTATCTACTTTGACTTAAATGGACAACCTCGTGAAGTCGTGATTGAAGATGTGAATGTTGAGGCGAGTGATATTAAAAAGCCGAAAGCAGATACGTCGAACCCAACGCATATCGGTGCGACAATGCCTGGAACTGTATTGCAAGTAACGACGTCAGAAGGAGCTACTGTGAAGCGTGGAGAGCATTTACTCATTACTGAAGCGATGAAAATGGAGACCACAATTCAAGCGCCTTATGATGGAATGGTCAAAGCAATTCATGTTCAAACAGGAGACTCGATTGCAACAGGGGATTTATTAATTGAAATGGTCGAACAATAAAAGCATAAATTAAAAAGGCTGGAGTCATTTCCAGCCTTTTTAGGGTTAAAAAAAGTTTATTCGGGAAACAATACAATATTCGTACGAATCATTTATTGTCCCTATCATTACGAGCGGTTTCGAAATACAAGTAAAATTAAGTACGTAAGCACACCGAATAATAAGGAGATAAACAGTGAGTGGAATAATGCTACGTATAAATTTAAATAGGTGAAGATTGATAATGCACCTGTAGTGACTTGACCAAGGACAAGTAAAAATGCACTAATCCATCCCCAATAAATGATTTTTTGATCTTTATAATGACGAATTGCATGGATTGTAATGTATAAAATCCACAGAAAAATAAGTCCAGCTGCGAAACGGTGTCCCATTTGTACCCATTCATTGAAACGCGTTGGCAATCCAATTGCGCTATTGTCACAAAACGGCCAGTCTAAACAAACAAGTTCTGAATTGGTATGTCGAACGAGTGCACCTGTATAGACAACGATGTATGAATAAATCGTGACACCAACAGTATGCCATTTGAGCTTATTACCAACACGCAATCGATCTGCGTCGAATTTTTTGTCCACTTCAAAAATGATGAGTGTTAGTAAAAATACAGAAGCAAATGAAATGAGTGAAATCCCAAAATGGAGTGCTAAAATAAAGTCGCCTTGTCCCCAAAGCACTTGTGCTGCACCGATTAAAGCTTGCAAAATTAAAAAGAACACAGCAATAAATGCTAAAAATTTCGTTTCACGAACGTGACGAATCGCGATCCACGACCAAATAGCAAGTACGACGATTAAAATTCCGACAACGCCTGTTACAACGCGATGTGAGAATTCAATGAGTACTTCGGTTGTAATTTCATCTGGAATTAATTGTCCATTACAACCTGGCCAATGTCGTCCGCAACCCATTCCACTATCTGTTTTCGTGACAAGTGCACCACCTAGTAAAAGGAAGAGCATTCCAATTGTCGAAGAAACAGCAAACCACTTTAAATATTTATGTGATTTCAAAGGTTACACCTACTTTTCCTATAATAAAAATGATGAATCGAGTGCAAAATTAAAATTATGCCTGTATTTTTGATGATAACGAAATAAAATAGAAAAAACAATGTATAATAAGTGTAATGTGAACTGCAAATGTGTTTTTCACAAAAAGTTCATGAAATGTTCGGATTTACTTCACATATTTTGGGAACCAATGCTTTAAAATATAGAAGGAAATGTGACAATTATGTCGATAATTTGAAGGCAGTAAATAGTTTTTTTCATTTAGTCTAGAAATTAGCTTCAAATTTCGATATAGTGAAGAGTATAGGTATTTATAATAGGTGAAAGGAGGGGGGACATGTCAGACGGTCGTTCGATATCTCCATCGATAAAATCAGCGACTAAAGAAAAAACGACGACAGTAACACAAGATTTTTTGGCACTTATTAAAATTGGCATTGTCAATTCTAATATGATCACTGTGTTTACAGGATTTTTTCTAGCGCTTCAGTTACAATCCGGCAAGTTCATTGCGAATTTAGACGTATTGTTTCTTACATTGTTCGGTTCTGGTCTAATTATCGCAGGATCAGCAGCGTTCAATAACTATATTGATCGCGATATTGATCCAATTATGAAGCGAACGAAAGCGAGACCAACAGTAACTGGTAGGTTTAGTAGTTCGACTGTGTTGGCAATTGCACTCACTTTCATAGTTATCGGGGAAAGTTTATTATTCTCTATTTCAACAACGACTGGTCTTTGGGGGCTTGTGGGTATAATTAGCTATGTAGTAATCTATTCTATGTGGTCAAAACGCATGCACGTCAGCAATACAGTTGTTGGAAGTGTGTCAGGTGCAATACCACCTTTAATTGGTTGGTCAGCGATTGAGCCATCATTAGGGTCGGGTGCATGGGCACTGTTCTTAATTATGTTCATTTGGCAACCACCACATTTTTACGCTTTGGCAATGAGACGTACAGAGGAGTATCGTGCAGCGAATATTCCAATGTTGCCAGTCGTGAAAGGGTTTACGAGAACAAAGTGGTCGATGTTAGGATGGGTTTTGCTCTTATTCCCGTTACCATTTTTATTAGCTGAATTAGGTACTGTATTTATAATGCTTGCAACAGCATTAAATATCGGTTGGCTTTATTTAGCAGTTCGTGGATTTAAGGCGAAAGATGATATGAAATGGGCAACGAAAATGTTTATCTATTCATTAAATTACATGACAATCCTATTTGTATCGATTATTATTTTCTCGCTATTTGTGTAATACTGGTAGTAACTATTGGAATTCTTTCTTTAAACAGGAATTCATATATATTGGGGGAATCCCCGGAATCATAGAAATTATTTGAAAGAGAGGTATGATTAGGCGATGATGAAAGGACTTAAAAAATGGCGTCTTTTTGCTCTTCTAACGGCGCTTACCATTTTCCTTGCAGGATGCGGTCAACAAGAACTTTCTACTTTGCTTCCGGCAGGTGAAGTTGCGAAAGATCAATTTAACTTGCTGCTATTATCTTCAGGTATCATGCTATTCGTAATCCTTGTAGTAGTTCTTATTTACGTAATAGCGTTAGCGCGTTTCCGACGCTCTAAGCTAGGTGAAGATCATATGCCTAAGCAAGTTGAAGGTAGCCATACGTTAGAGTTGGTTTGGACAATTATTCCAATCCTATTAGTTTTATTATTAGCAGTACCAACTGTTTACTATACTTATAAGCTTGGTGATGTATCAGCGATGGGTGAGGTAGACGAAGACGGAAATGCTGAAAACTTAGTCGTTGACGTAACGGCGAAACTATACTGGTGGGAGTTTGACTATCCAGAACTAGGGGTTACAACTTCTCAAGAATTAGTTGTTCCACTAGGTGAGAAAGTATACTTTAACTTAATCGCAGCAGATGTTAAACACTCATTCTGGATTCCAGCAATTGGTGGTAAACTTGATAACAACGTTGAAAACGTGAACAAGTTCTATTTAACATTTGACAAAGACTCAAGAGATTTAGATGAAGGTGTGTTTTTTGGTAAATGTGCTGAGCTTTGCGGACCTTCACACGCATTAATGGACTTTAAAGTGAAAACATTAGAACGTGATGACTTTGATCAATGGGTATCAGCAATGCAAAACACTGAAGGTGCTGTAGCTGATGAAAACTCTACAGATTTAGGTGAACAAGTATTCGCAGATAGCTGTATTTCATGTCACGCAGTAAGCGGTGCGGGAGATCCGAACTTCTTAGGTGTTGAACATGCAGGTGCACAAGGACCGAACTTAACGACTTTCGGTGATCGTAACCGTATCGCTGGTTTCTTAGATCACGATGAAGAATCATTAAAAGAGTGGATTAAAGATCCACAAGCGAAAAAGCCAGGTAACCAAATGCCAGCATTCGGTCATCTATCAGATGAAGAAATTGACGCATTAGCAGGTTATTTAATGGGCTTATCGATTGAAAAATAATGTGAACAACTAAGTTGATTATGTAGAGGAGGTAAAACAAGTGAGTTCAGTTGCTCAAAAGAAAGGCTTTGGAGCTACTTTATGGGATTGGCTAACAACAGTCGACCATAAAAAGATTGGTATTCTTTACTTCCTGGGCGGAGGATTCTTCTTCGTTCTTGGTGGTATCGAAGCAATGCTAATCCGTATTCAGCTTTTAAAGCCAAATAACGATTTAATTAGTGCTGGTTTGTTTAACGAAATTATTACGATGCACGGAACGACGATGATCTTCCTTGCGGCAATGCCGATATTATTCGGTTTTATGAACGCGATTATGCCACTGCAAATTGGTGCACGTGACGTTGCATTCCCATTCATTAACTCATTAGGTTTTTGGATGTTTATGTTTGGTGGTATTTTCCTTAACCTTTCTTGGTTTATGGGAGGCGCGCCAGACGCAGGATGGACTTCATACACATCTTTAGCGATTACATCTGAAGGACACGGTGTGGACTTCTACTCAATTGGTTTACAGTTAGCGGGTGCTGGTACGTTAATGTCAGGGATTAACTTCCTTGTAACAATTATTAACATGCGTGCACCAGGTATGACATACATGCGTATGCCATTATTTACGTGGACGACATTTATCGCATCTGCGATGATTTTATTCGCATTCCCACCATTAACAGTTGGTTTATTCTTCTTAACATTTGACCGACTATTTGGCGCGAATTTCTTCGACCATACGATGGGTGGTAACACGATTATTTGGGAGCATATTTTCTGGATCTTCGGTCACCCGGAAGTTTATATTTTAATTTTACCGGCATTCGGTATTTTCTCTGAGATTTTCCCGACATTCGCGAAAAAGCGTTTATTCGGTTATACAACAATGGTATTTGCTACAGTACTTATTGGATTCTTAGGATTCATGGTATGGGCTCACCATATGTTCACAGTAGGTTTAGGTTCAACTGCAAACGCAATTTTCGCAGTAGCGACAATGGCCATTGCAGTGCCAACAGGTGTTAAAATCTTTAACTGGCTACTTACAATGTGGGGCGGAAGCATCAGAGTGACAACACCGATGCTTTGGGCGTTAGGATTTATTCCGTCATTCGTTATGGGTGGCGTTACGGGAGTTATGCAAGGTGCAGCACCACTTGACTACCAATTACATGACTCGTACTTTATCATAGCTCACTTCCACTATGTAATTGTTGGTGGTGTCGTATTTGCGATTTTAGCAGCAACACATTACTGGTGGCCAAAAATGTTCGGTAGGATGCTGAACGAAACATTAGGTAAAATTACATTCGCATTATTCTTTACTGGTTTCCATATGACATTCTTAATCCAGCACTGGTTAGGGTTCTGGGGAATGCCTCGTCGTGTATTCACATATATGGATGGTCAAGGTTGGAATACAGCGAATATGATTAGTTCAATCGGTGCTTTCTTAATGGCAGCAGGCGTAATCGTCTTAGTGATTAACGTTATTATGGTTCATATTAAGAAAGAACCTGTTGCGAACGATGCTTGGGGTGAAGGACGTACGCTTGAGTGGGCAACTCAATCTCCGGCGATTTACTACAACTTCCCACAAACGCCATTAGTTCGTGGTTTAGACACTGTTTGGATTGAAAAACAAGAAGGAAATAAATCTGGTGTTACACCAGCAGTTCCATTACAAGACATTCATATGCCACATGGATCGATTATTCCATTTATGATGTCATTAGGCTTATTTATTGCAGGATTTGGCGCGATGTTCCGTCTAGATCATGCATGGGGCTTACCTGTATTAATCTTTGGTTTAACTTTCACATTCGTGATGATGTCATTACGTTCAGTGAAAGATGACTTAGGTTACTACGTTAAAAAAGAAGAAATTTTAGCAGACTTAAAGCGTGAAGGGGGTCAAAAATAATGGATTTAAATAAGAAATTTACCCCTGAAACTTGGCCGGAAAAGCCAGAGTTAGCAACTTTTGAAGGGAAAAATAAATTCATCGGTTTCTGGCTCTTCCTTGGTGGAGAAGTAATTTTATTCGCTACTCTATTCGCTACGTATTTAGCGCTTAAAAACAAGGGGCCAGCTGATCTAGAGTTTACAACTCAAGAACTGTATGAGTTACCACTTGTATTCGTTATGACAATGTTATTATTAACATCATCTTTAACGAGTGTGTATGCGATGTATCATTTAAGAAACTTTAACTTCCGAAAAATGCAATTATGGTTAGGATTCACTGCATTTTTAGGATTAGGTTTCTTAATCTTAGAAGTATATGAGTTTACACATTATGTTCAAATAGGTTTCACATATGGCAATAGTGCATTCAGTTCTTCGTTCTTTACATTAGTTGGAACGCATGGTTTACACGTAGCAATCGGATTAGTTTGGGTCACATTACTAATTTTCAGAAACGCAAAACGTGGTCTGAACTTATATAACGCTCCGAAGTACTATACGTTCTCACTGTACTGGCACTTCATTGACGTTGTTTGGGTATTTATCTTCACTGCAGTCTACTTGATGGGAGTGATAGGTTGATATGGCGGACTTAAATATTACTGAAAGAACTAAAGCTGAAGTAGAATTAAGCCGTATGAAAGCGAAAAAAGGAATGCGTTCACAAGTAACGATGTTCTCGTTAATGATTTTTCTAACGTTGCTTTCATTCTCAGTTGTTCTAGCATCAACAGCAGGTGTGATGGATTTCTCTAAGTACTATGCAATTCCTGTGATTTTATTATTCGCAGCAATTCAAGTCGGCTTGCAACTGTTTTACTTCATGCACATGAACGAAAAAGGCCACGGCATTCCACAAATGTTTATGTTTGTAGGAGCATTACTTGGCTTCGTATTTATACTATCATTCGTAACAATCGTTTGGTGGTAAGCAAGAAAGCGTAAAGGAATCATTTCCTTTACGCTTTTTTTGAATGTCATGATTACAATTGAAGAAGGTTTCGATAATTGTCATAGTTCCTTCATTGTGTTATTGTAGGTGTTTGTTTTATAATGAAGGTACAGTCTGTTTATAAGGAGGAGCGATGGCACATGCCTTTAAGTATATTTGGTTTTCGAGCATTATGGAGTCCGTATTATGCAACTGCATTATTGCTCGTAATCGTTCTTTATTTTCTCGTAACAGGAAAATGGAGACACAAGTTTGAAAATAGTAGACCATTAACAAACAAAGAACGTAATTTCTTTTTACTAGGTATGGTGTTACTATATATTTTAAAAGGATCCCCTGTTGATTTAATGGGACACTTATTATTTACGGTGCATATGACACAAATGGCATTTTTATTATTGTTAACTGTTCCATTATTGATTATGGGTATTCCAAATTACATTTGGGAACATTTATTCAAATATAAACCAATTGACGTATTATTTCGTTTCTTTACAAAACCGTTAATCGCTGTATTTGCTTTTGGAATCACGTTCTCAGCGTATCACTATCCAATTATTTTTGATACAGTGAAATTAAGTATCGTTTTACATGCAGGGATGACAACAATGTTGTTTATGTCAGCAGTATTTTTCTGGTGGCCTGTCGTCAACGATGTAGAAGGACAACCACAATTACATGGCCTTAAGAAAATTGGTTATGTCGTTTTAAGTGCAATTTTAATTACACCGGCATGTACGCTCATTATTTTTGGTGACACGCCAGTTTACGCAACCTATACAGATGGTGATGCATGGTTACAAGCGATGGCTTTATGTGTGCCAGCAAGTTTATTATCGAGTTTATCTGGACTCGGTATTTCTGGACCGGAAGTATTCTACTCAATTACTGCATTGTATGATCAACAACTTGGTGGTATTTTAATGAAAGTATCACAAGAAGTGATTTATGTTGTTGTTATTGGAAAAATCTTCTTTAAATGGGCTTCAGAGGAACGTTTAAATGCGGATGAAATTACAAAACAAGAATTACTAAAACATAAACAAATGCAAGCAAATCAAATTCAATAAATATGTATAAGAAAACCCTTTGAATGTACCGTGTTGATACACATTTCAAAGGGTTTTTTATCTTAGATTTTTATATTGAATCGAATAATATTTGCTTCTCTTGCGGTTGTAAATAAAATCACAAGCAGTGGACCGATAAAAAACCCAAGAAAACCAAAGAGTTTTAAACCGATAAACATCGCAATTAAAGTCGGTAATGGTTTCAAGCCAATTTGAGAGCCCATCACTTTTGGTTCAACTGTTCGGCGAATGATGAGCAGTACAATTGCTAAAATGGATAGCTGTGTACCTAAACTGACATCTCCTATTGCAAAGCAATACAATGCCCAAGGACCTAAAATGATGATTGACCCAAGAATTGGGATAAGGTCAATAATCCAAATAATAATCGACATCAGCAATGCATACTTTGGATGAATGAGCAGTAAACCTATAAATGATGCTGCAAAAATAATTAAACTAACGAGTACTTGTGCTTTAAAAAAGCCAATGAGAATTGCATTCAATTTATGCAACATAAATTGAACTTTATGTTCGGTTTCATTTGTTAGTGAGCGATAGAACATTTGCTTCAGTTCTGGTAGTTCGAGCATAAATAGGAAAAGTGCAATAATAAATACAATTAAACTGACTAAAAAGTTTGGAATATTCGTTAGTAGAGATGTAATGTTTTCATAGCTGACCAATTCTAAAATGGATTCGCGAATCGAGTCAAAAATATTTTTGAATTCATCTTGAGCCCCTTCAATCACTTCTTTCGGCATACTTGATGTAAATTGAAATAATTTATTTTGCATATCAATCCACATACTAGAAAGGACATTAAAATATTCAGGTGCTTTTTGTGTAAATTCAATTAGTTTACCAATTAATCTTGTCACTGTGTAATATAAGAGTGTTGAAATAATAAGTAAGATGAATATAAAAACAGAGATAACCGCCCATTTTCGTGACCATTTAAATTGTTTTTCAACAAGTTTAACAAGTGGATCAATCATCATTGCGGTTAAAAGTGCAAAAATAATTGGAAGAGATACTGGTACAATATAAATAAGTCCAATGATTAAAGCAATGATACTAAAAAAAATAATGACATTACGTTTTGTCAGCCACTTTGACAATCAATCCCCTCCTAATTGAAACCATTCAATATCCTTATTATAACCAAAAAAAGTGATTTGGATAGCATTTTTCTGAAAACGTTTTATCTGAATGATGTAATGAAAAAACCTGCAAAGTCATTGGACTTTGCAGGTAACGAACTTATGCTTTGTTTAAGTTGTATTCTTTTAAGGCAACTGCAATTTTCTTTAATGTTGCTTTACAATCGTTTACAAGGCTTTCAGGGAAGTGTTCATCTTCACCATACTCAACACCGAAAGGATAGTAATGTTTACCGATTACTGGTTTTTTCAGTTGAATTGTTGCATCACGTTTGTCGATGTCGCCGTCTAGCGCATAACCGAAAATACGTAAGTAGAAAGTACCTTCTTTTAACGTATATTTCTTATCGTATGTAAGACGCTCATAATCCCATTGACCTCCACGAATTAAGTCATGTTGTAACATTAATTCATCAAGAATAAATTGATCCGCAACAATATTTTCGATCGTAGTGTTTTCTAAATACATTTTGCAATATCCTCCTTTTATCAGTCATCCAGACAATGCACTATACCTATTTATAATAGACTAAATTTCGATTAGTTGCAATAACAACATTGTGACGATATTAAGCGCTTACGATTTTAAGTTTAAATTTTGAAAAACTAAAGTGGACATTGTATGATTACACCATACGCTAAAAGTTGACGTCTCGTGCGTTTAACGATTTTGCGTGAGAATAGGGGAATATAAAAAGGTAGGGGTTTGGTTGAAAAAGTTCATACGGATTATTTTATTAGTCATCGTTGTATTACTTGTTTTTTACTTAACCGGTGAACGTGTCATGGAAAACGAAACATTAGAAGCGCCTGTCAAACATGGAAGTGCGATACCTGCTAAAACGAAAGGTATTGGGTCGGCGATTCCGCAAACATCACGTCCAGAAGAAGGCATTTCAGTTTATGTTGGAAAGAAAGCATCTAAAGTTAAGAAAAAATTTGGAGAGCCAAATCGTATAGAGCCATCCCATTATGAATATGATTGGTGGGTTTATGACGATGAAGTTCAATTATATATTGGTGTAAATGATCAAGGGATTGTCAATCAAGTCTATACGTTAGATCCAGAGATTCGTATGTCACCATTTGAACTTGGGCAAGATTTAGAGGATATTTATCGATTTTCGATTATTAGTGCAGAAATCGATGTCGTTTTAGAAGATAATGTTTATACGTTTTCTTTAAATAGTGAAGATACGCAAACACGCCCTTTAATTGTTTATCAAGATTTGTTTGCACAATTATATATTGATGAAATAGAAGGCAAGTTAGAAGGTGTTCGATTTATCGATCCTACAACATTAGTTCTTCACCAACCGTATGAAATGACATATATGGGTGAATTGCTGATGTCTCAACCACCTTCTTCAACATTGCAACTAGAAGTGAATGAAACGACTGAGCGGCAGCTGTATGAGCTTGTAAATGCTTTACGTGTCAATCATGAACTTCCTCCACTAAAACGTCACTATGCCTTAGAAGAGCTCTCTAGAAAGCATAGTGAAGCACTTGCATTAGAAAAGATTAATCAAGATGAAGCGCTAAAAGTCGAACAATTACTTCAGCGATTAAAGTTGGCGAATATTGAGCATAAAAAAGCTGGAGAAAATATCGCATTTAATTACGCGGATGCAATTGAAGCGATACATGGTTGGATGAATTCAACTGATCATCGACAAGTCTTATTAAACGAACAGTTTACGCATATTGGAACAGGCGTATATGGAAATTATTTCACACAAGTATTTATTCAAACAGATGAGTCTGATAGCCCACAAACGATTCAACAATGAATCCAAGTACCAGTTTCTGATGAAGCGATTCCTTTCACATATAAAGGAATCGCTTTTTCTTTTGCCCACATCACTGCTTTACGTTGTAGAACAGAATTTTCAGCAGTGATGGAAGATAAAAAGGCATCATATGTCAATTGTTCGTATTTTTCGCAAGCAGCATTTATGGCTGGGTCAGCGTTAAAAATGCCAGCAACATCTTTATAAAATTCTACATGCGTTGCTTGTAAAGCATCAGCTAACGCAACGGCTGTTAAATCACTTCCACCACGACCTAATGTCATTACTTCTCCTTTTTTATTTAACCCTTGGAAGCCAGGGACGATTATACAATCATATTCTTCGAAGTATTGTTCGTAAAAAGGCGTTTGAATTGACTGAATAGAAGCACGTCCGAATGCTTCAGCAGTTTGTATACCGGTTTGTGCCCCTTGTAAAAAAGTGTTTGGAATATGGTTGGCATGTAATTCTGCGGATAAAATCGCAGTGGCAATCAATTCACCACAGCTCGCGATTAAATCGCGGGCTTTTGCATCTGCTTGTAAATCATCACTAATGGTTAATAAGCGATCGGTTGAATAAGGTTTTTCTTTTCTTCCAATGGCAGATACGACAACAATGACTTTATTTGAACGAGTCAATGCATCTCGAATTGCTTTGATACAAAGCTTACGCATCTCTTTGTTTTGTAAACAAACACCACCAAATTTTTGAATGATCATTAAGCGTCCCCCATTTTCGTGTCAATCGCATAGCATCTAACATACTATGTGATAAACGTATCATCATTTGTAAGATTCGAAGGTCATCTTTCTTTGAATCTTCATATTACTATATTCAATTTCACAAAAAATGTTCAAAAGGAGACGATGAACATTCACTTAAAAGCGTTGTTGAAAAATTGGCCGTGTACTGTATATGGACAGAAAATAAATGTAAATGTCACCTCCGTTACTGAGCAGTCAACCAAAGTTAAAGCAGGAAGTGTTTTTGTTGCGCGAAAAGGCAAGATAACAGATGGGCTTGTCTATGTTGAAGAAGCAATTGAAAAAGGGGCGGTTGCAATTGTCACAGACCGTCCACCTCAGGAAGTATGGCAAAATGAAGTACCATTAATTGTTGTATCGGATTGTTTATTGTTTTTAGCATTTGCATCAGCAGAACTAGCAGGGCATCCTGCGAAGGCACTTAATATCATTGCGATTACAGGGACGAATGGCAAGACAACAGTTGCCCATTACATTGGGCAGCTATTGTTGCAAGCGAATCGTCAAGTTGCTGTCATTGGAACTATTGGTGTTTATATAAATGGCAAAAAAACACAACATATCGATTGCTTGACGACATTAACAGCAGAGCAATTACAGCCGATTTTACAAGCATGTGTTGCTGAAGGCATTACAGATATTGTGATGGAAGCTTCATCGATCGGATTGGCACAACATCGACTTGCTTATTGCCCAATTGATATTGGTGTCCTACTCAATATTGGAGAAGACCATTATGAAGAACACGGTGGAAAAGAACAATATTTATTGGCAAAACAAAGATTGGTTGACGAGGCGGCGTATTTATTTGTAAATGAAACGTCGGATATGTGTAAAGCATTATGTGCACATCGTTTGGAAAAAAAAGCTTTTTTCTCACCAGAACAATTTAAATCGTATTCAGTTCAAGTACAAAAAGAGCTTGAAACCTTGGTGAATGAAGCACAGCATTTCGAGGAAAATATTGCAGCGGCATTAGCTGTTGCCAACAAGCTTCAATTGCCAATTAAAGATTTGTCCTTACAGTGGCCTGAAGGGAGAATGGAACGCGTACAGCTTGCAAATATTAAGGTGTATATTGATTATGCCCATACACCAGAAGCACTTCAGCATTCACTTGAGCAATTAAAGCAACAGCCTTATCGGAAATTAATGGTTGTCTTCGGATGTGGAGGAAATCGCCATCAAGAAAAGCGGCAGAAAATGGGGAGAATTGTTTCGCAATACGGAGATACATTGTATGTTACATCAGATAATCCAAGAAATGAACAACCCAAAAAAATTATAAAAGATATCTTAGAGGGAGTCGACAAACATCATGTTCAAACGATTATCGAAGTAGATAGAAAAAAAGCAATTCAGCTTGCCATTCAGAATGCACAAGCGGGAGATGTAATCGTCATTGCTGGTAAGGGGCATGAACGATTTCAAGAAATCGGTCAACAGAAAATTGCCTTTTCTGACCGACAAATTGCTTATGAAGCACTCGGGAAATATCATCTATGAACAAAAAATATGAGTAAAATAATTGTGCGGGAAGAATGTAACAGCCAATCACCATATTGATTTCCGTTTCGATTGTGGTGCTTGCCGTGGGCACGGCTTCAGCCTCCTCGTCGCTACGCTCCTGTGGGGTCTTTAGATCTTGCTGTTCCCGCAGGCGTCACCACATCTCCACTTCAATCAATCGGTAAATAGGGTTAGCGATCATCTGTTGAAGACCAAGCTATATAAACATGGAAAAAGGGTTCTCTTCTTGTATCGTGAAGTTGGCGACAACCACTAAAGAAGAGAACAAACAATACCGTTCACGAATGTCCGATAATTTGTTATGATAGAAAAGATTGGAGGGATGAGTGAATGCTTATTACGGATGAATGGGTAACCATCATCGAACATGCAGAAGAACTTGTTCAATTAATGGCTTCGTCTGAAGTTGTTGACAGTTATCAGCAAGCGCGCCATACAGTTTATTCAGATCAAAAACTCGTACAAGAAATTCGAGAATTTACGTATTTGAAAGAACGGTATGAAGAAGTACAACGTTTTGGAAGATATCATCCTGATTATAGTACAGTGATGAAAGATATTCGTTTACGTAAACGTGCACTCGATATGAACGAAAAAATTGCCGCACTTCGGTTAGCGGAAAATGACGTTCAACAATTATTTGATGATGTCAGTTTACTCATCGGTCGAAGTGTTTCTGAAGCGGTAAAAGTCCCGTTAGGAAATGGCTTCTTTTCTGGTTCTTCATGTGGATCCGGATGCGGTTCAGGTGGCAGTTGTTCATGTTCGGCCTAGTACAGTGACTCGTTTATCTTTGTATAAAATAACGTTTGACTGGCGAACATCTCACATAATTAAAAGAGTCTTCAAAGTAAGGGAAAACGCTCCCTTACGGCGAAGACTCTTTTTTATCCCGCATTAACAGGTAGTAAGACGCCAACTTCAAGGTTTGAGTAAAAGCGTAAAGAGAAGTGGGCGATGACATTGCTCAAAGTTTCACTTTATTAGTGTTCTACTTTTGATTGAATAGCTTGCATCGTTATAGATGGTCGATCAGTAATAAAGCCCGCGACCCCCGCGTGAATATAGGGAGTTAATGCGTCTGTATGATCATCATATTGGAAGAAAACAGAGACATTTAATTTCTTTAGAAAATTGATAAAGCCAACAGAACCAACTGGGAACAGACTTAGCTTTTTCGGACTGCATAAAAAATCTGTTGTTGGTTTATAAAAATGTCCAAATTGACTTGTATAAGCAGAGTAGGCTTTTTTCGTTTCATGAATGCCTCCACCAATTGCAATCGCATCTTGTGCGTATAAATTAAATCGATCAATTTGATCAACATGTTCACTTTGAATAATGACACGTTCCATCGCGTCAAGCTGATCAATTAAATGCCATAATTTTGAAGGCAATAAACTCCCTTCATACGTATCAGGTGAATCTTTAATTTCAATACAAATTAAATGGTGTGGAAACGCCTCTAACAGTTGTGCCAATGTTACGACTTTTGTCGAATCCTCTTTATGGGCTGAAGGGTTGATTGCATCGGTCTCTTCAGTGAAATAATAAGCAGCATTTGCTTGTTGGAGCTCGTCTAGTGTGAAATCGGCAATTTTACCAGATAAATTCATCGTACGATTGACGTATTCATCATGGAAAACGACAATATGTTCATCTTTTGTTAAACGAACATTTACAAAGAATCCATGAACGCCTTGTGCAGCCGCGTGCTTAAATGCGGCCATCGTATTTTCAGGTGCTTCTAGCAAACCACCACGATTTGCTAAAATAATCGGTTCATCAAATGTTAAAATGTCTTTCTGCTCGCGAGGAATTGGTTTTGCAATGACTTTAGAAGCGGCCCATGCAGCAATACTCGCAGCGCCTACAGTTAGTGCAAGATGTCTTTTTTTACTCATTTAAATGCTCCTTCGCTTTAATAGTGTTTCGAATCATCATGATAGTGCGCATCATTTATGTGCTTTCTTCATCCTTGTAGTTGCAGCCCTTTTCTGACATATGGTATTGTAGTGTGTAAGAAAAGAGGGAAAGATTATGATTAAGCGACAAAGTATTATTATCTATTTACATAATTTACGACACGCGAAAGCGATGCGTAAATATGGTCATGTCCATTATATATCAAGGAAAATGAAATATGTAGTGTTATATTGTAATCAAGAAGAAGTGCCTATGATTATGGAGAAGATTAAAAAGTATTCCTATGTGAAAAAAGTGGAGCCATCGCATCGTCCATTTTTGAAAACAACTTATGAAAATGCGAAGCCCGACAAAGCAAAAGAATATGATTATAAGTTAGGATTATAACGCGAGTGTTATGACAAGTAATAACATGATTTATAGAGGTATGGAGGAAGCGCATTGAAAGTGTTTTTGAGAGGACTTATTGTGAGCCTTATCCTACTAAATGCCAGCTTACTATTTTTACATTTTTATGAAGCAAAGGCAGAGCAAGTAGAACAATATGAACAATTCCGATACAATCAAGAAATTGAAGTGAAAATTCAACAAAACGAACTAGTCGTTACGCACCATTTTACGAATTTACCAAATGAACGAATCGAAATTCAATGGCCGAAAAAAAGTGAGTCACGAACTTGCGAGGAGAAGGAAAACGCTAATTGTAATCGATTAAATGACGGAAAAACAGCTTTCATAGAAGGAGATTCAGCTACACAATCAATTGTATATCGTATCCCATATCATGAAAGTGATGTGTATTTACCAGCGATTTTTGC
>ERZ808040.682-NODE-682-length-27570-cov-54.317899_pt1 | contig 27570 bp, 19 predicted proteins | sample MGYA00380191_ERZ808040 | MGnify/ENA primary metagenome ERZ808040 (study PRJEB31490, sample SAMN06133395) | mouse gut metagenome | isolation source: J6 | host: mice | place: China: Chengdu | collected 2015-05 ...
TAAGAACATCCTTGCGGTCGGGCTTGACCGTCTAGCTGTAGGAATCCCCTCGGTTTAGCGAGGGGAGGAAGTCAACTTTCCACGTCTATAGGGGTATGGATAGCGAGCCGTTATTTAATTGGCTATACGATTATATGAAAAAGTGGAACGGCCATCCGCATTGGGGTAAGGTAAATAAGCTGAGTACCGCTGAGTTACACGAGCTATATCCACAAATGGCACGTTTTTTAGAAATACGAAAAAATATGACCCAGATAATGTGTTTATGAACAGTTGGCTTGAACAAAAGTTTTTATCCAACTAATGGCTGCATAAGTAGGTAAAATAGTCGAAACAGAGTTTCCTTATTACTACTTGATTGCAATATTTTATTGCAAGCATGGTATATCTATTTAAATTCTGTTATTTTTCAATAAACACACAATCTATTTACTACTTATTAGAGATATGACATTAAATACAACCCGTAATTCAAAATCGCATCTGATTAAAGCCCTCTCACTCTGTGCCACTTTAGGGGTGCTGAGTGTACCGGCTTATGCCTGTCAGGTACCCAAAAGCTACTACTCCAATGTTTTTTGTACGGCCAGTAGTGATTATTTCTTAGCTTTAAAAGACTCAGGTCAGCCGGTAGCTTTAATTGATAAGAGAGGGAAGCGAGTTGCTGATTTATCGCGGTACAATGGTATTGATGTCAGCAAGCTTAAAGATGGGCTTATTCCCGTTCAAAGACGAGGCAAAGTAGGTTATATCAATACTTCAGGTCGAGAGGTTATTCCTGCAGTTTATGATGTGATTGCTGGAGACAGTCAAACCAAAGGCTGGTCACGTGCGGTAAGTAATAATCGTATTGTGGTAAAAAAAGCCGGTAGCTTTGGGGTGATTGATACCAAAAATAGAGTCATTGTTCCTTTTTCAGCGAACAATAGAAGCATCAGTGACTTTAATGGCAACCTAGCAACCATTACCACCCGAAGCGGTACGCAGTGGGTGGATATCAATGGACGACCGACTGCAAATCCAGCTAAAACTGTCCCTAACCGTAATGCAACAACAATAGCTTCTAAACCTGTGGTAAATACTACCACAGTGATTCAAAGCCCAAGTGTTACGCAGACACCAACACAGACTCAAAGCTTTACCAATACGGCCAATGCGCAAGTTTGGCAGCCAGAAAAGCGTGATGGGAAATGGGGCTATGTTAACTATAGCGGCGTACCTATGATTAAATTCTTATTCCAGCAAGCAATGCCTTTCTCTGAAGGTCTTGCTGGGGTGCGTATGGATAATAAATGGGGCTTTGTGAACTTGGCTGGAGAGCTTGTCATCCCGTTCAACTATGAAGAGTCAAAAGTTCGCCGAGGTAGAGGCGCAACTTATAAAGGGGCCGAGCCTTTTGTGTTTAAAGATGGCAAAGCTTGGGTAGGCAACGCAGCCAATGGCGCCCAGATGTGTATTGATAATAAAGGAAACTATGTCAGCTGCTCTTAATAGGTTTCTAGTATAAGCCTGCTCCAAGAGGCTTAGGTAATACCTTGTTTATTTGCATAGTTTATATGAATAAAAAAGCAGCCCTTTAATATATTAAAGGGCTGCTTTTTATTGTCTAAAACTTTTTTTGTCTAAAATATAACGCTTCAGAGCATAACTATATCAGAAGTCAGTGTCAGTGACCGCTTATTTAGACTCATCGTACTGAGCTTCAAGCTGCAAAGCTCGCTGATAGCTATCAAGCTTGGCCAACTGCTGTGCGTAAGCGGCAATGTTAGGGTACTCTGCTAAGATCCCGCGCTGCTCTAGCATGATTAAATCAAACGACAACATAAAGTCAGCGCCAGTTAGCTTGTCAGCCACAATAAATGATTTTCCTTCAAGCTCATCATTTAAGTAGCTAAGCAGATTTTGCTTCTCTTTGGCGATATAGCCTTTTAGGAACTCGTTGTCACCAACACCAGCAGCCTGAGTGAATAGTTCAAGTAGCATAGGCACCATCAATGAGCTTTCAGCAAAGTTCATCCACTGTAGATATAGAGCGTATTCAGCACTATCAGGTGCAGGGCGCAGGGTATCGGCAGCAAAACGATCAATTAACAGCTCGGTAATGGCGACAGATTCAGCAACCACTTGACCATCAAGCTCAATCACTGGTGATTTATCCAGTGGGTGCGCTTGTTTTAGGCTCTCGGGTGCTAAATGAGTGGTCGCATCACGCTGATAACTAACCACTTCATAAGGCTGGCCCAGCTCTTCTAATAACCATAAGATACGCAGTGAGCGTGACTGGTTTAGATGGTGAAGTTTAATCATAAATTCGCCTTAGGCTTGTAATCGTTCAATAAGAACCTTGGCCACATCTTCTGATGAAGCAGGGTTTTGACCGGTAATTAATAAGCCATCTTCAACCACGTATGATTGCCAGTCCGCACCTTTTTCATAATGACCGCCATTTTCTTGAAGTACGTCTTCTAATAAGAAAGGCACCACGTCAGTCAGGCCAATGGCTTCTTCTTCAGTGTTACTAAAGCCAGTGACTGTTTTATCTTTTACCAAGTACTCGCCGTCTACTTTTACGTTTTTCAGAGCAGCGGGTGCGTGGCAAACAAAGGCAACGGGTTTGTCTGATTTAACAAAGTCTTCGATAAGTGAGATGGATTTTAGATCAACTGCCAAATCCCACATAGGACCATGACCGCCTGGATAGAATACTGCGTCATAATCGGTTGCCTTAATCTCAGCAAGCTTATGAGTAGTGGCTAGCTGTTTATTGGCTGCTTCATCTGCTTTAAAGCGTTCAGTAAATTCAGTTTGTGCTTCTGGCACATCACTGCTTGGGTCAAGGGGTGGCTGACCGCCGGCAGGAGAGGCTAATGTAATCTCAGCGCCAGCATCTTTGAAAGCATAGTAAGGAGCGGCAAATTCTTCTAACCAGAAGCCCGTTTTTTTGCCAGTTTCTGCCAGCTTATCGTGTGAGGTCAGTACCATTAAAATTTTCATATATTGTCCTTTGATTATTATCTATTTTTAAGTAAGTTTTTTGAGTGAGATTTTAAGCTTCATTATTTATTATTTAGGATCAGCAACTTTAACCACGGTTTTACCAAAGTTATTGCCTTCAAGCATATCCACGAAGCCTAGTGGGGCATTAGCCAAACCATCAACCATATGTTCTTTGGTTTTAACTTTTCCTTCAGTGACCCATTTGCCCATAGTTTGTAAGAACTGCGGGAAGTGATCGCCGTACTCTTCAAAGATAATAAAGCCTTTCACGGTTAGGCGCTGTCTTAAGATGGTGCTCATTAGCAGGCTTAAGCGGTCTTTGCCATCAGGCAGTTCGGTTTGGTTATAGTGAGCTGCAAGGCCACAAACAGGGATGCGAGCGTGGGCGTTGAGTAGCGGTAATACCGCATCAAATACCCGGCCACCAACGTTTTCATAGTAGATATCAATACCATTAGGACACGCTGCTGCTAATTGCGCTTCAAAGTCATCGGCACGGTGATCAAGACACACATCAAAGCCTAATTCTTCTACCGCATATTTGCACTTATCAGCACCACCTGCCACGCCAACTACTTTTAGGCCATGAATTTTGCCCACTTGGCCGACAGTTGCGCCTACAGGACCGGTTGCTGCACCCACTACTAAAGTTTCGCCGGCTTGAGGTTTACCAATATCGGTTAGGCCCATATAGCCGGTGAAGCCTGGCATACCGAGTACGCCTAAGCCGTAGGACGGGTTGCTCATGTCTTTGGTTAGCTTGTATACGCCTTCACCGTTGCTGACGCTATAGTCCTGCCAGCCGCCGTAAGCAACCACGATATCACCTTCACTAAAGCCTTCAACGTTTGAGCTAACCACTTGCGATACGGTGGCGCCTAGCATGACATCGCCCACTTCTAGGGGATCGGCATAGCTTTTGGTGTCAATCATACGGCCGCGCATGTAAGGGTCAAGGGATAGATACAAGGTGCGTAGTAGCATCTCGCTGTCACTTGGCGTGGGGACCTCTGTCGTGGTTAATTCAAAGTTGTCATCCACCGGTTTACCGTGAGGACGGCTGGCCAGTTTTACCTGACGATTTAGGGTATCTGATTGGGTAGTATCAAAAGTCATGAGAGTCATCCTTTATTGTTATTCGCGTTTGTTTTAATTAATTTAACTTGTATTGGAGAAGGGCACAGTTGCCTATTTCATTGTAGAGTAGGTAAGCTGTGCCAATGTCGTGCTTTTGTACAAGGCTTATAAACGATTGCAAGTAGGCCAATATGAGACAAATTAAGCTTGAGCGGCACGCTGTAAGATACGGCGAGAGACTTCTAGATCATTGGCTTTGTGCTCACCAAGTTTAGTCATACCGTGCGCTTCTAATTGCTTGATGATAGGATCAATAGCGCTTTCATCTAAGTTGGCATCAGCAAGACTGATTGGTAAACCTAAGTCTTTGAAGAAGTTCTCAGTGCGAACAATGGCTTCTTCAATGATAGCGTCTTCGTCTTGAGCGGTATCGGTGCTGATATTCCAAACGTTTTGCGCATATTGTAGAAGCTTGTCTTTTTTGCTGTCTTTTAGCTCACGCATTAGTGATGGCAGAACTATGGTTAACGTACGAGCATGGTCGATGCTGTGTAATGACGTTAATTCGTGACCAATCATGTGTGTGGTCCAGTCTTGTGGCACGCCAGCACCAATTAGGCCGTTTAATGCCATAGTCGCTGTCCACATGATATTTTTGCGTACCTCTAAGTCGTCTGGATTGGCTTTAACGGCTTTACCTTCAGTGATTAAGATTTTTAGCAGGCTTTCGGCAAAAGCATCTTGTACTTTAGCATTCACTGGATAGGTTAAATACTGCTCGATTACGTGAACAAAGGCATCAGCCACACCGTTCATTACTTGACGCTCAGGTAAGGTCAAGGTCTTAGTAGGGTCTAAGATTGAGAATTTAGGATAAGTAAGTGGGTTGCCAAAAGGGAGTTTGGCTTGACGTTCACTATAATTAATTACGCCGCCAGAGTTCATCTCTGATCCTGTTGCTGGAATGGTTAATACTGCGCCTAAATCAATGGCTGAGTCGATACCTTTAGTAAAGCTGGTCAAAGCGTCCCATGCTTTTTCACGTGATACCTTATTTGAAGACGGGCTGTCTTCTTCGGTTAAGTGAGATACCAATGCGACAAATTTACTGCCATCAATAACAGAACCGCCGCCAACAGCTAAGATAAAGTCGACGTTATTTTCATTGACCATATCAGCCGCTTTCATTAGCGTGGTGAATTCAGGGTTTGGCTCAATACCGCCAAATTCAAACACTTCACGTTTGCTGCCCTCAGCATTTAAAGCATCTTTTACTTCGTCAAGTGTGCCAGTACGCTGTGCTGAGCCACCACCGTAAGTGATTAACACGCGAGCATTGTTAGGCACCAAATTTGATAGCTCTTTGATTTGACCTTCGCCAAAAACGATACGTACTGGGTTGAAATACTGAAAGTTATTCATAAAAATCCTTGGTTGATTTGCTAAAAATGAGGATGAAAAAAAGCTTCTTTTAAACGCTGATATTTGTTTTTAAACGGTAATATTTGTGCTAGAAAATAAGTTTGAGAATATGTGGTTAGAAGCTTTTTTAAAAAAATGGAGTTAAATGATTAAGTCTAGGCCTACAAATTAGATGGTTAAGACAGGCTAGTTCGTAATTGATAATGGATATAATACAGGTGGATTAGACCGGTCGTCTAGTATTTTTACAAAACTATCTAATAAATGGTAAGGAGGTCAATCGCCTACCAATTATATTCGGTAATAATTGCAGTTGTGTTATGGATTGTGTTGTGAGCTATAAGTACTGCATAAGCTCGATAGGCGCACCGTTGACTTCAACAAAAGCTACGATTAAGCCTTCGCTAGGGGAGTTGGGCTCAATAATAACCTTCTTACCTTCAAGCTCTTTTTCTAGGTCATCGACCACAAAAGCCACATGGGGGATAGTCTTTACAATATCAGGATAAGGCGCATCATCCCAATAGCGCTGCCACTGTATACCGTAAGGGTTGTTTTCGTGATCAGAAACTGTCATTTTTAAATGCGGCAAATCAATTTCACCTTCAAATCTTTCTTGAGTAGGAATGCCGATATGATTGAACTTCATTTTAAATCCCTTTTATTCTATATATCGTTACTTACGTCAATAAACGCCTTTTATATTTAATATTCTAACGACCAAGCTCTGATGTCGTCATTTGCCACACTTCAGCAAGGGGAATATTAGAGCGACTGGTCTTAGCAATCAAACTGGCACCCAGCCAAGCATAATACCAACGTTTGGCGATACTCTCTGCAGCTAGGTTCTCAGTCTTAGGTATTGAACCATCTTCCCAGCCTTCTTTGATTTGTTTGCTAATCCAGTTGATGGTTTGCATATAGCCGCCCGCCAGCGCTTCACGCATGGGGTCAGAGATGTCTGATACTTCACCACTTAGCTTAACCACCAGACACTTTTCGTGGTCACATTCGTTTTGCTGAGTGTTGTACCAGAACTGAAAATAGTTATATAGCTTTTGTTGAGCATTGATGTTTTGATCTGAGATGGCTTCAAGGCGGTTTTTATAATGCTCAAAGTAACCCTTGATGATGGCCTCACCAAAGGCTTCTTTAGAGGCAAAGTAATGGTAAAAAGAGCCCTTTGGCACGCCAGCGGTGTCTAGTATTTGTTTAATACCAACGGCAGTAAAGCCTTTATGGGCAAGCAGTTTGTATCCAGTTGCCAACAAATGCGACTTGGTGTCGCTGGTGTCTTGGAAAAAACCACAGTTATCCGGTGTTAAGTATTCCCGATTCTTTTCAGCGGGGGGCGGTGTATTAAACGTAGAGGTTGATAATGAAGTCATAAATAATGATCCGATTTTTATTTAATAAGTCTGTTTCTATATTTTTAGCGTTTGGCTATAACTATATATTGTTGCAATATCATGAATTCCCAGTCTATTAGACCAGTCAGTCAGGTTGCGCAGGTAGTCTATTAAGAACCTTTTGAGGCAAAAAGTCCATATTCTAAACGTAATACTTTCTTTTATAAATCATCAAATAGCGCGTTTATTGTTTTTAAGTTGCTGGCACGACTGCTTATCTGCTATATCTATCAATAATTTAATAAAAAATTTCAAATTTCAAGACGAGTTTCATTGCTAACTACCTACTAATAATTATGAGTAAAACGGCAATTGATGAAACATTGTTTAAGCCTTTAGTCTCAATAAAACTAGGCGTAGAATAAAATTCCATAACAAAAGATTTTGCATCATAACTAAAAAACAGTTCATCATAACTAAAAATTAATTGTTGAGATAAATACAAGGGAATGAATATGAAAAACACGCTTATATTAAGCGCTGAACGTCTTAAAAATATCACCAATATTGCCAGTGGCTATATCAGTAAAGACCAGGCATTGCTGGAAGATTTTATTTCAGTTTATTACCGCAACGTCGCAGGGCGCTTGGCCGGGCTAGAGTCAGATACTGATCTAGCAGGCATGGCACTGCATCATTTTGTATTATTAAAATCTTATCAAGACAATCAGCCGGCACTACGTTTGTTTAACCCAAGTGTTGAAGAGCATCATTTCCATAGTGGCCGTAGCGTACTGCAATTGGTAGCGTTTAACCGACCTTTTTTAGTCGATACACTGACCATGTGTATTGAGTCGCAAGGGCTAGAAGTCCACCGTATTCATAATACCATTGTCGAGGTTAATAGAGATGAATCGGGTAATGTCGCTTCGATTAATGACGTTGAAAACAGTGATACCCGTTATTTATCACTGATACATTGCGAGATTGAGCGCACTGATACTCAGACCATGGAAAAACTAAGTACGTTGATTGAAGAGAGAATATCAACGCTCGATACGGTAGTGGGCGATTGGCAAGCCATGCGCAACAAGCTAAATCAGATTACTGAAGAGCTTGAAACACAGCCAGTACCTGAGGTCTATCATAGTGCTGAAGAAGTAAAACAATTCTTAAACTGGATAGCAGACGATAATTTCATCTTCTTAGGCTTTAGAGAATACCGTATTGAAGGTGTCGAAAACCTTGATGATAAAGACAAAGTAGCTGCAACTGGATTATCTGAAGACGCGGTGGCGACTATTGATTTGATTTCGGTGGCCAATAGCGGTCTTGGACTGTTAAATGGCGTGACCAAAGACACCCCGTCGAGAAGCTTTGCACAGTTACCTGATAGCCTAAAAGCCTTAACCACCATGCCACGTGTGGTGCTTCTGTCTAAATCTAGCCAGCAATCACCCATACATCGTCCGGTATATATGGATTTCTTAGGCATTCATAAATATGATGAATCTGGTCATCTAATCGGTGAGTATCGCTTTATTGGTTTGCTAACCTCACAGGCATATCAGCTAAGCGTTGAGCAGATTCCGCTACTGCGTGAAAAAGCCAACAAAATCATGGAGCAGGCTGACTTTCCGAAGAATGGCTACAACTATCACAAGTACATGCACATCATCAATAGCCTGCCGCGTGATGACTTATTCCAAGCCGGTATCGATGAGCTGTATCCTATCGTTGCTGGTATTGCGCAGCTTAAAGACAAAAAACGTCTGCGTCTGTTTACTCGCTTAGATCATTATCAGCGTTTTGTGTCGTGCTTGGTTTATATCCCTCGCGACAAATTCAACACCAGTATGCGCGTGAAAGTTCAAAAGGCGTTAGTCGACGCGTTCAATGGCACATCTTCAGGATTTACTACAGAATTTGATGAGTCGTATCACGCCAGAGTTCATGTGCATGTGCGCACTGAGCCGGGTGAGATTAACTCGGTTGATTTGACCGAACTTGAAGATGAGCTCAATGGTCTGATGGAAGACTGGAGTGATCAGTATCAGCAAGTTATGCTTGAGACGCTAGGTGAGCAAAAGGCCAATAGCATATTCAAGCGTTACTTGAATACGATTCCTGCGGCATATAAAGAGCACTTTGATGTGCGTACAGGCGTGGCTGATACCAAGCGCTTGGCAAGCTTGAGTGACAGCAATCCAATGATTTGGAAGCTGTATCAATCAACCGGTGATGACAGCAATCAGCTACATCTAAAACTATACGGTCTTAATCAGCCGACTATCTTGTCTAATATTCTACCTATCTTGGAGAACTTTGGCGTACTCGTGGTATCGGCTCAAACCTATGAGTTTGATGTGGCACAGCAGCCAATGTGGCTACAAGAATACGAGCTGACGCTACGCAATGAAAAGACCATTGATTTAGCGGTAGTTCGTGAGCAGTTTGAAGACAGTCTTGCTCAGATTTGGGCAGGGCATGTAGAGAGCGATTCGCTCAATGAGCTGGTATTAGCGACACGTTTAGACACTTTTGAAGTGGTCGTGTTACGTGCGTTAATGCGTTATATCCTGCAAGCAAAAGCACCGTTTTCAAGTCAATACATTCAGCAAACTTTGGTTAAAAACGGCGACATCGCTGTGATGATTGCTGACTTGTTTGATGCGCGTATGAATCCAGAATACAGCGACAATGCACGAGCTGAGAAAACCAAAGCCTGCCAAGAGCAACTAAAAGCAGCATTGGCTAAAGTAGACAGTTTAGATGAAGACAGAATCCTGCGTTGGTACTTAGATTTAATCAACGCCATGCTGCGTACTAACTTCTATCAACGTGATAGCGAAGGTAACCGTAAAGACCGTCTGTCATTTAAGTTTGCGGCAAGTGAGATTCCAAATCTGCCTAAACCAAAACCAATGTTTGAGATTTTTGTTTACTCACCGCGCGTTGAAGCAATTCACTTACGCGGCGGTAAAGTTGCGCGTGGCGGTTTGCGTTGGTCAGATCGTATGGAAGATTTCCGTACCGAAGTATTGGGTCTGGTTAAAGCACAAATGGTTAAAAACGCGGTGATTGTACCGGTAGGCTCTAAAGGCGGTTTTATCGTTAAGCAAAAAACACCTGCTGATGGTCGCGAGGTTTTCCAAAAAGAAGGTATCGAGTGTTATCAAACCTTCTTACGCGGTATGCTTGATGTGACCGATAACTTGGTCGATGGTAATGTCGTACACCCTGATAATACCGTGCGTCATGATGAAGATGACCCGTATTTGGTTGTTGCAGCCGATAAAGGAACAGCCAGTTTCTCTGATATCGCCAATGGTGTGGCCAAAGAATACGGATTTTGGCTTGATGATGCCTTTGCGTCAGGTGGCTCAGTGGGCTATGACCATAAAGCCATGGGTATCACTGCTCGTGGTGCGTGGGAATCAGTCAAACGTCACTTTAGAATGCTTGGCTTAGATATCCAGAATAAAGATGATTTTACTGTCGTTGGTATTGGTGATATGAGCGGAGATGTGTTTGGTAACGGTATGTTGTTATCTAAGCATATTAAGCTTCAAGCGGCCTTTAACCACCTGCATATCTTTATTGATCCAAATCCGGATACCAAAGCCTCTTATGCAGAACGCGAGCGTCTGTTTAATCTACCACGCTCAACTTGGGATGATTATGACAAGTCATTGATTAGCCAGGGTGGCGGTGTCTTCTCACGCTCAGATAAGTCGATTGCCATTAGCGATGAGATGAAAGAAGCGTTTGATATTGAGGAAGATAATCTGACGCCAAATGAGCTGATTAATCGACTATTAACAGCGCCAGTTGATTTGATTTGGAACGGTGGTATCGGTACTTATGTGAAGAGCCGCGAAGAGAGTGATGCGGATGTGGGCGACCGTGCCAACGACGCAGTGCGTGTCAATGGTGAAGACATTCGTTCTCGTGTAATGGGTGAGGGCGGTAACCTTGGGTGCACGCAGCAAGGTCGTATTGAATACGCTCTATCTGGTGGTCCTGATCATGAGGGTGGTCATTTATACACTGATGCGATTGATAACTCAGCCGGTGTGAACTGCTCTGACCATGAAGTGAATATCAAAATATTGCTAGGCAAAGTAGTTGAGCAGGGCGATATGACCATCAAGCAGCGTAATGACTTGCTCAAGAGTATGACTGACGAAGTGGCTCATCTGGTATTACGTCAAAACTATTTGCAGCCCCAAGCGCTTGAGCTGAGTCACTTAGATGGTGCAGAAAATCTAACAGATCATAAACGTATTATCGACTATCTTGAAGCGCAAGGTCGTCTTGATAGAGCGATTGAGTTCTTGCCTAGTAATGATGTCATTGAGCAGCGCATGAAAGCGGGTACAGGCATGACGCGTCCTGAGCTGTCAGTGATACTTGCTTATGGCAAAATGTGGGTGTATGAGCAGCTACTAGAGTCAGATTTACCAGATGATCCTTACTTTACCAATGAACTGCGTAAATACTTCCCTGATGAGCTGGCAGGTCGCTTCTTTGATGAAATGACGCGCCACCGCTTACACCGCGAAATCATCAGTACGTATCTGACCAATAGCGTGGTAAACCGTCTTGGTATTGAGGCTATCTTCCGCTTATTTGAAGAAACCAATCAAGGCGTGGCGACCTTAATTCGAGCTTATGCGATTGTCAGAGATATCTTTAGTGTCACAGAGAGCTGGAGAACGCTTGAGTCGCTTGATAATAAGGTCGATGCGGTAACTTTATTACAGCTTGAAATCAGAATCCGCTCAGTGCTTGAGCAAGGTATTGTATGGCTGGTCAACGCCTTTGGCAGCGACTTGCAAGTAGCGCCAACCATTGATAGATTTAAACAAGGTGTTTCTGAGTTAACCCAGTCACAAGGCATCATTGCTCAGCAGTTTGAAGCGCACCTTGAAGAAGATGTGTCAGATTTGACTGATTTAGGACTGCAAAAGAATCAAGCGCAAAGCTTCGCGATATTGCCATATGCCATTGATGCGCTCGATACAGCGTTATTGGCAGAGCAATACAATCGTCCGGTAGATGAGATTGCAACGCTGTATTTTGAGGTGTATCAGAACTTGCATATTGATTGGTTGATGCTAAATGTAGAGCATTTACCACAGCAAAATCATTGGGATAGACGTGCTCGCTACGCCTTATTTAATGAGCTGACACGCAGTCTGCGTCAGATGATGAATAAGCTGTTGTCACAAGAGAAACCAGCTGAAGCACTTGGGCAATGGCAACAAGCGCACAAGCAGTCTATCGAAGATATGGCAGAGCAAATGTCTAAACTCGATGCTACTGAGGTTGGGTTATCTGCGTTATCGGTTATGATTAGCGAGATTAATAAACTGATTTCTGAATAACTTACTTTGGTTAAAGGATTTATAATGAAAGAATTAAAACCTCAAGAAAAGTTTGCCGTTATTTTTACTTTTGGCGTATTGGGTCTTCTTGGTGCTAGCTTGGTTTATAACGATAAAGACGTTAGCGATCAAGTTGAAAGCACAGCTTATGCCCTTGTAAGCGAACAGCAGTCTGATCAAGCTGACCAAAGTGGTTTAACGCCATTGACTCAGGCGAGTGGCAATCCATTGACTGATCGTCAAACTACTGTGGTTAACAACAGTCAATAGAGCCGCTCAATATTCTGATTTAAAAAAGCCACGCTATAACTATAGCGTGGCTTTTTCGTTGATGAGAATTTGTGCTAGAAACTTGATGATTAATCAACAGGTTAACTGGCTGAAAAGCGTAGCTTATAACTCTTTATTCTGCTCATTAGTCGTAAATATTTTGTAGACGATATAACCGAATATAAGTTTAATGGGATATAAGCAGATAATAATAGCGATTATTGTAGAAACGGTCTTGGCTGTCCCTGTGAGCTGTAATGTATTATTAATGATGTTATTAGCGATTTGGATGAGACTAAGTACAATAGCGACAGACAATATAAACGCTGATAAAATCAAGATTATCTGTGGGGCAGTTAATTGTTTAATTCGTTTAAGACTGTTGTCGCTAATCGAGAAACTTAAATAGGATAATAAAATACTGGCCGAATACCAATTAGAATAACCGGTAATAGCCCATGATAGACCGACAGCTATCAGTAGTGTCCAGCCTATTATATTAAATAGTTTTTTAGCGCGTTGATTAGATAGTGAAGACAATCGCATACTTTGACTCCTCAATATCATATCGTTTACTTTGTTCTTCAAATCCTTAAGTGTCTAGCCCTTCGAAGAACATCCCGGTCCACTGATTTTACTATAGCCGCCTGAGAGTTTATCTACTCTAATTTGGGTATGGATTCTGTCTTTCAGTGCTTGTACGTGCGAGATAATACCGATTAATTTACCTTCTTGCTGTAAATTAGTCAGCGTGCTTAGCGCCACATCCAGTGAGTCTTCATCCAGCGTACCAAAGCCCTCATCTAAGAATAATGAATCAACCCGAATGTTTTGGCTGGCCATATTTGATAAACCAAGTGCCAGAGCAAGACTAATCAAAAAGCCTTCACCGCCCGATAAGTTTTTGGTACTGCGTATCTGACCGCCTTGATAGTCGTCAATCACATTCAGCTCAAGCGGATTTTCTTCATCACGAACCAGCACGTAACGGTCGCTCATTTTTTGCAGCTGAGTATTGGCGTTACTGACCATAATCTCAAAGGTAAGACCCTGAGCAAACGTGCGATATCTTTTACCATCACTTGAGCCGATAAGTGAGTGCAGCTCACGCCACACTTTAAGCTTTTCTTTTTGCTTATCAATCTCATCAAGCTGAGACTGCTGTTGACCTTTACGGTCTTCATTGGCTTTAAGCTGTTGACTGATAGCGCCAACTTGCTCAATAAGCGTATCGACCAAGCTTTGCTGGTCTTGTAGCTGCTGTTGTAAATCCTCTTTAGACTCTGTAGTTTGCGGATTATCAGTTTTCTGTTTTAGCAGTTGCTCATTTGACTTTAATGTCGTTTGTGCATAGGTTAGCGCATCATTAATTTTCTGCTGCTTTTGATTGAGGGCATCACGCTCTTCTTTAGGTAGGCGAGCGGCCACAAACGACGCTTCAGAATCAAACTCAAGTGTGCCTAATTGCGAGATGAATGTGCGCTCTTGCTCAGCAAGATTGGTTTCTAATTCAGACAGCTGAGTTTGTATACGCTGAGCATCTGCTTCGACACTGTTTAATTGGTGCTGGCTATTGCTGTATTGCTCACGCAGTTGGCTAAGCTGATTTTTAGCAGTATCTAGCGCTGCGCGTAGTTTGTTTTCTTCAATATTAACTTGCTTATCGCCAAACAAGTCACGGCGCTTAGTTTGTATTTGTGTCAGCTGATTAGACTGCTGTTTTATCTCCTCAAACAATGAGTGTAGTGAGCTTTGTTCTTTTTCAATTAGGGACTCTGTGTTTTCAATTTGAGTCTCTAAGGTTTGCATCTGTGCCGATAGCTGCTGTTGCAAAGAGCTTTGCTCTAAGTACCTTTTACTCAGTGTACTCATTGATTGACGCAAGTCACGCAATGGCTGTAAAGACTGTTGGCATTCTTCATCATCCAGATAGCGCTGCTTATCAATACAATGTATGAGTTGTTTGAGGGCCTGCTGACCGCCTGATAGGGTCTGGGATGAATTGTTATCTACTGGGTTGTCAGCTACTGCACTGGCATCTACTGGGTTGGCATCTACTGAGCTGTCTGGATAGCGCTCGATTAACTTTTGAAGTTGCTCTAAGCCTGAGCGTAATGAGTCAAATCCTTGTAACAGCGCCTCTTTAATCTGATCAATGCTTTGCTGATTCAGCTGTTGTTTGCCTTCAATATCTTTACTATCCATAACAAGCTGCTGATTGTGGTCTGCAATTGACTTTGTGTCATGCTCAATATCAGCTATTTGCTTAGTCAACTCATCCTGCTTATCTAAAGATACATTGATGTGCTGCTTTTGTTGTTGCAGTGCTTGCTGGGCTTGATAGATAGTATCAGCTACAGACTTGCAGATTGACAACAGTTCATCTAATCGCTCATCGACTGGCGTGTTATTAATGAAGGTGATTAATCGGTCTAAATCAGTCAGTACGCTTGTATTAGAATTTTCGTTAGATTCTGTATCAACAACGCCGTTTACTAGCTGTTGGACGCCAGTAGCTGCGTTGACTGTCTGAGTGTTTAAGGTCTCTGTATGCTCTCGTATGTGAGTCAGTGCGCCATGAAGGCGCTGCACTGTTTGGGTTAATTGTGTCTGGGTTTGGTTCAGTTTATATTCTGTAGTATTGAACGAAAGCTTATCGGCATCTAGTTTACTTTTAGCGGTATCGATTTGCGTATCAATCTGATTAAGCTCGTTTTTTAATTGATTCAGCTTGGATTGCTGCTCGCTGGTATCCGACGGCTTATTCCCCGCATTTGGATGTTCAGTAGAACCACAAAGCGGGCAGGGCTGATTCTGCTCTAATAGCTCAATGTAATCCTCAAGCTTGGCTTCAAGCTCAATAATTTTCTGTTGCTGTTCGACCTGCGCCTGTTTGTCTTGTTTATTCCTAGCAAGCACTTCAAGGTCTTTATTGGCACTATCGATTACTTTTTTCAGGTTTTCGATATCTGTGTTGAGCTTTGTAGTTGCAGACTTTTCAGAGTTAATATTAGCCGCTAACTCTTTAACAGTATCGAGTTGCTGATGAATATTTGTTAGCTGTGAATTGGCTGCGTCAATATGCTGCAGCTGCTCACGGAACTTAGCTAAGGGCTGACCTTGCAGTAAGGCATCTTGCTGTTGTTTTACCTCAGCCAGCTGAGCCAGTTTTTCATCGTATCGCTTTTGATTGGATTGAAGCTTATCTTGAACCTGTTTAAGCTGATTCGAGAGCTTAATATTATCTTGTTGTTTGAGTTGCTGCTGCTGAAATTGTGCATAGTTGTCTTTTATCTGGGCTTTGATACTCTGTCCGAGCGCGTCTAAGGTGCTTATATCAACATTAAGCTGCTGGTGATGCTCATTTTTTTGTAGGTAGTTATTGATGTCATTGAGCTTTTTCTGCGAATCATTTTTATTAGATATGTATTTCTCTAACTGCTTACTATAGTCAGATAAGCTTTGCTGATGGCTTTGTTGTAAGTCTTGTTGCTGCTTGAGCGTGACCTGTTGCTGACTGATTTTATTATCAAGCTCGCGTGTTTTCTCAATGATAGGCAAAGTATCGCTCAAGCTTTTTTCAGCTTGTTTCTCACTCTGCTGTGCTTGGGCTACTTGCTGTTGCTGCTCTGTCAGTTGCTGCTTTAAAGCAGGGATTTGCTGTGATTTATGCGTCTGCTCTTGAGCAAGCTTATGTTTTGATTCACGCAAACTGCGAACTTGGGTATAAAGGCTCTCAACTTCCAATGCTTTATTGGCATTATTAAGCCGTATAGCACCCTCAGCAAATGCAGCTTTTGCTTCAATCGCTGATTTTTCATCCATTTTAAGCTGAGCAATTTGCTGTGTCAGCTGCTCAATCTCATGAATCCATTTTAGTTGCTCATCTAGCTTGGCAACTGATTTACGCTTATCAACCAATTGAGCGTTATTGTCTTTAAGCTGCTGATTTAATTCAGTTTCGGTCTCTTTATCTAATAGCTCTAAACCTTGCAGTTTGGCTTGCAGTGCGTCAAGCTTCGACTCTTCTTCTCGTCGTTTCTCATGCACTTGCTTAGAGATGGTTGCGTAGATATCAGTACCGGTAATTTTCTCTAAAATATCGGCACGCTCACCAGTATCGGCTTTAAGGAATGCGGCAAAGCTACCTTGCGCAAGCAGGATAGAGCGAGTGAACTGGTCAAAATCCATACGGATTAAATCGACAATTCTCGATTTGGTTAATGAAGCTTTTTCTTCAAGAATGGTACCTGCCTTTTGACCATTATGATCACTAGCCAGTGCAAGCTCGTGAATAATCTCTTGAAGATTTCCATCTGGTTTACAGCGTGCACGGCGTTGATACCAATAACAGCGATAGTGGACACCATTGACATCAATGACAACTTCAGCCGAGCATTCACCGGTTTGACGCGACATGACCTCGTTATATGACCCAGTCACCTTACCAAGACGTGGTGTTTCACCATATAAGGCCAAGCAAATGGCGTCCAAAATAGTGGTCTTGCCAGCCCCAGTGTGCCCGATAATGGCGAAGATGCCTTCGTTGACATACGCCTCATCGGTAAAGTCGATGTGCCATTCGCCTCTAAGAGAGTTTAGGTTTTTTAGTCGTAATTCAATCAGTCGCATGGGATAACAAGCCGTTTAAATGGTATTGGGATAAGAGGTATTTGAATGAATGATAAGCTTCGATGAGCCAATAAGTTCGTTGTTTAATAAGTGATAAAAAGCTTCTAAAACTACTCGGCCATATGGTCGTTTTGATGAATATCATGGACTATTTGAGCATAGGCCTCGCGTAAGCTTGGGCGTTGTGACTCAGCGACATCATTGGCCACCAAACAGCGCTCAAAGACTTCCATCTCATCTAAATCTTGCAGCGTTTCGTGTGCCACTTGTGATTTAAGAACTTTATCACGTACTTGATTGTTACGAATCTTGAGTACCTGTAAAGGAGTGTCGGCTACTACGCTATTAATTTGCTCGCGTAAATCGCTGACAATCTCATTGCCGGTGTATTCAACTTCAATCCATATAGGCTTATCCGTAGGCAACGCAGTTAACGCGTTTAAGATTTCTTGAAGCTCACCAGATATGTGCATCAATTGTTGAAAACAAGGCACAGTGACAGAAACAACTTGCATTGAGTTATCAGAGTTTTTGTACAGGCTCTTAGTTGGCTGACTGTGTTTGTCACTAGTATTTAAACTATCTTCTACGACATTATCATTGGTGTCGGTGTCGGTGTCGGTGTCGGTGTCGGTGTCGGTGTCAGTGTCAGTGTCAGTGTCAGTGTCAGAGGGTAGGCTATCGAATAAGTCGGGTGTAAATGGGTAATCGTCTTGGGCAGTATCGCTTACTAAAGGCGTATCAGAAGTGGTAATAGCCTCTTTAGCTTCTGAAAGTTCATTAACTTCACTAAAGTCATCTAACTGTTCGCCAAATTGCACCAATAACACTTGCTTGGTCTGCTTTGCCTCACCAAAGCCCATCGCAATTGGTGAACCACTATAACGAATGGTGTCGGAGCCACCGACTTTCTGCGGGACATGTAAGTGACCCAGTGCCACATAATCGAAACCGTCATCAAAGGTATCAGCAGAAACTTGACCTAAATTTCCAACATATAGGTCGCGTACACCGTCATCTGCTGTCGTTGCACCGCCAGCGGCGAATAAATGACCGGTCGCAATAATAGGAATATGACGCTGAGATTGAGCATTTAGCTCTGCCTGTTTGTCTTTGGCAATATCAGCGACTTGTGCGTAATGCTGACGGATACCTGCCAGTAAATTGGCGTCTTTATCTGCGCCTGACTCGCCCGCTTGCGTACTACGGACATCACGGTCACGCAGGTAGGGCACAGCGGCTATGATGCATTGAGGTTCACCAGCTTTACTGTTTAACACTAATACCTCATCTGCAATATCCTCACAGGCGGTACCAATCACATGCACATTCAAATACTTTAAAATATCGGCTGGCGCGTCCAAAAAGGTAGGGGAGTCATGGTTACCAGCGACTACCACGATATGGTCGCAGTGTAGGCTAGATACCTCACTTAAGAATTTATAATAAAGCGATTGTGCTCTATTACTCGGCGTCATGGTGTCAAAGATATCACCAGCGACAATAAGTATATCGACTTGATATTGCTGAATGGTTTTGGTCAGCCATGCTAAAAACGCTTCAAATTCTTCGTAGCGTAATTGACCATATAGACGGCGACCCAGATGCCAGTCTGAGGTATGTAAAATGGTTAAGGGTTTGGCAGCGGCAGACAATTCGGTAGACTTAGACATAGAGGTTATTACAACGCGTAAATAATTAAGAGAATGGCTTAATCAATAAGGGATTCAAAAGTAAGTTTTATTTCAATTGAAGTTAATTAATCATACCATAAATGGCAATTTACCAGTCTCGCTTTTGATGACTGTTTAACAACTGACGATTTATTAGATTTCGACTGAGATTAACGACCTGTAAAGACTTTATAATTCACCATATGTTCAGGTAGGATTTCCCAAGTAACGCCTTGTACTGCCCAAGCATCTGGTAAGTCTTCTATCGAAAAAATCTTAAGCCAAGTGGCTTCCTTACTTTTTCGCAGTAAGTTTTCATCTTTTTCTTGCTCTTCATACTGCTCGTAATACTCATACTCGGCATCGGTGTGTGAGAGGTGATGATTGTTGAGCACCGCATGCCAGCTATCAAAATCACTAAGCAGCACTTTATCAGAGGGAATCTCTAATTCAATCCTAACGGCTTTACTTCCTTTTGGGACATGCCCGCCAGCTCTTAGGTCAGGTTTCGCTCTGTGCTTGCCTTCCCAATATCACCATAGCCAAATAGGATACTCAACCCCTGGCGGTGGTGTGACCTTGTTTGCTAGCTGCTTTGAAATCCATCGATACGCCTGTTTAAAATCCTTATCAACTTTATCAGGGTCGGTTCTTAATGGCTGACCACTTAATAGAATGTCTAACTCATCGAGAGTTCTAATAGACCAAAACTTCATTTTAGTACTCACAATAGGGATTATTGCATTTGATTATAACGCCAAAACAGGCTAGTGGGGCAGGCTGGCATGCTTTAGTGTATGATGCTCGATTAAAATTAAATATTGGTAAATAAAAAGGTAAGTTAGTGTTAATAAAATCAAATCAGTATTTGCAGTGGCAAGAGGGTGAGTCCTTACACAAAGCTCGCTGGTTGTCGCAAAGTAATCATGCCCCACCAAAGGATATCGTGATTATCGATGATACGACGACAGCTAATGAAGCATACCGTCTGGCCAATGCCGGTACTTCGATGCTTTGGCATGGTGACTATCATAATGCTAGACAGCTTATCCAAGCCTTGCAGCGTCGTATTGACCGTGCTGAACAACGTAAAATTGAAAAAGCCGCGAAAAAAGCCGCTAAAGCAGCCGCCAGTTCAAAGTCGACCACAGATTCAGAAGATCTGCCGAGTCTATTTCATAAAAACCGTCTTGCTCAAAGTCAGCGATCCCGTCTATTAGGCCGATTGCTATTACAATTCGATGCCAACTATCAACTCAATCTGCGCCGAGCACCACAAGTTAGTGAGGCCTGTGTTGCTGCTTTTGGAGAGATGAATGAGTCCTGCGTTATGTCTTTTCGTGACCTGCAAGGAGCGTTAGGTGCCGCGCAGTGGCGTAAAAAAGGCGTACCGGTTGAAGCTTTGGGTGTATCGGTTCACCCGCACTACGGTGTCTTTGCGCCGACTCGTCAAGAATATGTGCAACTGCTACTAGATGCTCCTCTCCCTGATAATCATGACATCGCTTATGATATTGGTATTGGTACGGGCTTGCTCGCCATTGTCTTGGCTAAACGGGGCATTAAGCAAATCATAGCCACTGATTTAAACCCGCGTGCGCTTGAGTGTGCTGAGGATAATCTAAATCGTTTGGGAATATCTAATGTGCAGTTGCAACAAGCAGATTTGTATCCCACTGAAGTGCCAGCGGCTAATTTAATTGTCTGTAATCCACCTTGGCTTCCTGCTAAGCCAAGCTCACCCTTAGAGTATGCGGTGTATGATGCCAATAGCGCCATGCTACGTGGGTTTTTGATGGGCGCAAAGCAGCGTTTGGCAAAAAATGGCGAGGTTTGGCTCATTCTGTCTGATTTGGCAGAGCACTTAAAGCTGCGTACTCGCGAAGAGCTGCTTGGCTGGTTTGAAGAAGCTGGCTTAACTGTGAAATATCGTCTAGATACTGAGCCGACCCATGGCAAGAGTCAAGACACCAGTGATCTGTTATATGCTGCGCGTAGTGCAGAGGTAACTTCGCTGTGGTGTTTGCAGTAGACATTTTAGAGCGCTGCAGCTTTTGAATGTACAACATAGAAAAAGACCCTTTTAACTCAATTTAAAAGGGTCTTTTTTATTAAATATAAAACTAAAACTAAAAATTTACACCATATTTAAAGCATGTGCTTGCTGATCACTGTCGCTAATATGCTCACCATACCAAGCCAGTTCATCATGCAGCTTAGCTACTTCACCGACGATTAATAAAGCGGGTGTGGGTAATGGGTTGGCCTCATGTTTGGCAACGATGTCCTCTAGAGTACCGGTCATCACTTGCTGAGTGGGTAGGCTGGCATGCGACACAATCGCAATCGGCGTGTCTTTGTCACGTCCCGCATCCATCAAGCCTGTGGTTAGACGCTCAATTGAGTGTAGCCCCATATAAAACACAATGGTTTCTTTGGGATTGGTTAAGCTATCAAAGCCTTGATTCGGCTCACCAGACTTTAAAAATCCAGTCACAAAGCGTACTGACTGTGCATGGTCTCTATGAGTAAGCGGAATGCCAGTATAGCAAGCGGCAGCATTGGCTGCGGTAATGCCGGGTACGACTTGATAAGGGATGTTGGCTGCGCGCATGGCCTGTATCTCTTCACCGCCACGACCAAAGACAAAGGGGTCACCGCCTTTTAAACGTACCACGCGCTTTCCAGTATTGGCAGCGTCAATCATCATCTGATTAATGTTTTGCTGAGCCACCGCATGATTACTGCGTTTTTTACCGACAAATACTTTATCGGCATCACGGCGACACAAATCCAGCACTTCATCAGACACTAGGGCATCGTAATAAACAATATCAGCTTGCTGCATTAATCGCAGCGCCTTAAAGGTGAGTAGCTCTGGATCACCAGGGCCTGCACCAACGATATACACTTCGCCCACAGGTTTAGTATTAGCTTGCTCGTCATCGCCATGTTTGCTTGATAACTGCTGATGGGTTTGCTCAAGCTGCTGCTTTAATGCCTGTTCAGCCTCCACGCTACGTCCAGCAAACATCAATTCGCTGACTTTACCTTCAAATGCCTTTTCCCAAAACTGACGACGACCAGTAAGCGTTGGAATCTTTGATTTAACCTCATCACGCATATCGCCGGCAAGTTTGGCTAATTTTCCGTAGCCTTGTGGAATTAAGGTCTCTAAACGGGCACGGGTTAGGCGGGCTAGCACCGGTGCTTTGCCGTTAGACGAGATACCAATCACGATTGGGCTTCTATCGACAATGGCTGGGAAGATAAAATCACACAGTGGCGGGGTATCGACCACGTTCACCGGAATGTTTAACGCTTGGCAATCTGCATGCACCTGATGGTTTAAGGCTTCATCATCGGTACCAGCGATAACAATACGCTTGCCAGCCAGATACTGCTTGTCGTATTCAGCGGTGATTAAGCTGTGTTTGTCATCACCAAGTAGCTCACGAATCTCATGGCTAATCTGTGGTGCCACGATGGTAATGTGCGCGCCAGCACGAGACAGCAAGTCAGCTTTACGCTGTGCCACTTCACCGCCGCCAACGATTAATATCGGCTGATCGGTAAATTTAAAAAATAAAGGAAAGGTATTCATAATCGGTAGACTGTTTATTATAAGATGCCTTCATTATGGCGTATTCGATGGCAACAAGTATGGAGGGATTTGATATTACTTAATGCGAAAATGTCATAACGGCTTGTTAATTAACCCAATTCCAGAATTATTGAGACAAAAAAACACCGCCTAATGGGATATTAAGCGGTGTTTTTTGATCAATTAAGTGAGGCGATAAAAATGATGTTAGGTGCTTTATTGCCCACTTAAAGCGTCAATTACAGCTGAGTATGTAGGCCACACTCACGGTTTTCTTCTACTTTGGTTGGGTCAAAGTAGTCAAACTCGTTAGGTAGCTCGTGCTCTGCTAAGTAAGCGTCTAAGTCTTTGTCATTTTTGTAGAACAAAGGCGCTACTTTTAATACGCCGTCTTTTGACTGGCTTAATACATCAAGACCTTGACGGAATTCAGTTTGGTCTTTGCGAATGGCGTTGAACCAAACGTCTGGCTTTAATTCGCTAAGCGCGCGCTTGAATGGCTCAAGTTTTACTTGCTCAGTGAATTCGTCATGTAGTGGGTTGTTTACGCTTGGGATACCGTTCATGGTGGCATCACGGTGAGCGCTAGTTTGCTTAGGAATATAAGTCACTACGTTCAAGTTTAGGTCTTTGATAAGTTTGTTAGCAAAGTCGTAAGTTGCGCGAGTGTTGTAACCTGAGTCTACCCAAAGTACAGTGATGTCTGGCTTTTGCTTGGCCACAAGATGCAAGATGGCTGACTCGTATGGGCGGAAGTTGGTCGTGATGATTGGGTTTTCTGCCTTGGCTAAAGCCCACTCAACGATTTGCTCAGGAGTTTTGCCTTGTAGCTCTTGGTTGGCTTGATCGATATTGATTTCGATAGTCATACTTTAATTCCTTAAAAGTTTTATAAATGGTCTAATTTTTAAAGTTGGTTTATTTTTATGCTTGCTTTATAAGCCCCTAAGCATGTTTTCTAAACATAGGCAGCTGACTGGCCACACTGCCATCGTAAGAGGAGGGCAGGACCGAGAAAGCGGCTTTAATGTCTTCAGTCAGGTTTTCTGCACTAATCACGAAGCTGTCCACACCGGCACGCTTTAAGTAAACAATCTGGTCACGCCCAAAATGTCCTGTGACACGGATTTCGCCCTCGAAGCCTTTTTGGCGTAAATGACGCGCTTGACTAAAGCTGCGCCCATCTGCAAATTTTGGCTGATACAACACGACAAGATCTAACGCATTTAATAAAGAGCGCTCACCGTCTTGATAAGCGGCTAAAAGCTCATCTAATTGCTCGGTCGAAATATCGGTATCTGCCCACAGACCCAGACGGCTGGTATAGTTGGTAATCAGCTCTAGTACTTCGGTCAATATGCCTTTTGAAAATAAGATATCTGATAACGGTAACACCACATCTAAGCGCTCTGACTTATGGAGCAGCTCGCTTAAGTGAATGGTCTTGGTGGCAATGCCATCAGGTAGCTCAGCGGTGTATAAAGCCTGCCAGCTATCGTCAGCAGTAATGTCTTTTGCTTGAGCATCTAAAATACTGTGATTACCCATATACCGCCTCCTTAAATGGCTGAATGCCCACACGTTGTACGAATTCAGCGAATGGCTCTGGGTTGTCGCCCTCGACATGACGCTGCTGGGTATAGACGTCTAATACTTTTTGTAGTGTTGGTGCTACTTCATCTGTTGCTACTGAGCGGCCTAAGATTTCGCCCAGACGGGTATCTGATTTTGAGCTGCCACCTAAGCTAAACTGGTACCAATGCTCACCTTTTTTGTCCACCCCTAAGATGCCAATATCAGCAACATGGTGGTGGGCACAAGCGTTCACACAACCTGACATATTTAGTCTAATTTCGCCTAAGTCATACAGGTAATCTAAGTCATCAAAGTGCTTTTCAATTTGCTCAGCAATGTTAAAGGTCGTGGCGTTGGCAAGTGAACATAAGTCAAAGCCTGGGCACACAATCATGTCCGTTAAAGTGCCAATGTTTGGACGTGCCAAGTCAATTTCAGTTAACGCTTCCCACAAAGCATACAGATCGGTCTGTTTTACATCTGCAAATACTAAGTTTTGTTGATGCGTACCGCGGATTTCACCAAAGCTGTATTGGTCAGCTAAGTCCGCTAGACGGTCTAATTGCTTATCAGTCACATCACCGGCAGGGACATATTTACCATCAACTAGGCCGGCTTTTAATGAGGCGATAACCGCACGGTAACCAGCCACTTTATGCGGTACAGTGTTGCGAGCATACCAATCGGCAAAAGCTTTGTTTTCGAACTGTTTTTTTAGTTGAGATTGGCTTTCTAATTCATCAACTTTGTCATAATCAAACTCTGGGAAGTAGCTTTTAGCCGTCTCAAAGTTTTCTTCAGTTAACGTCAGCTCACCATCTTTGGTAAAGGTTTCCCACTCTTTTTCGACCAGCTTTGTGAATTCTCTGGCGCCTAAGCTCTCAACTAGAATCTTAATACGAGATCTATACTTTGCCTTACTGTCACGGCGGCCATGAAGGTTATAAACACGTAAGATAGCGTCTAAATAACTTAATAAGTGCTCACGAGGCAAGAACTCACGAATGGTTTTACCGATAACAGGGATACGGCCTAGACCACCGCCCACGATAACTTCAAAGCCCACTTCGCCTTCGTCATTTTTGACAACATGAAGGCCAATATCGTGTACCTGAGTGGCTGCTCGGTCTTCTGCAGTACCAATCACCGCAATTTTGAATTTACGAGGTAAAAAGGCAAATTCAGGGTGGAAGGTTGACCACTGACGAATGATTTCACAGTACGGACGTGGGTCTTCAACCTCATTGGCATTGATGCCCGCATAAGGGTCGGTTGTGGTGTTACGGATACAGTTACCTGAGGTTTGAATGGCATGCATCTGTACAGAGGCCAGCTCAGCTAAGATATCAGGCACTTCTTCAAGCTTGGGCCAGTTTAATTGCAAGTTGGTACGGGTAGTGAAGTGACCATAGCCTTTGTCATATTTGCGCGTAATTTCTGCCAGTTTGCGCACTTGGTAGCTTGCCATTAATCCATAAGGCACAGCGATACGTAACATGGGCGCATGGCGCTGGATATATAGGCCATTTTGCAAACGCAGTGGCAAATATTGCTCTTCGGGTAGCTCTCCGGCTAGGAAGCGGCGGGTCTGATCGCGAAACTGCTCAACCCGCTCATCAACCATGGCTTGGTCGGCATGAGTGTACTTATACATAGTTAGTATGCCCTTAGGTAACAAAAAATCATGTAGCTATACTAACCACGCCCTAAGTTTTTTATAAATTCATATCTGTAATATGTATATCCAAAGAGAGCATAGATAAGAATAAGTAAATTTCGTTAGTCTACTGACATCACTATTGAGAAATGGGTGTAAGGGTTTGATTTAGACCTAATTATTAGCATCCACTTAACCCCAATCAAACCAACTGGATTGAAATATGACCGAACAAAAGATTGTAAAGCGCCTTGGTAAAACCAGCATCGTACCGCCACATGGTAGCGAAGAGTTAAAGCCTTTATTACTAGAGGGTGAGGCACTAAGCCAAGCTCTAAGAAAGGCCAAAGACCTACCACAAATCATCCTAAGCTCACGCGAGCGTGGTGACTTAATCATGCTAGGTATTGGGGGCTTTACGCCGCTAGATGGCTTTATGAATCAAGCCGATTGGCAAGGTGTGGTCGATGAGATGACCTTGAAGTCTGGGGCTAATAAAGGCCTGTTTTGGCCAATTCCCATCACGTTATCGACCAGCAAAGAGCAGGCCGACACGCTAGCACCAGGCGATGAAGTGGCTTTGGTTGCTGAAGATGGCGAGATTATGGGCGTTATCACCGTTGAAGAGACTTATGCCATTGATAAGGCGCATGAGTGTCAGCAAGTCTTCACCACCACAGAAGAAGAGCATCCCGGTGTAAGACAAGTGATGGAGCAGGGCGAGGTGAATGTCGCCGGTAGCGTTAAAGTATTTAGCCAAGGTGAGTTCCCAACTTTATACCCTGAGATTTATAAGACGCCAGCTGAGACTCGTGCCTTGTTTGAAGAGAAAAACTGGCAAACCGTAGCGGCTTTCCAGACCCGTAACCCAATGCACCGCTCACATGAGTACTTAGCTAAGATTGCTATCGAAATCTGTGATGGGGTGATGATTCACTCACTACTGGGCGCGTTAAAGCCAGGTGATATCCCTGCTGAAGTGCGTCAAGAAGCCATTAAGACTCTCATTGATAACTACTTCAAAAAAGACACCGTTATTCAAGCAGGCTATCCACTAGACATGCGTTATGCCGGTCCTCGTGAAGCCTTATTGCATGCGCTATTCCGTCAAAACTATGGCTGTAGCCACCTAATTGTTGGCCGTGACCATGCGGGTGTGGGCGACTATTACGGTCCATTTGATGCACAAGCCATCTTCGATGAGATTGAGAAAGATGCGATGTTGACTCAGCCACTGAAGATTGACTGGACCTTCTGGTGTAATGGCTGTCAAGCGATGGCCTCTACCAAGACTTGCCCGCATGACGCAGAGCATCATGTCAAGGTGTCAGGTACTAAGCTACGTAAAGCATTGTCAGAAGACCAAGAAGTTCCTGAAAACTTCAGCCGTCCAGAAGTGCTACAAATCTTACGTGAGTACTACGCAGGTATTGCCAAAGAAGAGCGTGCAGAAGTCCATCTAGTAGGCGCTTCAGCTCAATAAAAATAACCCGTTGTTTGATTATAAAAAAGCCAGCACACGCTGGCTTTTTTAATCTCATTTATTTTACCAACGCTATTATAAATGTAGGGTTGCAAACAGTAACCACAAACCTACCTAAGCCTATTTATAATTACTTATTATGAGTAAATTATTAAGCATAAAACAAGCAGCTAATCAGTTAGGCGTTTCCGTCTCAACTCTACGAAGATGGGATGAGACAGGTGTGCTTGTCGCCCAAAGAACACCCAAAGGCCATCGTCGGTATGACTTATCTAAAATAAACCCCAACCTGACTCGTAATAAAGTGGAGCAACAACGTAAAACCATAGCTTACGCTCGTGTTTCGAGTCATGAACAGAAGCCCGACTTACAGCGTCAGATTGAAATTCTTGAGCTGTATTGCTCTGCTCAAAGCTGGTCATTCGAGGTGATTAGCGATCT
>ERZ808040.683-NODE-683-length-27568-cov-5.331636_pt1 | contig 27568 bp, 25 predicted proteins | sample MGYA00380191_ERZ808040 | MGnify/ENA primary metagenome ERZ808040 (study PRJEB31490, sample SAMN06133395) | mouse gut metagenome | isolation source: J6 | host: mice | place: China: Chengdu | collected 2015-05 ...
TTTGTTTTATTTTTTGTATGTTTTTTCATATAAAATAAAAAAAAGAATTGTCAAGTGGGTTAAAACGTGATAGACTTATGTCGATATAAAGTTATATAATTGAAAAATATGATATTTTCGTTGTCGTAGATTACAGAAATCTAAGACAAAATCAGACAATTGTAAAAGTATTATATCATACGGAGACTTGGAGGAAGGCATGTCTACAGGCGGTACAGTGACCAGAACAATTTGGCAGTACAGCGATCCGCTGCCGGAGGAGACGATGGCATTTCTAAGAGGGATTGCCGCGGATTACTGCAAGGTCAAAAATGATGTCTACAGAAGATATTCCGGGGTCAAAAATCTCGACAGACTGACACCTGTGTACAGCATACTAAACGAGATGCGCTACTGCGGACTGAGGGAACGCCTGAATCTTCCTGCTGTGTACTATGAACTTGCCATTGCAGATGCGGTTGCAGACATTAAGGGAAGCTGGGGGATTGTCAAAAATAAGCTCAGAGAACTCATCACAGCAAATGAAAATCTGAGTGCCGATGACAGACAATATCTGAGAACGATACTAAAGGTGAACAGCACTTATGCATCAATATTAACGTATCAGGAATATGAGCTGCCCAGACAGGTAAAAGAGTTGAAGGTGGATGTGAACCGCCTGAACAATTTATTGCGGCGGCTGACGAGAAAGTATCTGACGCAGCCAAAATCAGATACAGCAGATTCTTTCCGCATCTCGCCAAATGGCTACTCCTACAAAGATGGTGCAATGCGGATCGTATGCAGAGTGCCGCGGAAGCGGGTAGCGATACCACTCCGGGATGACCGCACATTTGACAGACAGATACAGGTGCAGATCAGAGCGCATGATGTCGCACTTGCCGTTCCGATTGAGACAAGGATCCGGCGGCATGATGAATACCAAAATACCGTTTACATTTATATCGGGTATCAGGATATGTTTACCTTATCAAACGGCAGCGTTTATGGAACTGCATTGGATGCGCTCGTCAGTCCTGAGACAGAGCGGCTTGCGGAGAAAAACAGGGAGCGCGCCAAAATGTATGCGGCGTATAGAAAAAATGCCGCATGTGGAAATCTGAAAAAGGCAGAAAAGATCAAAGACAACAATCTTGGCAGCGCGAAATATGATCGGCAGAAGGAGCGGGAACGGCAAAGAACAGCCACCTATATTAATTCAGAAATAAACAGAATGTTCCGCGAGGAAAAACCAAAGAAGATTGTCATCACAAAACCTGTCACAAAGAACAGGACAACACATTACTCCAAAAAGGTGAACCGGCGGCTGACACGGAGCTTTGGAGGATATATCCGGGAGCGGCTGGCATACAAATGCCAGATCAACTCCATAGAGTTAGAGGCAATCAGCTCGAAGGGGACAGGAAGCATTTGCTCATACTGCGGCACCGAAGGGAAGCGGCAGGGAGCGGACTTTCTATGTGAAGGCTGTGGTATCCAGACGACGATACCGCTTAATTCAGCACGAAATATCAAAATAAAATATAACAAGAATCATCATGGTTAAAGTGTATGTATCTGCGAATAAGTCATTTGTGAAAAAATTATCTGCGAATGATTTTACCGAGAGTGGATCCCGGAGACATACATTTGACATATGGAACGGTTAACAAATAGCTGATATCCAGCCATTTGTTAACTGTTCCAGAAGCAAAAAGTCGGCATTAGCTAAGCAGGTATCTTTGCACACAGATGTCAGGGACCTGTTTTCGGGTATGCCAGGACCGCGGCTTACGCGGAGCGAAGTGCATGTTTGTGGAGAGAATCCAGAAGCATCACAGACGGAATTGTTCCGATAATCCTTATGATAATTATAAATTATCATAAAAGGTTGTAATGCAAAAGCTTGCATTGCTAAATTTGCAAAAGAAATGAATTTTAGAGGGAAAGAGGCAGTATGACAAAAGTAATTACATATGGAACATTTGACCTCTTTCATGAAGGGCATTACCGCCTGCTCAAGAGGGCGAAAGAGTTAGGGGATTATCTCATCGTCGGAGTGACGACAGAGAAATATGACATGGAGCGGGGAAAATTGAACGTGGTAGATTCCCTGATGACGCGCATTGAAAATGTCAGAAAGTCGGGATTTGCCGACGAGGTGATCATAGAGGAAACCGTAGGACAGAAAATCAGTGACGTCCAGAAATACCACATTGATATTTTTGCAATTGGTTCCGACTGGATGGGTGCGTTTGATTATATATCAGACTACTGTCAAGTTATCTATCTGGAAAGAACAAAAAATATATCAAGCACCATGCTGCGGGAGCAGAACCGGCATATACAAAAAGTAGGCATCATTGGAAGCGGAAGGATTGCAAGCCGGTTTGTGCCGGAATCAAAGCAGGTGAGCGGCATTGATGTGCAGCGGGTGTACAATCCAAACCGGGAGAGTGCAGGGCGCTTTGCAAAAACATGGGAAATTGACGCTTACAGCGAGCTTGAAACTTTTTTCAAAGGAATTGACTCTGTGTATGTGGCATCGCCGCATCAGACTCATTATGATTATGTGAAATCAGCACTACAGCACGGAAAACATGTTCTGTGTGAAAAACCAATGGTACTAAAAAAACGCCATTCAGAAGAGCTTTTTGACTATGCAAGACAACAAAATTTGGTGCTCTTTGAGGGAATCAAGACAGCATACTGTCCGGGATTTGAAAAATTGCTCGGCATCGCGTGCAGTGGTGTCATCGGCACCATTCATTATATTGACGCCTGCTTTACAAAATTAGAGGACAGGAACAGGAGAGAATTGACAGACACGGCGTGCGGCGGCAGTCTCACAGAGCTTGGGAGCTATTGTATACTTCCAGTGATCAAACTTTTTGGAAATAAATATGAGGATGTCCGATTTGAGTCCATTTATGACAGCAACGGACTGGATCTGTTTACAAAGGTTTCCTTTCATTATCCCAGGGGGATTGCGACAGCCACCTGTGGGCTGGGGGTGAAATCCGAGGGGCGCCTGCTTATCGCAGGTACCAAGGGCTATATCGTGGCATTAGCGCCATGGTGGAAAACAACATACTTTGAGGTACATTATGAAAATGCAGCTCAGGTGGACAAGTATTCAGAGCGATTTTTTGGCGACGGGCTTCGCTATGAGATTCGCGATTTTCTAAATATGATCAACGGAGATGACAAGAGTGGGTTTAAATTGACGCGGGGGGAATCAATCGCGATGTCAGAGATTATGGAACGTTTTCTAATACAAGAGCGCAGATACAGAAAGGCGGGGCAGTGACATGAAGATCTGGGCACACAGGGGATGCAGCCAGCGCTATCCAGAAAATACGCTGCTTGCATTTGAAAAAGCAGCTTCCATACAGAGCCTCACGGGCATCGAGCTGGATATACAGCTCACGAAAGATGGCGAGCTGGTGGTCATTCACGATGAACGCGTAGACCGAACGACAGATGGGACAGGTTTTGTAAGGGATTTTTCGCTGACAGAATTAAAAAAATTAAAGATCCCTGAAAACCAATCCGTCCCAACGATGTCAGAGGTCTTAGATCTTCTGGAAACACGGCTGAAATCGGGACTGAAATTAAACATTGAGTTTAAAAACAGTGTCTATCCATACGACGGCATGGAAGAAAAGATTGTAGAACTGGTACATAACCGGGGAATACAGAACGCCGTTGTCTATTCTACTTTTTATGCAAAGTCGCTTGCAAAGTTAAAAATCATCGACCCAGAGGCAGCGCTTGGAATGCTGGACACGAAAGCGTCAGATTGTCTCTATAAAATAAAAGGAGGGTGCGGAGCGCAGGCGCTGCATCCGTTCTGGCGGGGAATTGATCTCCCGGCAGAAGCACTCCACGGATACACTGTGAGGGCATGGATGAGCGGACATCTCTATCCAGAGGCGCCGACAGGTGCAAGACTTCATTTTGCACCACTCGAGGCGCAGGGGATCACAGACCTCATTTTGAATGAGCCGGAAGTGTATTTGGATGTGTAATTGATTTATCGTACCTTGACAATTTCATACTTTGCATTAGATCCGAACGCAATAATTTTTAGTTAAAGAATCTGATGTAAAGTATGGGATTGTCATAGTTTGTATTGGATTTTTTGTGCAATAAGATCCATGGGAGAAAAATATGCTCGAACTAACGAAGGAACAGTTGCGGCAACTTCAATATGTGCAATTAGAAATGTTGATGGAAGTTGACAGAATCTGTAAAAAATGCAGTATACAGTACAATATTATAGCAGGAACCCTTTTAGGAGCAATCAGACATGGCGGATATATTCCATGGGATGATGATGCCGATGTTGCTTTATTACGTTCGGAGTACGAGAAATTTAGAAATGCTTGTAAAACGGAATTGGATAGAACAAGATTTTATTTTCAGGATCACAGAAATACAAAAGGTTATCGGTGGGGATATGGAAAATTACGGAGAAAAAATACACTTTTTCTAAGAGAACATCAAGAACATATGCCGTATAAGCAGGGGATATTTATTGATATTTTTCCGCTTGATGGTGTACCAGATAACTATTTATTAAGAAGTATTAAAAATTTTGAATGCTTCTGTGTCAGAAAAATATTATGGTCAAAAGTTGGGAAATTAGCGGACAGCAGTTTCTGGAAACGTCAGATCTATAAATTACTTGACAAGATTCCAGAACATATAATTTTTCGGCATTATCATCATATGATACGAAATGCAAATCAAAAACAAACCAGAATGGTCAGAATATTGATGTTTCCGACACCAAATGATGAGTGGGGATATTATAGGTGTTGGTATGAGAATAGTACTGATATGGTGTTTGAAAATAAAGTGTTTCGAGGAATTAAGGATTATGACAGTTACTTGAGTTTTAAATTTGGTAACTATAAGGATCTGCCGCCAGCTGAAAAGAGAAAGGTACATCCGGTTAGTGCATTTGAACTGATGCCTGTATAGTCGAGTTGCATATCTGATAGGATAAAGGGCAAAAGGAGGTGCCTGCTGGATAAAGACATAACATAATAAAAAATGATTTGAACCTTGACAATTTCATACTTTACATTAGATGCTGATTTACGATTTCTTGACGGTCATTTATCCAAATGCTATAATATACAAATAATTGTAATGATGATAAAGAAAGCATGTGAGGTGAATGGTATGTTAAAGATATTGGATGAGAAAGTATTGAAAACAGATACAGAGATAAGAAGCTTGTACAAAGACTGTAAATATGTCTACATTATAGATAGTTATGACAAAGCGGTGGATGATGAAGGATACTTGTACTGTATCAGTACATCTGATGATTCGTATAAGGAGCTGATTCATGAACGGGACAGATTAGAGGATGAAGGGAAGATCTGTGTTCTTAGAGGAAGTTATAACAACGGAGGTGCAGTAGGTGTACAGTACGAATTTAAAGGACAATAAGTATTCGGTTATTTGTTTTGCAGTTACAGAAAGGGTACGAATCGTCGATTTTATTGTAGACACAGGAGCGATGTTTACCTGTTGCAATTACATATCATTTGATAATCAGCTGTGCGAAAAAAATTTGATAAACAACGAAGTAAAATTGTTGGGAGGATTCGTGAAGGATTTGCCAGTGAAATTTTACCGACATAGATTAAAACAGTTTACGATAGGAAATATCGATATGGGAGAACAGGATATCTGGGTAACTTTTGATGATAGAGTAACAGATACAGTGTTGGGGATGGATGTCTTACAGCAAGTCATTTTTATAGCTAATCCTTATAATAAAAAAATATATTTTTGTAAAGATAGGGAAGATTATTATAGCAATTTTGATCTGATTGTGGTTTGAAGAGAATAAACAATAATAAATCTGATGTAAAGTATGGAATTGTCGTATTTTGCATCAGATTTTTTATTGATTGTAAAATCAGATTGATATTTGATTGGACAGGAGGGCAGGTATCATATGTCTGAACATGAAAAGTATAGAAACGTAAAACAAAAGGCAGCCATAACGATTATCGCATTTTTGATATTCATAGCATTTGTAGTGGAAACGGTAGCAGTTATGGGTATATCTGTGGAATCTTTTGCCGCGGAAACAGAAATTTCTGAGGAGCAACAGGAAGAATTGGAGACTTCTGAACTTAGTGAAGAACAAACAGAACAACAACAACAGCCAGAAACTATAGAAACTGAAGGTAATGAGGAAGAAATAAATAGTACAGAAACTGAAATTACTGAAGAAGAAAAGGATACGATAGAAGAAAAAACAGAAGAGGAAAGAGTAGATGAACAAAGTACAAATGAAGAAGAGCCTGATATACAAGAATCTGATACTGAAGATCATTTGACAGAAGAACAAAGCACAGAAGAGAAACCGACAGAAGTATCCAGAGACAATGAAAACAAAAAAATCGAAACAGATGCCATGGAAATATCTGTACCGATTTACAACTACGATATTGTCAATGTAGTCGTTCCTACATCGTACGCAGTGGCACTGAATCCATATGAGCTGCCAATCAGAGTCAATGAAACAACGGTATCGACAAATCAGGTAGTGGCAAGAAATTATGGAATCATCAATAAAAGTACATTAGATAAGATCGTGACAGTCTCGCTCGTGGTGGAAGATCAGAATGATGGAAAGATAACATTTGTTGATTCAGAGGAAGCTGTCATGAATGCGGATAAGGATACTTATGCTGTTTATTTCACTGCAGTTCCCGCGGATGACAGCGGGATAAAAACTGGTAGCGGTAACGTAGATGTAAATAAAGATACAACAGCGGCAGAGTTGGCAGATGTATCTATGACAGGGGCAGAAAACAGTGCAGTAGTATTGAAGAAAGGTGATAATCAGATCGCATTCAAATTGTCAAAAGCTGTATATCAATATGAGGATGGCAAGGAAATTAATATAGATACAGAACAGCATAAAGATGTCAGAAAGCAGATGAAACTAACCAGCTTAGCGGCAGATGGTACAGGCGCGACAGCGTTTACTTTTGATGGTGTCATGAACCAGCAGGCAGATTGGAGTAAGATAACCAATGGAATCAAGGTATCTGTGGTGTACAGTTATGAGACCGCAGCAGGGGATGAAAGAATTGCAGACGGTACCAGTACAGTATTATACAGAAACGGAAACTGATATGAATACTTTATTCATATAAAACGAGAGGAGTTGTAATATGTTCAGCCAGAGCGAGCCTAAAAACAGCAGTCAGAAAAAAATCATGATAATTATTGCATTTATAGCTTTGATTGCAGCATTAGTAGTATGTATCGTTTTGCTGTTCCTAAAACCAACAGGAGATGTACAGCCGACAGGAGTGTCTGATGACAGTAACAGTGCGGCAGCGGTAGCGTTGGAGAGGGGATTTGTCAGTGAAGACAGTGCACAGGATATCATGTCGGAAATGACTGACAAAGTTGCAGAAGGCATGTTTGAATGCAAGATGACAACTTCATGGACTTTTGATGATGTAGAGTCTGCATCACATAATGCGTATGTTGCCAACGTGGAAAATAACAGGTACACCTTGTATTTTGATGTGATCGAGGAGTCAACAAATGAAAAACTCTATTCATCACCCATGCTTCCCGTTGGAACAGATATCAAAGACATCAAGCTAGAAAAGAGTCTGCCAGCGGGCGACTATAATGCTGTAGTGATGTACACAATGGTGGACGAGAATTATGAGGAGGTGAGCAGCGTCGGTTTTAAGATTACAATTTCTATCGTACATTAAGGTATCGTTTTAAGACTGGGAGAAGGATTCTTTCAGCAGGAAGGAGAAAAAAAGAAATGAGAACAAGAAAAATGAGCAAAATGATGGCAGCGATCTTGAGTGCGGCAATGGTAATGAGTATGTCCATGACTGCTTTTGCTACAGAGGGTGCAGGTACGGATACTACACCGACAACAGGAAGTAAAGCGGAAGTGGAGGCTCCAATTTACTCATATGATCTTACAGATGTAGTGGTTCCAACGGATTTTAAAGTGGCATTCAATCCTGATGGACTGACTGTTACAACAGGTACAGATACTACATCAACAGATCAGATTATTTCCAAAAATTATGGCATTATTAATAAGAGTACCAAGGATAAGATTGTGTCTGTTGCATTGACAGTAGAAGATAAGAATGACCAAATTACATTTGTTAGTTCAAAAGATGATGTTGATAATGCGGAAAAGGGAGAGTACGCTATTTATCTTGCAGCGATTCCGGCAGACGCTACAGAAGTACAGGTGGGTGGAGCACCTGCTAATAAAGATACGACAGTAGCAGCTTTGGCGGATGTTACAATGACTAAAGCAGATACTGCAGCGGTAGCATTGAATGCTGGTGTGAATTCTATAGCGTTCAAACTTGACAAAGCTACATATAAGTATGCAGATGGTGAAAATATTACATTGGGAACGACCAATGATAATAATGTAGCAGATTTGTTTGTAGTGGATACACTGGCAGAAGACGGTAAAGGAATAACAGCATTTACCTTTGGCGGGGTAATGAATGCCGATGCAGACTGGACGAAATTGGGAAGCGCTGTTAAGATCACAGCGGTTTATTCCAATGAAACTGCAGAGGGTGGAGAGATCCCTGTTACAGGAACAGGTGCGTTGTATGTAAGTCCTGCACCGAAATTCTCTACAGGAAGTGCTGTTGGTACAATTTCATATACAAAAGGTACTGGGGATGATGCTTTAAAGTCAATTACGAAGATTGAGATGGATTATAACGGAAATCTTTATGATGGATATAATGCCTTAGCAGGCACATGGGAGGCAGCTACAGATGTGAATGGTGCTATCACATTGAGTACAGTTTATGTTGGCAACTATGCATCATTATATCCTTCTGATTCTGTTAGAAAGGCGACTGTTACATATTTAACAGAAAAGGATGAAACAAAGACTGCAGAAGTAAATGTTAAGATAAGATAATGATAAATTTGAGTGAAATAAACTGATATTTAAACAGTTTATTTCACTCTATAAAAGAAAATGAGATATTTTCAACTTATAAGAAATGACGATTAATATCTGTACATTAGTTCGTTAAAACTAGTATGAGATGAGCAAGATTGGATTAACCAAAGAACAATTAAGGCAGTTTCAGGAGATTCGGTTAGAAATGCTGGTTGAGGTTGACGGAATCAGTAAAAATGTGGAATACAATATTATTACAGGAAAATGAGAAAGATGTATCCAGTGAGTAAATTACTTTTTCAGAGTTAGATAAAAATACATAATATAGGAAGGAATACGGATGAATTGGACAAAGCAGGATATTACGCGAATATATAATGCTTTGGCGGATGCCGAATCAAAATATATTTTTGGAAATAGATTTTTATTTAGTCTTACAGAAAATAAAGAATATATGGAAAACGTGATAAAGACAACAGTTGAAGGAAAAAAGTTTTATGAAAGACTAGAGCATACGGACACGAAAAAGGTTATATTTGGCGCTGGTTTCTGGGGAAGAAGCATTGCAAGGCAGTATTATGAATATGGATTTGACTGCTTTGTGGATAATAATGCTGTTTGGCCATATGAAAAGAAGGAGGGGCTTTTCGTAATTTCTTTTGAAGAATATTTAAAAAAGTATGGAGATTGTGCCACTGTTTTTTTGGGGAGCAGGTTATACTACAATGATCTTTGGAAACAGTTAATGAAATGTGGCATCCCAAAGGAAAGGATTGTCAATATTGGAAAGATGATAGATGATATGAGTATGCGTCAATATTTTGATTTGCCATATATGCCGCATGTGGACGATGAAGTGTTTGTTGACGCGGGAGGTTTTGACGGCATGACATCCAAACTTTTTATACAATGGTGCGGCAATCGTTATAAAAAAATATATGTCTTTGAACCAGAGAAGGAGAATATTCTGCAATGTAATAAGAATCTTCTGGCAGAAAATGCAAGATTTGAAATTATTCCAAATGGACTATGGGATAAGAAATGCAGTTTGGGGTTTGCAGAAAATGAAAATGGAACATCACATATTATAGAAGATACGGATTTAGATAGATCATATTCGACATGGGCAGCAGTGGATACACTAGATCAAATGCTAGATGATAATGTCACTTTTATCAAAATGGATATAGAAGGAGCAGAATATAGGGCAATAAAGGGAGCAGAGACAATCATAAGAAAGTGTCATCCTAAATTAGCAATTAGTATTTATCATAATGCAGAAGATATATGGGAGCTGCCAAGATTGATTATAACAATTTGTCCAGAGTATAAACTGTATTTGAGACATTATTCGATCGCGCAAGCAGAAACAGTATTGTATGCGGTTTAATGTTGTGGCAGAAATTTAGGAGGAAATGAAATGCAAACAATATATTGGAAAATACGGAACGCTATTGAGCAGGCGTTGAATTCTGGAAAACAAAATTTTATTATATACCCATATGGGGAATGTGGTGTTGTGGCAAAGCAGATTCTGAATGACTGTTTTGGTATAAAAGAAGAATACATTGTTGACAATCGCTTGGCTGCGTTTAATAAGAATATAAAAAAACTCGACTTTTGTTTGGAATTAGATAGAAATCAATATACAGTTTTGTTTACCTGTGAGAATCGAGGTGTGTATTTTGAAGTTCTACAGGATTTAGAGCGATGCTTTGCAAAAAATAATATAGTAGAGATCTTTGCCATTGATCCTTATGAAAAGATTTTTCCTGATGCTACTTATGCACCTTGGAGGAAAGATGCAGAGTTTCTGAAAATATATGAAAAGATCAGGGATATTACACTGGTAGATTTATACAGGTGTTATGAATTATGGCATTTACTAATTCAGTCTAAAAAATGTGCAGCAGGAAATATTTTGGAAGTGGGAGTATATAAAGGAGGAACAGGGGCGCTGCTTGCAACCGCTGCGGAGTACGCACAAATAGAATCTGAGGTATTTTTATGTGATACATTTAAGGGAGTTGTAAAAACTGGCGATAAGGATAATTTTTATAGAGGAGGAGAGCATAGCGATACTTCGCCTGCTTCAGTTGAGAATCTTTTACAGAGTCTCAATCTGCAAAATGTCCATGTAGAACAAGGTATTTTTCCTGATGATATGTTGGATATGTTTGACGGAAAAACATATCGGTTTGTCCATATTGATGTTGATGCATATCAGTCGGCAAAGGATATTTTTAATTATATATGGAATGCCATGGAAATTGGGGGAATTGTTATTTTTGATGATTTTGGTTTTACTACTACAAGAGGTGTTGCATTGATGCTGGAGGAAATTATGAATAGTATACAGGATGGTATATTTGTTGAAAATATTAATGGGCATGGGATATTTATTAAGACGAATCGATAAGAACTTGATATTTGTTTTATGCTGTATTGTTTTATATTCATGAGAAGTATGTACTGGATTATGAACTAATTTAGCGAAACGGTTAGTTTGTGAAAGGCGGAAAAAAATGCTGAAAAATTTGGATAGCAATACAATTGTTTTAGGGACATCATTAGCACCTCGCAATATTGAGAAACAAGTTAAGGCAGTACTTTCATGGGTGGAAAATGGATATTATGTAATTGCGTGTAATACTAAAGAAGAAATTGAAATCTTAAAACAAGCATTTGAAAATATTCCGATTGAATTTATGGAGGTACAAAAGACAGCTAAAAAAAATTTGCCATATGTACAAGACATATTAGAGATTGTTAGTGAAAAGACAAATAAGGTATGCGGTTTTATTAACTCAGATATTATTCTTGCGCCATTTCCAAAAGGTATAAATGAGCTTATTGTTAGTGAAATATCAAATAGTTTTATATTTGTTCGTAGAAATGAGATTCAACAATATAGTGATATTCAAGAGCTGAATTGGGAACCGCATTTTGATGGAATTGATTTATTCTTTATAGATAAATTTTTGGTAAAAAATTTTTATAATGAAGGATTCTATGTACAATCAATTTGGGATTTATGTATTTTATTGAAGTGTAAGATATTGGGCATAAAAATTAAAGAGCTTATGAATCCAATCGCATTTCATCAAAAACATTCAATAAAATGGAGTTTTAAAGATTTTTGTGGCCTAGTAGAGCAATTTATGAAGAAATATTATGGATTGGATAAGGGAAGTTATAGAGATGCTTTAAAAATGTATTATACTATTTTGTATGAAGATTGTATACAAATTTGTTTTTGTAATAGGGAAGTAATAAGAAAATATAAATGTCTATTTGTTTTAAATGAAGAATATAAGAATACAATACAGAGTGTATATACTCAAGAAAGCTGTGAGGTAGAAATTAGAAACTCGGATACAGAAAAAGACTATTTTGATTTCATTTTTTACGTACATGGAAATTTGGTAGTTAGTAAGATCTTTTGTAAAGTAATTATTTATATAATGGAACAGTTTCATTGTGATTTTATAGGAATAGGTAGATATTTTGTATCACAAGATGAAAATAGAAGATACTTTAATGAATTAAATAGATGTATAGATACGCTTAAGAAGATTAATAGAGAATGTGATATTTTTACTTATATTTGTAAAAAGAATAAAAAACTGAAGAGTGAAAAAGTCTTATTTTTGCCAATATCATATGAATTAATAGATTTTGATGATAATAAAATAGTCGATATTATTGAACCAAAAGGATTAGTATATATTATGCCGGCGGGTGTAAGGGCAACTGAATGGTATTAGAATAATAATAAAAATCTGAAGATGAATATTATTGGATATATAGATAATGATACTTCGAAAGTTGGGAAAATGATCTTAGGAAAAGAGATTTATCCTATTGAGATTTTAGCAAAAAATAAAGATCAAATATCAGTTATTGTTGCCAGCAAATATTATATGAATGAAATTGAAGAAGAATTAAAAAAATTTATAATCGAGGATAGAATCTATAATACCAATTATATGATATTAATAGAAAATAATGGGAGTATATTTTATTTTAATTTGAAAAAATATAGAGATAATATCAAAAGGAATAGATAATAAGTATGCATATAGTATTTTTGGTTCATCTTTTTCCTGTGAAAGGAAAAGCAACAGGAGGAGCGGCTAATTATGTTGCAAATATGGCAAAAGTAATGTCTGCTAACGGACATTTAGTAGAAGTCGTCACAGAAAGTAAAGAAAAAGAAACTTTTGAATGGAATAAAATAATTATTCACAAAATATGTGCGACAAAAGGATTTCAGGATACAGGAAAACGGATGCCCACCTATAAGAAATTACTAAAAAACGTAAGCAGAAGTTATTGGTATAATCGAGAAGTCGCAAAAATACATAAAGAGAAAAAAATTGATATTATACAGAGTGTTAATAGTTATGGTTTAGCTTTTTTACGGAAAAAGAATATACCATATTTGATACGTTTATCGGATTATCCGGCATTATGGAGTGGTGCGAACCGACCTGAATTTGACTTTAATAAGTGTGCTGCGTCAAGACGTTTAGACGAAGAAGTTCAGTTTATTGCATTAAAGCGGGCAGATGCTTTAATTGTGCCAAGTGTTTTGGTGCAAAGACTGATTAAGGACAGGATTGGTATAGAACCTCGCTTAATCGAAAGTCCTGTTTTAATTGAAGATGAGAATAAGATGATTTTCAAGGAAAATTTTGAGAGTGATCAATATTTTCTGACCTTTTCAGAGTTGAATTACCGAAAAGAAATACATATTATAGCAAAAATTGTTGATCAATTGTTAGACCAATATCCTGATATGAAATATGTGGTATGTGGAAGAGATAAATTAATCTTATACGAAAATAAATATATTTTTGTGTCTGAATTGTTTAAACTGCATGTAACAAAAAATATAGATCGCTTTGTATTTATGGGGGAAATTTCAGAACGTAGCAGAATGTTTTCAATAATTAAAAACGCAAGGCTTTGTATATTGCCAACCAGAGTGGACAATCTGCCCAATACATGTCTGGAAGCAATGGCATTAGGGAAAATGGTAGTTAGTTGTACAAGCGATCAGGGAACTAGTGTGGAACAGCTTATTATAGATGGATACAATGGATTATTGTCAACAGTAGATGATGCGGAGAGTCTGTACCGAAAAATAATTTATGCGATGCAGATTTCAGAAGCGGATAGGGAGTTGATTCAAAATAGGGCTAAGGAAAGAGTAAAAGGATTAACACCAGAAAAAACATATATTGAGATGATGAATGTTTATAAGGAAACGATTGAACAGTTTAAGCATATTCATAGTAAATATTAATCATAGGTGAAATATGAAGTTGTCTGAAAGTAATGAAGTATATTGTATCAGGTTTTTACGTTTTAGAAGAAAGGGAAAGCGATATGACACATACAATTGAATTGTTCAAAGAACCATTAAAGATAAGGGAATGTCTGTCAGAAAATGGAACGGAGATGACTGAACCACAGCTTTCTATGTTATGCGGATTAATCAAAGAATACAAACCTGAGAAAATAGTTGAAGTAGGGGTTGCAGCAGGGGGAACAACGGCTGTTATACTGAATTGTCTGTCTCTGATAGAATTGGATACTTGCGTGTATTCTGTTGATATATCAGAACGATATTACAGAGATACAAGCAGAAAAACAGGTTTTCTGGCAGAAGAATACAAAAAATTGGCGAATACCAAAGTAAATCACAAGCAATACGAGGGAATTCTTGCAGAGCATTTGGAAAAAATTGGCGGAAATATAGATTTTTTGATTCTTGATACCACACATGTGTTGCCGGGTGAAGTGCTTGATTTTCTCACGGCTCTTCCATATTTAAAAGATGGCGCGATCGTTGTACTACATGATATATTTTTGAATCATTATAACAATAATATAAACTCCTATGCAACCAGAATTTTACTTTCTTCGGTTGTTGGCGAAAAGATAATAGGAAGAGGCAGTGATAATGAATATAATTACATAGAGCTTGGTGTATTTAGGGTTACACAGGATACAAAGAAGTACATACAAAATGTTTTTTCGGCCTTATTAGTCACATGGCAGTATTTACCTGATTGTTCACAGATGACATTATATAGACAGGCAATGGAGAAGTATTATGACAATCAATTGATGGAGTTATTCGACATGGCAGCAAAGCTGAATAAAAGGACGCTGTCTCAAAAAAGTGCGATGGATAAAATTACGTTGTCCAGTATACAGGAACTCTTGGAAAAACTAAGAAATAAGAAAAATATATTTATATATGGATGTGGCGTCTATGGAACAAAGTTATATAGTATGCTGGAAACATTTCATGTACAAGTAGAAGGTTATGTTATTTCTGATAATCAGATCAAACCTGCTATGGATAAAAGCGCTCAGTATATTTCAGAAGTGGACGGAAGTGAGTGTACGATTCTCATGGGGATGTCTACTGGAAAGCAAAAGGAAGTGTGTGGAGAGATGCAGAATGAAAATTGGGTTCATATAGATGAACAGGTTATTTATTTTTTGAAAAATAATTTTTGATTACTTTCCAAGGACTGATCTTTAAATTAGTGTTGTATCTATTAGGAAGGAGAACAACAACGTGGTAAAAATCATGTCGTATGAGGATAACTTTTTCGATTTATACAAAACTTTTCAATATCAGACTGTAATATATGGTGCGGGAGTTTATGCTAAAAGAGCACTTCTTTATTTGAATATGGTAACGCTTATATGTGATAGAAAAGCTAATGAAATAAATGAAATAAATGGTATTTCTGTAGTGACACCTGCGATGCTTGAAACAATTAAAGAAAAGTTTTTTATTGTTTTATGCATTAAATCAAGCCAAATCAGAAAAGAAATTAAAAACGAATTAAAGAAATTATCGATAGATGCTTGGATTTTTGATTATTTTGATAATATTGCTTTTGATATATATATAGAAAAGGAACTTATAAATCGTGAAAAAAGAAAACTTTCTTATATTTGTCTGATTTGTGAAGATGAAGGTTGGATTCTAAGAAAATTTGCGTTAAAAATGAAGGAAGAATTAAATAAACAGGGGTATAAATGTTCCGTTCAAAATGTTGCAGATCCTTTAGCAGATATTAACCATCATGTAATTTATGCAAGTTGCAATCCTATAATCTCGTACAATGAGACATTTATGATCACACATATTGACTCATTTAATAAGTTAGAATTTATCAAACATCAAGTGAAAAAAGTATTAATGGCAATATGCATGTCAAGAGAAACAATGGAGAAACTTGTATCATATGGTGTTCCAAGGGAGAAGGTATGCTATATTAATCCAGCGCAGGATGGAGTGATAAAACCGAAAAAATATATATTAGGTATTATGCATAGAACATATAATGACCATAGGAGAAATCAGGATGTTTTAATAGATATATGCAAAGATTTGGACGCTGATTATTTTGCTTTTAAGATAATGGGAGCAGGATGGGATAACATTGTAGATACACTAAGAACAATGAGGTTTGAGGTAGAGTACTATAATGAGTTTAATTATAATATATATACTGAATTGATGTCATTACTGGACTACTATTTATTTTGGGGATTTGATGAGGGATCAATGGGATATTTGGATGCGCTTCGGGCTGGGGTTGATACAATTGTTACACCACAGGGTTTTCACTTAGATGTGAAAGATGGAATAACATATGCATGTCGCACAGTTTCTGATTTTAAGGAAGTTCTTTTGATGTTGCAGGACAAGCGAAAGAAAATTGTACAATCTGTTGAGAATTGGACGTGGAAAAATTATGTGGACAAGCATCTAGAGGTGTGGAATTATTTGCTCGGAAATGAAGATGGTATTTATAAGAACCAGCATATGTATGAGGATGGTATTTTTTCAGTTTTAAAGTTGAATGTATAAAAGAAAGATGTAGTTTTGAAGGAGAAATTAATGGAATTTATACCAGTCAATGAACCAGTGTTAAATGGCAATGAGAAAAAATATTTAAACGCTTGTATTGATACAGGATGGATTTCTTCAGAAGGTCCATTTGTGACAGAATTTGAACAGAAAATGAGTAAAACAGTTCATAGAAAATATGGAATTGCAGTTTCAAATGGTACGGCAGCATTAGAAGTTGCTGTGCAGGCACTGGGAATCAGTGAAGGAGATGAAGTGATAATGCCTTCATTTACTATAATTTCATGTGCAATGGCAGTTACTAAAGTGGGGGCGGTTCCTGTTTTAGTTGACAGTGATATTTATACATGGAATATGAACGTAGATGAGATTGAATCCAAGATAACATCAAGAACAAAAGCAATTATGATCGTTCATTTATATGGTTTACCTGTTGAGGTTGATAAAGTACTTGAACTTGCAAAAAAATACAATCTAAGAATTATAGAAGATGCTGCGGAGATGCACGGACAGACATATAATGGAGCGCCTTGTGGCAGTTTTGGAGATATTAGTATATTTAGCTTTTATCCAAACAAACACATTACTACAGGGGAAGGTGGAATGGTAGTGACGGATGACGAGTACCTTGCAGAACGATGCAGACTTCTTAGAAATTTATGTTTTCAGAAAGATATTCGTTATGTACATGAAGAGATCAGCAGCAATTATCGTTTTACGAATCTCCAGGCAGCAGTTGGTCTTGCTCAGTTAGAGCGGCTAGATGAATTTGTAACAAAGAAAAGACAGATGGGAAAATATTATACAGAACAATTAAGAGATATACGAAATTTAATGCTTCCAATTGAGCATACAGATTATGCAGACAATATTTATTGGGTTTTTGGAGTTGTATTAGGGAAAGAAATTCAAACTGATAATAGAACTGTACAAAAACTTTTGGCGGAGGAGGGAATTGGTACACGAACTTTTTTCTGGTGTATGCATGAACAACCTGTTTATCAAAAGCAGAAGTTATTTGAAAATGAATCCTATCCAAAAGCAGAATATTTGGCGCGAAAAGGATTTTATATTCCTAGTGGACTTGCTTTGACGAAAGAACAAATGGAAAGGGTTGTTATAAAGCTCAAAAAAGTAATGGGACAAATAAGTTGATTAATTGGAGGTATAGATGGGACAAATTGAAGAAGTAAAGAAAAAAAATAAATTACTGGCAATGATTATTCGTAGTGATTATGCAGGTGAAGGCGTTGATTTTATTACCCCTAATGAATATTCACAACAATTGGCATATATGCATCATCCAGCAGGGAAAGTAATAGATGCACATATACATAATCTCGTTCACCGGAACGTAGTGATGACTCAGGAAGTTTTATTTATTAAAAAGGGCGCTTTACGTGTTGATTTTTATGATGACTATGAAGATTATCTTGAAAGCAGAGATTTATATGCAGGTGATATTATTCTAATGATTTCAGGAGGTCATGGGTTCAAGGTATTGGAAGAAGTGGAAATGGTAGAAGTAAAGCAGGGACCCTATGCAGGAGATTATGATAAGAAACGGTTTGATGGTGTAAAGGATGAGCAGATAAAGTATACATAGAAGGAGTTTTACATGGAAATATTTCAGGATTATGCGATGTATTATAATGCATTCTATCAGGATAAGAATTATCCAGCAGAGGCAAGACAGGTGGATAGTCTGTTGCGTAAGTATGGAAATGAAGTAAAAACCTTAATTAATTTTGGATGTGGGACTGGGAAACACGACGTTGAATTGACTCACTTAGGATATAATTGTACTGGAATCGATATGAGCAAAGAAATGATTCATTTAGCAAAGTGCAATGCAGAACTGGAAAATAAGGATATTGTGTTTTGCGCAGCAGATGTGCGTACATATGATCCACACATAAAATATGATGCAGTTATATCATTATTTCATGTAATGAGTTATCAGGTTAGTAATGAAGATATATTAGCAGCTTTTCATTCGGCGAGGAAATGTCTGAATATAGGTGGGGTATTATTGTTCGATGCGTGGTATGGACCAGGTGTATTGAGCGACAAACCATCAGTCCGAGTTAGAGAAGTTAAAAATGAACAGTATAGAATGATTCGGGTGGCAAATCCTGTTATGCATGATCAAACAAATGTTGTTGATGTTTTCTATGATGTATTTGTAATTAATACAAATACAAATCAAACAAAAGAGATTAGAGAAACACATAGAATGAGATATTTCTTTAGACCGGAATTAGAGGCTTATTTGAAGGAAATGCAATTTCAATTGATAGATACTTTAGATTGTAAGACACTTGGTGAAACGGATTTTAATTCGTGGACAAGTTATTTTATTGCGAAAGCTATTTAGTTTTTTATAAATAAGGGGATATATTTCGGCAAATTTTTTGCTTGGAGATAAGCATGTGTATAGATAAATAGAGGAGACTGGAATGACTCAAATAAAAACACTAACAATGTATTTACCACAATTTCATAGGACACCGGACAATGACGCATGGTGGGGAGAGGGATTTACAGAATGGACAGCAGTGCGTGCAGCCAAATCACTTTTTGAAGGACATATGCAGCCAAGAGTACCTTTGAATAAGTATTATTATAATTTGTTAGAAAAGGAAACTATGCAGAAACAGGCAGAGTGGATGCATCAGTATGGGGTAGATGGACAGTGTTTTTATCATTACTATTTTGAAAATGGTCGCATGACATTAGAAAAGCCAGCGGAAAATCTATTAAAATGGACAGATGTTGATATGCCTTTTTGTTTTTGCTGGGCTAATACAACATGGGCAAGAACATGGAGTAATATTGGCGGAAATACGTGGGCAGATGAATTTGAGAAAAAAGGTGCGAAAGAAAATGATAATGGTGTATTGCTCTCTCAAAAATACGGCAGGGAAAGCGAATGGAAAAAGCATTTTGATTATCTGGTTCCATTCTTTAAGGATGATAGATATATAAAAGTTGAAGAGCATCCTATATTTATGATTACTTGGGTAGATGCGATTCCGTGTTTAAGACAAATGGTTGAATACTGGAAAGTATTAGCAGTAAAAGAAGGGGTCCCTGATATATATATTATCGGAATGGGAGTTAATTATAATGTGCCAAGTGTGGATGCTGTTTTAATTGGGGGACCTCATTCATTTTGGAATTTAGGTAAGCCGATAGAAGGTATTTTTAGACCTAAATATGATGATATATGGCAACAGACATTAGCAGTTGAACCTGTTAAGGAATGTAAGACTTATATAGGAGGTTTTACAGATTATGATGATACGGGGCGAAGAGGCAGACATGGTGGTATTGTTACAGAGGGATTTACTATAGAAAAATTTTATGAAGGGATGAAAAAGCTATACAAAAAAAATATCTTATTAGGAAATGAGTTTGTATTTATTAATGCATGGAATGAGTGGGGAGAAGGGATGTATTTAGAGCCTGATGAGAACTATAGATTTAGCTTGTTAGATGCTGTGCGAAAATCCAAGATAGATGCGATATCTGAAATTCAAGAAAAACAAGATCACGAAAGTTTACTGGTAGTAGATAAAGAGGTTGGTTATCAGAAAAAAAGTTTTGGCAAAGCAGTAAGCTGTTTCAATTATTGGATGACTTTGAGAGAGAATGGTAAGTGTGTAACAGATTATCTGGTTCAATATGAAATAGAAAATGTGGCAGTGTATGGTTATGGAGCATTGGGTAAACATCTTGTTAAAGAATTAGATGATTCAAAAATATTCATAAAATATATTATTGATAGAAATGTAAGACTGAATCATTTGAAGTATGATTTCAAAATGCCGGACGAATTTTTACCTCATGTAGATGCTATTATAGTTACACCTGTGGACGAATTTGATAATATATATGATATCTTAAAAAGTCATACGGACGATAAGATTATTTCGTTGTTGGAGATAATGAGTGAGTTGATGTAGGAAGGATATTAATGAATCTGATTGTTTGGGGAACTGGTAATTTGTACAAAAGATACAGAGATATATTGTTTAAATTTAATATTATAAAATTCTGTGATAATGATTTAGAAAAACAGGGAACTATACTGGATGGAATAGAAATTATTTCACCTTTGGCGTTGAAACAAATTGATTTTACTTATGTTATTGTGATGTCATATGCGTTGGAGGCAATATGCCAACAACTTGATGATTTGGGGGTGGCGAAAGACCAAATTATATTACATACTCAATTATGTGTGTTAAGGCAACCGGAAATATCTGTTCGTAGTATGGGATATGAAGTTTCACTTGATGAATGGATTGAGAAGAATCAAAACTGTATATTACTTATTTCTCATAATTTTAGTTATACAGGAATACCAGTTGCAGTAAAAAATATGGCACAAGTGTTGAAAAAAATGGGTTATTCAGTTTTGATAGCGGCAATGGAAGGAGGACCTTTTACAAAAGAATTAGAACAGTTAAAAATGGAATATATAGATGATTTGGAATTATGTTATCAGTCGCTATATTTTAAAGAAATGCTACAAGCATTTATAGCAGTTGTAATTGGGAGTTTTTCTTTATCCAATTTAGTAAGAACATTAGTAGATTTTGATATACCTATTCTATGGTGGGTACACGAAACATCTAATAAATATTTTATTGGGGAAAATGAAGTACCAGTAGGGAGAAATATAAGATTTTTTGCAGGTGGAAACCGCGTAAAGGAGATATTTAGTAGCCATTACAAGAATGTGATAATTGAAACGCTTCAGTATTGTATTCCTGATTCACATGATAATGTAGACTGCATAGAAAGTGATTATATGACAATAGCTGTGATTGGTACTATTGACAAAAGAAAGGCGCAGGATATATTGCTCGAGGCGATTACTAGGATGCCGAGGGAACTTAGAGTTAAGCTGAAAGTTATTTTTGTTGGACAATTAGATGAAAATGATATAATATTTGCAGATAAAATAAGGGTATTACAGAATCAGATAGATAATTTTGAGTGGATACCCGAAATGACGCAAGAGAAGTTAAACAGATTTATTCAATGTATTGATGTTTTGGTTTGTCCATCCCGAGATGATCCGATGCCTATTGTAGTAACACAGGCTATGATGCATGAAAAGGTTTGTGTTATGTCTGAAAATGTTGGTCAGGCAGAATTTATTAAACAGGCGGTAAATGGTTTTGTGTTTCCAAATGAGGATTCTAAAACACTGATGGTTATTTTGGTGTGGATGTTAGAAAATAAAAATAGACATAGTATGATTGGAAAAGCATCAAGAGAGATATATAAGAGTGAATTTTCTGAAAACATAATGGAACAACGACTAAGTTTGATAATAAATGAATTGTTAAGATAAGGAATGTAGCTGTGAAATGAATTATAAAATTATAGTATGGGGAATAGGCGCTATTTATAACAAGCATTTAAATATTTTGAAATATTATGAACATAAAAATGAAATAGAGATCGTTGGGATCACTGCAACTGATATTCCAAAAGTAAGAACAATTGATGGTTATCAAGTTGTTTCTTTGAATGAGCTAACTTTTCTTAAATATGATTATTTATTGATTATGAATGATTTGCATTATTTTGATATTCAAAAGAAAGCTATCATTATAGGTGTAGATGAAAAAAAATTATTACATTATAAATTTCTGGAATTACCCAATTTAGTTTTTGCAGATTATATTAAGTTAAAAAAAGACAGGCTTAGTATAATATCCAACAATTGTTGGGGTGGAACAATTTATAATACGCTGGGGTTAGAGTGCTTATCTCCCTTTAAGAATTTATTTTTAAAAGATGATTCTTATCTACGTATGTTAAATAATTTAGAGTATTATTTAAATTGTGAGCCTGTTTTTATGAAGTGGGCAGTAGATCCACATAGTAGGAATAGTTATCCTGTTTTACGATTAGATGATGTTTATATACATTGTAATCATGATATGATACCGGAAACTGCCATTGGAAATTGGAATAGAAGACGAAAAAAGATCAATATGAATAATTTATTTATAGAAATGTATACAGATAATATAGAAACTGCAAAGGATTTTAAACAGTTGAATAAATATGAACATAAAATTTGTTTTGTTCCATTTGCATCTAATGAAAAATTTCTTTATTATCTAAAATTGTTTCATGGACAGTCTGAGTTTTGGGAGGCTGTAATCAGTAGTGCAAGGAATGGAAAGAATAGTATATCTTATAACATAGTAGATTTATTAAGTGGAAAGGTAGTTCATCGGTTGGAAACATGACGGGAGATATAATAAATAAAAGATGTAATGGGATTGTAGAAACTAAAATTAGTGTAATAGTACCCTTATATAAAGGGAAAAAGTATATAACCAAAATTTATGAAATGATGTATGAAAATATAAATAATATACCAAAGGACAAGTTGATAGTTATAGAATTGATTTTGGTAAATGATTTTCCACAAGAGAAATTGGTAATTCCAGATTTTGTAGATGATAGATTTGTCGTTAAAATAATAGAAAATAAAATAAATAGTGGTATTCATTTTTCAAGAGTGGAGGGATTACGAAACTCATATGGAGAATATATTTTATTTTTAGATCAGGATGATGAAATAAGTCCAAAATATATCAATGAACAATTACAATGTCTTGGAGGTAATGACGCAATTATTTGTAATGGAAAGATTCAAGGAAGGCTTATATATAGAACTGTTGATGAATTAAATCGAGTATTGGATAAGTGGGATTATAGACATGGTATTAACAAGATTGCTTCACCGGGACAAGTTTTGATAAAAAGAAATGCAATTCCTCATGAATGGATAGATAATATTTTAGTATATAATGGTGCTGATGATTATTTTTTATGGATGTTGATGTTTTATAATAATAAGAAAATGAAAGTTCAGGATAAAGTTTTATATTGTCATATGTATACAGGAGATAATACATCGAGTGACAATAACGAGATGAATAGATCTATTAAGGAAGTTGCAGAGTTTCTATATAACAGAAATATTTTAAATGCTGAAGAATTTAAGTGGATTTATAATCAGAAAAGTATAACTGCTTCTGAGGAAAAAATGTCGGACATTATTGGGGAGTATCCTAAAGTACAAAAATACAAGCAGTTACTTGAGATTTGGATGGAGTTAAGAGATAGAAAAGTATCTTTCAGTTATTTTTTTGAACATCAAAAAATAAAAAGAATTGCAATTTTTGGAGCGGGAATGTTTGGCAGTCATTTGTATTATGAATTGCAGAAAAGTTGCATTTCGGTTGTTTGTTTTATAGATTCAAAGAATATATCAGATATTAATGAAATAGAAACAATTAAACCAGGTCAAGAAATAGAAGATATTGATGCCATTATCATAACTCCTGTTTTAGAATATAAAGAGATTGCTGAATCCTTAGGTAAATTTTATGATTGTTATATGATATCATTGGAGAGTGTTTTGATGAATGCAGATTGCAAGTTAATATGAAATGCGCTATGTGGTTGAAGATGTATGATGGAAAATTATTAAATTATAGGAAGGAAATAAGATGATTCTGATATTAGGAGCAAATGGTTTTATTGGATATAATTTAGTAAAACGATTTGCGGTGCGAGAGAAGATAAGGATTTTTGATAAGGTGTGGGAACATGAAATAGATAATACAAATGTCGAAGTTGTGACGGGAGATTTTGGAAATGTATATTTTGAGGAAATGTTAGAAGGGGTTGATACAGTTTTTCATTTTATATCTTCTTCGGTTCCATTTGATGGAACTGATAAAATCATAGAAGACATTCAGGCTAATTTACTTCCGACATTGAGATTACTGGATGCTATGAAAAATGGAATGGTTGGGAAAATTATTTTTATTTCCTCAGGAGGAACTGTTTACGGGGAATGTAAAAGGCCTGCTTTAGAGAAAGATAGATTGTCGCCGGAATGTGTATATGCAGCACAAAAAGTTGGCATAGAAATATGTTTACATTTATATGAGAAGTATGATGGTATTCAGGGATATATATTGCGTGTTGGGAATCCATATGGCTTGAAAATTAATAAAAAAAGGAATCAAGGAATTATTCCCATTTTTACCGAAAAGATAGTTGCAGGGGAAACAATTGAATTGTGGGGAAATGGAGAAAATAAAAGAGACTATATACATATTAGTGAAGTAATAGATGCTATTGAGGCTGTATATTTATATAAAGGAAAATATCGTGTTTTTAATATTGGAACTGGAAAAAATTATTCTACAAAAGAAATAATAAAAAAAATAGAAACTGAAGTTGGAAAAAAAGCAAAAATAAACTATTTAGAAAAACGTAAATGTGATTTGGATGAGTCTTGTATGGATGTATCACTTATATATAGGGAATGTGGTTGGAAAAGTAAAATAACAGTGGAACAGGGGATTAGGCAGTACATAAGAGAGTTTATGAGTAATGATATAGACATATAGTGCGGATAGAAAATCTATTAAGTTAGCAATATTATAGATTAAATGAGGTAAAGCTATGGTAAATATAGTAATCTTTGGCATAGGAGAATCTTATCGAAATAGAGAACAATTTTTTAAAGAAAATAGTAGCCGTATTCATATAGTAGGGTTTATTGATAACAATAAAGCAGTTCAGGGAAAAGTGTTAAATGGTGTTAAGGTTTATGCACCTGAGGATATATTGCAAATACATTTTGATAGTATTGTTATTCTTAGTAATAGATATAAAAAAGAAATGTCAAGACAGGTGCTGGATCTGGGGATTGAACAAAATCTTATTTGGGACGAAAAAAAATTGATACAAAATGTTTTAAGAGGAAAGAGAACTCTTTATAATGGTAAAAAATGTAATTGTTATACAAAAAAAGAAAAAATATTAATTGTGACTACAAATATGGGATTTGATGGTGGAACTATGGTTGCAGTATATGCGGCACAGGCTTTACAGAATAGAGGATATGAAGTGATGTTGGCAGCACCTATTATTAAAGACAAATTATTAGAAGAGATTTTGCAGGAAGGGCTTAGTATTACAATAGTAGATTGCTTGCCCTGTTTTTTTGAAAAGGATAAAGAATGGGTATGTTATTATGATATAGTTTTAGTTAATGTATTTCAAATGATGAATTGTGCTTATCAAATCAGTAAGATACGACCAGTAATGTGGTGGATTCATGAGAACAGATCTATTTGGAATAGTATTTATCAGGATACCCAGCGCGAGTTTAGTGAAATTGATTCAATAGAATGGATGAATAGATTAGAAGTGGTGGGAGTTAGTAATTTGGCAAAAGAAGCATTTAATTTTTTTTATCCTTCAATTTCGAATAGAACATTGCCATTTGGAATACCGGATAAATATATTATTTATGATAAAAAAGAGTTTTGTACTAGTAAGATAATATTTGCTGTAGTAGCAGGTTTTGCCATTTATAAAGGACAGGAAATATTGGTAAAAGCAATTAAAAAACTTTCTAAACAGGAAAATAAGATGATAGAAGTTTGGTTTATAGGTTTTGGAGATGCAGTCAGACCATGGTTGGGATTGCAAGAGAGTGGAGGAGATAACTTTAGGTTTTGGGGGATGTTGTCACATAAAGAAGTTATTAAAATACTGCCACAAATTGATGTGGTAGTTTGTCCTTCATTAATAGAAACAATGTCCATGTCTATAATAGAAGGTTTAATGTATGGAAAATTATGTATAACAACAGATCAGACAGGAATTGCTGAATACATTACAGATGGAATAAATGGATTTGTTGTCAAAGCAAATGATTCAGATGATTTAAAGAGTCGTATAGAATGGATTATACAGAATAAAGATAAATGGGATTCATTAAGAAGAAATGCCCGAAAAACATATGAAAAAGAATTTACTTTAGAACTATTTGGTGAGAGATTAGAGTTTGAGCTAAAGCGCTGTAAGGAGAAGTTTTATGAAGATATTGTCAATGTACCTCCCACAATTTCATAAAGTAAAGGAAAATGATGAATGGTGGGGAGAAGGTTATACAGATTGGGTTAGTTCTCGAAACGCAGTGTCATTATATGAAGGGCATTATCAGCCACATATTCCCTTGAATCAGTATTACTATAATTTGATGGAAAAGTCTGCATTTGAATGGCAGGTTTCTTTAATGAAAAAATATGGAATAGATGGACAGTGTATCTATCATTACTGGTTTAAAGATGGCAGACAGATATTGGAAAAGCCCATTGAAAAATTGTTAGAGTGGAAAGAAGTTGATATGTCATTTTGTCTGTGTTGGGCAAATCAAAGTTGGGCAAATAGTTGGAGTGCATTGAAAAGTGCAAATGTCTGGTGTGATGTACGTGAAAAGAAAAGCAAAAATAAGGGTGATATGGGAGTTTTATTAGAGCAGGAATATGGTGATGAAAAAGAGTGGAAAAAGCATTTTGAATATCTGCTTGATTTTTTTAGGGATAAAAGATATATCAAAATACAGGATAAACCAGTATTTGTAATTTATCAGGCAGGGGATATAGATGTTTTAGAAGAAATTTATTATAAAAAAAATAAATGTTTGAGTAGCACACCTAGAGGACAGGAGCTTTTGAATATGTTTACAGCTGATAGTGTGCTTTTAGAAATGTATCGAGAAGATCATTATTTTGATGAGAATGATATATTTTGTAAATTTAGTTCAAGTTTTTCATTAATGGAAACAGTAGGACAATGTGAAATATTTATACAACTTT
>ERZ808040.684-NODE-684-length-27543-cov-7.439161_pt1 | contig 27543 bp, 25 predicted proteins | sample MGYA00380191_ERZ808040 | MGnify/ENA primary metagenome ERZ808040 (study PRJEB31490, sample SAMN06133395) | mouse gut metagenome | isolation source: J6 | host: mice | place: China: Chengdu | collected 2015-05 ...
CCAAGGCACATCGGTGAGGTATCCGCCCGCGCCGGTGACGAAAGTTCCAGTAAAATCGTTGTCCACACCCTCGATTTTAATGACCGCCCCGGCGAGGCCCTTGGTGGGATCGTCCGCGTCTACTTTACGGATGCTGCCCTCACCAGTAATCTCAGGCGTATCAGAAAAGGTGACCGTCACAGTTTTATCGCTGCCGCTGGGCAGAACAACATACTGCGGTCCAGGATTGTCGATCTCATAGGACTCCGGAGGCTCCAATTCAGTCACGGCGTAAGTGCCGGCCTCCAAATTGGGTACGGTCACGGTACCATTGCTCCCTGTCACCACTTCCTTGGAGTAGGAACCGTTTTCAGAGGCAACGAGGAAACGCGCTCCGGGCAGGGTCTTGTTGGGATTGGTGGAATCCACCTTCTTGATTGTCAGACTGTACTTTTCACGGGTGACGTTCAGTTCCCCCACCATGACAGCCTGCACATCGTTGGAGGGGTGGTAGCTGGAGCCGGGGCCGGTGTAGGCGTATTCATAGACCTCGCAATCACCCCAGACACCCTGCGCTCCCAAATCCAGAATATACTGGGCGCGGGCGCGGAAGGAAATGCCATCCAGCAGTTCATCAATACTGGAGTAGCTTGTATGTTCCAGGTTGTTGTAGACGCACATCAGCTCTTCGGCGCAGGCGATTGCGGGGTTGGAGAGCAGACCGGCCTTATACCGCCAGACAATGGCCTGGACCCAGGCGTTCATCGTCCAAGTATAGTTGCTCCCCCACACCTCATCGCTGCCGAGGGCAATGGCCTGATCTGTGAATACGCCGCTGGAATGGGCGTAAAAATAGGCCATCATGGTCTTGACCGTGGGGTCGGAAATGGGCTGGGGATTGCCCCAGGTGTGGCCCTTCAGGGACCAGCCCATCCCTTTTCCTTTTTCGGCACAGAAGCCCATGGTGCTTTTGCCGTTGTAGTTGAAGTGCATCTGGTGCATATAGCACTCGCCCAGGGCCGGGGAATCGTACTTGGTCCCGCTGTAAGCGCAATCATCCATTTTGATGGTGGACGGGTTGGCGGCGAGAGCCGTTGCGGGCAGCAGGCCCAGCACACACACCAGCACGAGCAGCAGGGCCGTCATGTGGGTGAGTACGGAATAGGCTTTTTGCATAAATCAAACGCTCCTTCCATTTTGAGGAATAAAAAATGGCCCTCCAGCTTGTGCTGAAAGGCCATTCCCGGTTTCGATTCTGTTACGCATAGAAGTTGACGCTGTTGGGGATTCCAACGAACATAAAACAGTAGGTAATGCCATCGTGCTGGGTCACGCCCACGCCGATGCAGTCACATCTTGGGTCGATCATGGTCTGAAAATGACCGGGGGATGCTGCCCTCACTTAAAGAAACGAACCCAGCTCCGCCCTATAATACACCGACAGCCAGCGCCTCCGGCGCTGCTCGTCACCAGCCCGCGAACATGACGCGCCCCGCGCGTCATGCCCGTGGGCTTTCTTTTTGCGCTTCGCCGGAAAAGGCAGCTTTGGCGAATCGTTTTTTTACGCTTTGCATATCAGGAAAGCGAATCCAACCCCTTGCATTTGCGCCCCGCCGTCCCGCCTGTCGGTCCCGCGCGGTAAACCGCGCAAGGACCCCAGGCGGTACAGGCGCAAGCGCAAACTGTCACGCCCCAAACGCTTGCCGCCAAAGGCGGCAACGCGCCGGGGCAAATGCGGAGCGGGAGCGGGGGCCTCGCTCCGGGCGTCTGCCCTGCCCTGCGTATCACCCCCCGGCAACTCCGTCCGCCGGGAGCGTGACACTTGGACAGGCCGCGCGCTTGTTCTGCGGCTTTGCCTGGAACAAGCACGCTTTTGCAGCCGTCCGGCGGGAGTGCTTCACGGTTTGCCCTGTCGGGCAAGCCCTACACTCCCGCCCCCTCCGCTCGGCCCCCGCCGGGGAAGGACGGGGGACGGGAGACGAAAGGAGGCGCAAGCCATAGCCAAGCAGCACATTACAACCCTGTACCCCAGAGACGTCCGCGCCCTGTCCGCCCTGGCCCGCTGCGGCTACGTCACGGCGGACCAGCTGCGGGAAAACGGCCTCCGGGACAAACGCATCCATTCCTATTGCAAGGATGGCCTTGTGGAGCGCGTCACCCACAGCCGCCCTGGGGACCGGGAGGCCGACCGGGAGTGCTTCCGCCTGTCAAAAGCGGGCCGGGACCTTTGCCGGGAAAAATTGTCCTGCCGCCTGTACAACGCCCAGAATCCGGCCCATGACCTTTGCCTGTCCGACCGTTACCACGCAATCAGCCCGGAGGAACGGGCCACCTGGAAAACCGAAAGCGAGTGCCGGGACCTGTTTTCCGAACACCTCCGCCAGCTGCGGGACCAGGGCGAGGAAAAACGCGCCCAAGAGCTTTGGGACATGTACCAGGACGGGCGGCTAAGTATGCCGGACGCCATTTATACCCGTTCGGATGGCGTGACCGTGGCCTATGAGGTCATCACAAATCACTACGGCGAGGCGGAAATCTCCGCCAAGGAAGAAGCCGCCGAAGCCCTCGGCGCGACTATCGAATATTACAGAGCATGAAAGGAGGAAATCCCTTGACCAAGATAGAAGAAAAGCAAGCCCTATGCAATCGCCACCGGGCCTTGCTTGAAATTCTCTTGAAGTATGGCACCAGCGGCGTCATGCCGCTGCCCCAATTGCGGGCCTTGTGCCTCGCCTGGGACCTGTACCCCAGCGCCCAGGCCGTCAACCGGGCGGTCCGGGAACTGCGGGCCGCTGAAATCCTGAACCGTCAGACCTGGGTGGACAACAATTCAGATTTGTTACTTGCCCGGAAATTTGTCTGGCGCTACTTTGCGGGAAAAGACAGCCAGGAAGTAGCCACGCCCCGCCGCCCCGCCACTATGGCCCCCTATATCCAGCAAGCCCGAAAAATTGACTGGCTCCTGTCGCTCATAGAGCAAAAGCGCCTTTCCACCATGGAGGCGGCGGAAACCTATCTGCGCCGCCATGGCTGCACCATGTTCCTGCGTCTGTCAGATTTGCCGGACTACTACCGCCGCCATGCCTCCACCCTTTCGGCGGAGCGTCCGGAGAACTACCGGGAACAGCTTGCCCGCCTGGACGCTGACGCTGCGCAAATCTCCGCCCTGGCCCGCCGCCAGCCGGAGGAAACCCCGTCCCCGTCCGTGGCAACGCTGGCCCAGGCCCACAGGCGCGGCCTCTACATCCTGGGTATCTCTCCCAGCCGCCGCATGGTTACGCTGGCCCTGTTCGCCGGACGGCGCACAAGGGCTGCACGGGTCATGGATTGGCTCATAGACGCGCAAGCCTGGGTCAATTCCCTGTTGCCCTATTATTCCTCTACGCTGGTGGTCTACACCCTGGATAACGCACACAGGACCGCTTTACGGGCCGCGCTGACAGCCCCGGCGCCGGGGCGAAAGATTACCGCCTACTGGCGGGAACGGCTCATACAGCGCCACCTGGACGGCCTCGCGCGGATTGCTGTCAAGGATACCGATTTCATTTCCCGCTGGTGCGGCGGAATCCACAGAACCGACTGTTTTTAGAATGGAGGTATCATTTTGAACGAACTGATTTTAACCTTTCTGGGCACGGCCCACGAGAAATTTTATGATGATATGTTGAAGGACCTGGAAGGGGCCGAAGGCCCCCATACCCGGCCCATGGTCTACCTGCTGGCGGCGTCTGACATTCTGCGGGCGCATTTCTGGGAGGTCTACGATAACCGCGCCCACGGCATCAAGCCCGGCTGCTGGCGGGCCTCCTGGAACACCCCGGAAACCCGCCTGTTGATTGCCCTTGCCGCGAGGATTGCCGGGGAACCGGAGGCCGGGGCCGCGCCCCTGGCCCCGGTCATGATGGACGCCATGGCCTGGGGCCAAAAGCTGGATGAAGCCATGGGCTTTTCCGATTATGAGCCGGAGGACCCGTTAATATAGAGTATACCGTAACTTTACAATGCGGAAGGGCGGGAAAGCTGTCAATTTAGACCGCCTTTCCGCATTATTTTACAGATTGTAAGCCAAGCCTGATTTCAAATTTACAAGGAGGGATTGCCCCATGTCAAAAGTGGCTTATGTGCGCGTCAGCACGGCGGAGCAGAACGAAGCCCGCCAGCGGGAGGCCCTGGCCGTCCGGGGGATTGATAAATGGTTTATCGAAAAGGCCAGCGGCAAGAACACGGACCGCCCGGAGTTTCAAAAAATGCTGGATTGGGTGCGGGAGGGAGATACCATTTATATTCATGACCTGTCCCGTATCGCCAGAAGCACAAAGGACCTGTTGGACCTGCTGGACGTTCTGCGGGGAAAGGGCGTGGCCCTGGTGAGCGGCAAGGAGAGCATTGACACCAGCACCGCCACGGGAAAGCTGCTGGTGACCATGGTCGCGGCAATCAACGAGTTTGAGCGAGCAAACCTGCTGGAACGCCAAAAGGAGGGCATTGCCATAGCCAAGCGCGAGGGAAAATATAAGGGCCGCAAGGCCGTGACGGTCCCGGACCTGTCCCGGCATTATGAACGCTGGCAGCGCCGGGAGGTCAGCAAGGCCGCCCTTGCGCGGGAGTTGGGTATTTCACGGCCTACACTGGACAGGCTTTTTTCTGATTATGATAACAGGTGAATCAGGGTTGAATGTCATTTGTATGAGTGATATACTTTAACCGCAACAAATAGGCATATTTAGAATTTGCAGTAACGCAGAGGTGCAACATGAAGATAAAAAGGGTATCCATAGCTGTCGTAATATTGGGGTTTCTAGCCGCCGTGATATGGGCGGCGGTGGTTTTTGCACAGTCGCAACAATCTTATTGCCCGCCAAAACCGGAGGATACAACTCTGGAATTCTGGATATGTGACAATGGGGCACTAGTGGACTGGAAAGGACATGATGAAATAGACGGCTGGATGGGTGCCCAGGAATTTCTGGGGAAAGGCTACCATTTGAATAAGCAGGGAGAACGGCCCCTTGTACGGGTGTCATACATTTTAACTGCCTGGCCGGATTACGCCGACGGGGGACATTATATCACAACGATAGAAATAACCGACCCAGCTGTATCTGTATATGGACTGACGGTAGAGTCAGAACCTGCGGAGTTTGAGCGAGTAATGACAGCCATGGGGTACAAGGTTGAATCATTAGCGGATGGCCTCCAAAAAGCTGTCCGTAATGATTTCACCTTCTCTCTGTATCACGGAAACACGCCGGAGCTTAGTATTTCTGCGGAGGTAAGCAGCCGCGACGGAATCGTATATTGATAACTTCCGGTTTATCGGGCAGTTGCTTCTAAAGGCGATTGCCCGATTTTATTTTGTAATCAAGCGGGCATGAATCATCACGGAGCCGGGAGGCCCGCCACGGGCGCGGGCTGGGCGGTTACGGACAACGGGCGCAAGGCGGGGAATAAGGTTGGCCCCGCTCCATGGCAATCCTCCGCCGAAGGTCCGGCAAAGTCCGTCAGCGGGTCCCCGTGAGGATTGCCGTCGCTGTCATGCCTGCGGGCATAGGATAGGGGCGGGAGGCTTTGGCCTCCCGCCCCTGCTTTTTTGCTGTGTCGGGCTGCGGGGAATCTTCCCAGCACGGCCCGAACGGTTTCCTTTTGACAAATCCAAAACGGTCCGCCCTCCGCCGGAAGCCTTCCCCTGACGGACCGATTTTATAATGTTACAAGTTTGTTACATTTCCTTTTCCGGGCTTTGGGGCGGTCCCCGCCTTTGGCGGAGAAATGTACAAATTTTTTTCGGCTATTGCGAGAACATACGTTCTAATTCGGCTAAAAAAGTACAAGAAACTGCAAAAAACCGTGTTGTTATGGGTTTCCCCCTTCTTCGCATACAATGGCCCACTTTTGCCTGATTTCGGAGTTTTCCGGCGTTCTCCCCCTCCCTTTTGACCTCTTAAACGCGGTCCGGGGGCGGGGCTGGCGGGCGGGTTTTTTACCTGTTCCGGGCTTTGAGATTCACCAGCCGAACGTGAAAATTCGGGCAGAGGGAAAGTCAACTTGAAAGGGGAACCTCATATATGCACACCTTACTGCTTGTTTTCTCCCTGCGCCTTGGCATGGTGGATTTTGCCGAGCGTATGCACCATCTCTGCCGGGTCCTGGAACGCGGTTTACCCTCCGCACCGGGAATCACCGTCAGCATGGTGTACAACAAGCCAAAGAAAAGCATCTTCTTCCAGGGGGCGGATATTCGTGTATTTGTGGACTGCCTAAACCACCTGAACAAGACAAACATGGCCCCGTCAGACATTCCCATTATCCGCGCCGCCATTTTGGACGTAATCACGCCCCTGGGGATTTCCATGGAGGAATTGGCTCTGGAGAGCATCGACTATTGCCAAAATGTGGTGGTCATGGACCCAAAGGAGCGGCGGCGTGCCATGCGCCTGTGGCATAAAACCTCCAGGCATTTCCTCAAAGCCGAGAGGATGGACCCCAGGCACAGCGAAAACGAGAACAGGCTTTATTACAAGTGCCGGGATGATTTTTACCGGGTCCAGCTGTACAACAAGCAGACCGAACGGGAGGACAAGGGCCTCGACACTGCATCCTATGAGTTAGGCGTCCTGCGTCTGGAATACCAGCTGCGGAGGGACCACCTGCTCTATCACTGGCAGAGGTATGGAACGCCTTGCAGCTTTGACGCCTGGGCGGATTGGAGCCTCCGGGCCTACTATATGCGGCAGACGGAACGCCTGTTCTTCCGTGGGGACTTTTACACCCTCCGCCGGGCGGAAACCCTCCTGCGGAAAGCGGGCTTGCCCTCAAAGGATTTTCAGGGAATCCGGCAATTCATGGCGAACATTTCCAAATCCGGCATGGATTGCGCCGTCAAGCAAGCCGGGTCCAGGTATCTTGCAAACAAGTACTTAAACACGTTGACAGACCTGGAAATCTGCCCCATTCCCATCCCGCAAAATGCACGGACGCCGTTTTTGGAGAACCCGTTTCAGGAGTTCTATAAAGGGGGGTGCGTCTGATGGCTAAGAACAAGACGCCCGCCAGCCAGGGCGGGGAGTATGTGACCCTCAACGGCCAGACCTATTTCCAGATTGGCAAGACCCGCATCAAGGTCACGGAGCATTTCCCGGAGGCGGGGCCATCCATGGCGGACCAGCTTTTGGACGTGATTACCTATACAGCCAGGGCCGGGGACCTGGATAAGATTGCCTGATAATTTGCCCGCGCCTGTACTATAATGACCTTGTATTATAGGCGCGGGCTGTTCAATATAAGGAGGATTGCACGATGAAACAGCCCGTTAAGGCAGCAGCATACATGAGACTTAGCCAGGATGATGAGCGGCAGGGGGAGAGCCAGAGCATTGAAACCCAGCGCATCATTATCACCCAATTTGCAAAAGCGCAAGGTTTTCAGATTGTAGGCGAGTACATTGACGATGGTTGGAGCGGGACCAATTTTGACCGTCCGAATTTTCAGCGCATGATAAGAGACGCCCAATCCGGAAAGGTCAATTGTGTTATCACAAAAGACATTTCCCGCCTGGGCCGTGACTATATTCGTGTTGGTCAATATCTGGAATATGACTTTACAGAGTGGGGAACACGGTATATTTCCGCAACAGAAGCGATAGACACGGAAAACGGGGTAAGTGATATTGTTCCGATTTTGAACCTTTTCAATGAATGGCACGCAAAAAATACCAGTCAGAAGATAAGGGCCGCAATGCGGGCAAAGTATGAAAACGGTGAACATCCCGCCACTTACGCCCCCATTGGCTACCGTAAAAGTTCCGAAACAAAAAACAAGCTGGAAATCGACCCGGAAACCTGTTGGATAGTGGAAAAAATCTATGACCTTGCCCTCCATGGCGCGAGACCCTTCAAAATCACGCAAACCCTGACCGCCGAAAAGGTGCCGACTGCCAGCTGGATAAACTTCCAGCGGAACGGCGGCTTTGCCCACATTTACGCCAACGCCCCGGAGGAAAAACGCTATGCCTGGACCATTGCCCAGGTAAAGGGAATCTTAACGGATGAACTTTATATTGGCAACTCGGTCCACTACCGGAAAGTAAATAACTCCTATAAGGAAAAGTCCCGCAGACGCAAGGACAGGGATGAGTGGACCACTATCCCTGATACTCACGAGGCCATTATCAGCAAGGACGATTTTGCCAAGGTACAAGAGTTAATCACCCAGAGACGGCGGTCCCGGAAGGAGGGCACACCGCAGATTTTTGCCGGACTGGTGTACTGTTCTGATTGCGGCTGGTCTATGAGCTACGGCGTAAACAAGAGCGTCAAGAATCCCTTTAACTATTACAGCTGCACAAAGTACAAACAGTATAAGGGGTCTTGCACGTCTCACTATATCCGCTATGACGTTCTTTATCCCTATGTCCTTTCCCGGCTGCAATACTGGACCAAGCTGGTCCAGGAGGACGAGGATGCCCTGCTGCGGCGGCTTTTGAGGGCGGAGGAAAAGGAACAGGCCAGAGCGGGCAAGAATGTAAAGGCAACGCTGAAAAAGGCGCAGAGGCGATTAGAGGAAATTGACCGGCTTTATATGAAGCTGTACGAGGACCACGCCAACGGGAAAATCCCGGACCGCAATTTTAACATGATGTCCGCGAATTGGCAGAAGGAACAGGCGGAACTGGAAAGCCAGATTTCGGAGTTATCCGGTAAAGTCGAGGCTGAAAAGGAGAACGCCAGCAACGCGCGGAAGTGGGTGGAATTGATGAAGCAGTACACGGATTTGCAGGAGTTGACGGCCCCGCTGCTGAACGCCCTGATTTCCAAAATTGTCGTACATCATCCCCAAAAGGCAGAGGACGGAACCATGGAACAGGAAATCGAAATCTTTTACCGCTTTGTCGGTAAGATTGATTGAAGTCATTTTCGTTTCTTTAGCTATGGGCGGCAGAGTTGATCCAGTTGTCAACGGCACGCTGAGCGGCATCGGCTGTGCCGGTGAAGACAGTGAGGTTGTCACCGAAGCCATAGGGGTATCCGGCATCGGCAGCGGCCTGTCCCTCCTCCGGAGCGTGATGCCAGGTGTAGCGCCGGTCGGAGCAGGCTTGAGCGGCGTTCATCAAGGCCTCATTGACAGGCAGTTCTAAGACCCTATTGGCTTTACGGGTCTGGTTGATGAGCCGGATCATCTCCTGGCGTATCTCTCAGTTGTCTGTCAGGCTGGTACTGTCTCCATCAGATGGTGTTTCTGGGATTGTGGGAGTAGTGGAGCTGACCGTCAGTGTCATACTTCCACAATCCCCTGTGCTGTTGGAGGCGGTGATCTCCGCACTCCCCCTCTACCTTGGCGACGGCAACCCAGAAGGTCAACACCTGCTCCACTGCCACTGTGTCCGGGGAGCTGGAGGTGACGATATAGTCTGTACCGCTGGGGCCGATGATGAGGCCGCTGCGCTCTCCGACCTCCAATGTATTGCCCTTGTAACTGCTTACCCGGATGGATGGGGTTTCTATTGCCATGGCGGGGACGGTGAGGGTAGCTGTTAGGATGGTTGCCGTCAGTACAGCGGCAGTACGCTTTTTCGTGCTGGGCATTTGTGTTTCCTCCCGGCTTCAGCATTTGTGTGGCTTTTGCAACCAATACAATACTAAAACAGCGAATGAAAGTCGATAGGGGCAAACAGAGAAATACAGAGGCGAAAAGCAAGCGAACTACACAGCGTTTCGCTGTTCATATGTAAGGGCCTCTTTCGTTGCGATAATCATTCTGACCACATAAACAGCCACAGACAGCCGTGGAACACGCGGAAACACTGGCTTCAAAGAGCGCCGGAAAGCAAATTGAACGGAGCAAAAGTGGCTATAAACCATCAAAAATTGCCCAAAAAATGTTTGCTGACCTCTTTGTTAACGGTGGTGCAATCCGTAGATGAATTACATCCGGCTTTTCATTCTCGTTGACAACCGCCCCCAAAGCCCCAACACAGCGGTTTGTCTACTGGAGAGGAGTACCATGGGCGATCCTCCACAAAACCGCACACAGCGGCTTACACGCCGAAATACAGGAATCACAGGTGCTGTTGGCAGATTTCCTTTTTCTCTGTTGCTATTTTGACACCTCTGCTTTCCCCGCTTACAGAAAAGCCAGGAGTTTTTCTGCCAAGCCACAGTTGACACCGCTGAATTCGCTGCCGCTGTAAGCGTTGAGGGAAACAAGAGGTCAAACCAGGTATCAGCCCTCATATTTGAGGTCACATGACCAATTGCACAAAAGCCTTAAAAGAATAACGGTATCCCGTCAAAAGCCCTCGTTTTCTGTTTTCCCAGCCCGCACTGCGGGCAGAAGTCATTTGGCCGGGGGACGCGTAAGCGACCCCCGGCCTTTATCCTGCTATTACTTCGACCGGTGGGGTCACTGCCGCTTTCGGCATATTTTCCTCGATTCCACTTTGAGAAAAAATCCGCCACCCTGTAGATTCAAAAATCAATTGCCTGCTCTTTGACGGTACCGATGCAGTTCGCAGACCGTTCAGTAGCACCTTTGCAACTCGCCAACATTGCTCCGCAAAGCTCTGGCGCTGTGCCCTGCTCCTCTGAGCAGGGACTCTGGGTGCGCTCTCCTATAAAGCCGCACACAGAGGCTTACAGGCTGGAACGCGAGGTGACCGACAGTATCACGGTTCTGGGATACTACGGGTCATGCCCTTGGCTACGCAAACAGTTTATCCCCACGCATGTGGGGATAATGTGTGAGAGGAGAGCAGCGTGTGATAGTCGATTTTGACGGCTACTGATAGTTTCACCTGTTGACCTCTATGGCGGTCTACATCTTCTTCCGGGTGCCTTTTTGTGGCTCGCCCGTGAACAACGGTTGGACTTGCTTCCCAATGCCCATATCCCATTCGGTGGTGATACAGACTTCCCAGTAGGTATACTTTTTGTTACCATACATGACGGCTTTTAACGGATAGCCCGCACTCCGCTGGCCCCACGTTTCTTTTTTGAAAACTTATTCCTAAAACTTGTTATTGGATCGTTTTTTTGCTATACTCATTTCCAACAAAACAGGCGTTACATTGATCGCAGCCATTTCATGAAACAACAGAAAGTCTGCTTATATTGTCGGCGTTGCTCCAGAGTCTGTAGCGGTACTTTGCACAGGCGCCGGAGATCTTTATCCGTCTGTGATTCGCAGGTGAAGGAATCCGGAACAGAGCCGGCCAGCCACTCTCCAAAGACCCGATGACCGGTATCCTGATTCTCATCTTTTTGATTAAAGGAGGGAAGCCGATGACAATCAACCAGCTGCAATATTATGTTGAAATTGTCTGCCAGAAGAGCTTTACACGTGCGGCCGAAAGTCTCTTTGTCAGCCAGTCCGCACTGAGCAAAAGTGTCCGCACACTGGAACAGGAGTTTGAAACGGAGCTGATTGACCACAGCTCCAAAGATTTTCTGCTGACGCCCGAGGGAGAGATCTTCTATGAATACGCCAGGAAGATTCTCGATTTTTTCAATATGCAAACCCGTGAGCTCCACCAGCGCTTACACGACATGGGCGGGTCGCTGAACATCGGCATTCCTCCCACATCTGGCACAGTGTATTTCTATTCCTTGATCCGTGAATACAGAGAACGGTATCCCAATGTGGATCTGAATATTCTGGAGGTTCCCTCTAAAATTCTCCTGAAGGAGATGGACATGAACCGGCTGGATATGGGCGCTGTGCTGGAGCCCTTTTCAAATTCCCAGTATATATCCAAGCCGGTATACCGGGCTGAAATTGTTTTGACCGTATCAAAAACCCACCCTCTCGCGGCCCGGAAATGTGTATCCTTTTCTACGCTGCGGAATGAAAAATTTTTGATGATGTCCTCTGATTTTATTTATCACGACATCATTATCTCACTGTGTAAGGAGGCGGGGTTTACACCGAATATCGCTTTCAAGAGCTCCCAGTGGGATTTGATCTTCGAGATGGCAAATGACAGCCAGGGAATCGCCTTTTTTCCAACACCGCTTCTGGCAAAGCGAAATTGCGCCAACATTCGGCAAATTCACTTGAAAAATCCAGAGGCGCAATGGGTCCTCTCAATTGCCTACCGGAAAGACAAATTTATTACGGAGCCCATGCAGCGGTTTTTAGCGTTGTGCAATGAGACATAAGACAACAGCGGGACAGTCCTAAGGCTGTCCCGCTGTTTGTTTGCGCGAAATGCGTTTATCAATTATAAACAAAGTTTTTCAATTGGCGCAATCTATTTTTGCCGCTATTATGAATTGAATTCATGACTGATGAAAAACTGCTATTTTACTTCTGTCCAACATTTCGATAAATTAGATTTAGAAATGGTAGGGGAAATCGTTTTAACTTGCACAGCCGGCCCCCATTACCAGGTAAAATATAGACCGAGAAGGAGGACTGATACTTTATGAAAACATTTCAGGAGCAGTACCAGGAAAAAAAGATGTCCCCGGAGAAGCTATTGGAGCTGATTCAAGACAACGACTACATCTTTGTCGCCCAAGCGGCGGCGGAGCCGGCTGCGATTCTCTCCCATATGCAGCATCTGAAAAACACCGGCGTCAAGAATGTTGTCCTGCAGACCTGCCTGCCGATCCAGAACTATCCGGTGTTCCACGATCCCGAGATGGAGGGAATCTTCTTCCACAATGGCTGGTTCTTTAATGCAAACTTGCGGAAGGCCCAGAAGAAGCGGTTGGTCAGCGACATCCCCCAGCACTCCACTACCGCGCTGAGTAAGGTTTTTTACCGCGCCACGCATGAGGGCCGCCGCCCGGTGGTCATGGCTACGGTGACTCCCATGGACGAGCACGGCTATATGTCATTGTCCATCAGCTCCATCTACGAACGCGACCTGGTCAACAGGGGCGCTTTCGTCCTGCTGGAGGTCAACCCCAACTTTCCCCGTACCTTTGGCGACACCATGATCCACATCTCCGAGGTAGGTGCACTGGTGGAGTCTGACCGTCCGATCCCCGCCGTCCAGCCCGCCCCCTATACGGATGTGGACGCGCAGATCGGCAAGTATGTGGCCACCCTGGTGGAGGACGGATCCACCATCCAGTTGGGCATCGGAAACATTCCCAACGCCGTGGCCAACGAGTTGAAAACCAAAAAGCACCTGGGCATCCACACGGAGATGTTTACAGAGACCATGGTAGACCTCATTGAATGCGGTGCTGTGGACAACTCACAAAAGGGGTTTTACAACGGCTACTCCGTCTGCTCCTTCACTATGGGTAGCCAGCGTCTTTATGACTACCTGCACAATAATCCCTCTGTGATATTCAAATCCTGCACCTTTACCAATGACCCCTACACCATCGGAAAAAACAACAAATTCGTCTCCATTAACGCCACACTCGAAGTTGACCTGACCGGTCAGTGTGCCTCGGAGAGTGTGGGCCACATCCAGTTCTCCGGTTCCGGCGGACAAGCGGAGACGGTACAGGGCTCCCAGATGTCCCCAGGCGGCAAGTCCATCATCGCCATGCACTCCACCTATACGGTGAAGACCCCGGACGGTAAGGAGGAGCTCCGCTCCAAAATCGTGCCTTTCCTGGCCCGGGGAGCAGTGGTGACCACCTCCCGAAACGATGTGGACTATATTGTGACTGAATACGGTATCGCTTGGCTGCGCGGACTGAATGTAAAGCGGCGGGTGGAATCTCTCATCGCCATTGCACACCCCGATTTCAGAGACTGGCTTCGTGAAGAGGCGGAAAAAAACGCCATCTGGTAAAAAGCAACAGAGAGAGGAGAACACTATGAACATTTCAAACCTGAAAACCCCGATCATGCTGCTGATTTCCGCCCTGTGGATTGTTCTTTTAGTGCTTGCCGGCACAGGCCACTTCGTCGTGGGCATGGTTTTATCCGTTCCGCTAATGGGACTGCACTTCATCCTCGGTATTGCCAAAAAGGGCGTCATCTCCAAGAAATTCCTGATCTATCCCATTCTGGTCTGGGCGATTCTTTTCATCGTCTCCTTCATCCTCTGCGGCTATTACGCCGACACTTTCGCCGGCGTTCTGCCCAGCTTCACCGTCTTTGGCATGCATCCGTCCTTTGCACCAGTGATTATCGGTTACTGGCTGGGCGGCCTACTGACCATCAGCCTGGGCTACTATCTGCTCCAGGACGAATGGCTCTCTCAGAAGGACTGGGATGCGTTCTGTGAAGAGGCCAAAAAAATCAAGGAGGGGAAATAAATGGATACTGCTCTTATTATACTGTTTTGCGCCCTGATGATCAGCGTCTCCTTCGCCATTGGCCTCTGGTCCAAAAAGAAGGCAAACACCGCGCAGGCCTACTTTGGCGGCACCGCCATGTTTGGTCCCCTTACTGTCGGACTGTCCAGTATGGCAGGCGTCGCCTCGGCCTTCGCACTGGTGGGCGTCCCCGGCCTCATCTATAACACCGGCAACGCCATGGCCTTCTGGATGTTGGGCAGCAGCGCCTTTGCCGCCAGCTACATCATCTTGGGAAAAAAAGTCCGCGCTATGGCGGAGGTGGCTGAAATTTCCAGCCTGGGCGACATCTGCGACGTCCGCTTCAACCACAACCGCATCATCAAAGCACTGATGTCTATCATCATATGCCTGGGCTGCGTAGGCTATCTGGCGGCACAGATTGCCGCTGGTACTGCGCTGGTGGCCAATCTGATCAACATTCCCCCCATTGTGGCCGGCATTGTCGTCTTCGGTCTGCTGACGGTTTACACCGCCCTCTCCGGTGAAGTGGGCGGCCTGCTTTCTCAGGCGTTCCAGGGTGCCGTCATGGTCGTGGCCGGCGTGGTGCTGACCATCGCTTTCTTTGCCGTCACCGGAGGTTTCGGCAACGTACTGGAGGCTGTAGCTGCCAATCCTGAGGTCGTCGGCGCAAACGGCATTACCAAGGCGCTGGGTCCCGACTTCCTCAACGCTTGGGGTAAGCTCCCTGGCAGCACAAGTCTAACCTGGATGCTGATTCCCCTGCTGGGCTGCGTGGGCCAGCCTCAGGTTCTCACCCGGATGTACGCGGTGAAAGACCCCCGCGACCTTCCCAAGACCGGTCTGGTAACCGGTATCACCCATGCCATCGTCAGCTTTGTGTGCGTGGTCATCGCCTACGGTGCCCTCTATCTGGTCGCTACTGGCACCATCGATCCCCTGGCCTCTGCCGATGATGCCATCTATGCCTTCTCTGGGTACTGCGGCCTCTGGGCCCAACTGCTGGCCTACTCCGCAATTCTGGCCGCAGCTCTGTCCTCCGCCAGTATGTTCCTGACCTCCTCCTCCACGCTGCTGTCCAAGGATCTGCCCAGCGCACTGGGTATCAAGATTGCTCCCGAAAAGCAGATTTCCGTCTCCAGAGTGTTCATGGTCATCTTGGGCATCGTGGCCATCGTGGTCTCCGTTTTCAGTTCGGAACTGGTAGGCATCCTTGGCACTTTCGGTTGGGGCACGCTTGTCAGCGGCACTTTCCCCGTGTTCGTCGTGGGCCTTCTGTGGGAGCGTTGCAATGAAAAAGGCGTCATGGTGGGACTTGCTTACTCCGTAATCTTCAACATCCTGCCACTGGTCACGTCTTTCACTTATCCCGCGCCTTTCTCCTCCCTGTACGGATATTTCGTTACCACCGCCATTGCCATTACTCTGACGGTTGTTGTCTCCCTGGTCACGCCGAGGCAGGAACTGAATGCCGCCAGCAAAGCTGTGCTGGATCTGTAAGCTCAATAAAAAAGTTATCGGTGTGCACAAAAATTTTGCGGAACAACTGCAATATCACCGGCACTGATACATTTTGCTTCAAATGTCAGCTTAAAATGGAAAATATGCGAATGGAAACGGCGGTGAGAACAGCGCCAAAGAATCTTTGACCTTCGAGTGAATGGCATCAAACGAACCTGAAAACGCCTGCTCCGCCCTCTCAGACAGGCTGTGGACTGGAATGTCGGGAACTGATTCTTCACAGCGTCCCAGCAGCCCGGAAATCCATTGGATTTGCGGCAAGCCGAGCAACCATAAGGAACTGGAAAACAACCTGCAGTACCCCAACAAACAAGCAAGGTCTATCTACATTCAAACGCCTCGCATACCCTTTAGATTTTCCGAGTCGTACTCATCGAGCCCAGCGAGAATTCTTTTGTATGCAAGTAGGTTATTCTTTGCTATGAAAAGAATAACCGCAGGAGGGCATAGAAGAAATCGTCAATATCCAGCCCGTTGGAAACACGGCGAAGCTGTATCTCAGGTCAATCATATCTGTGGAGTGATTCTAAAATGCTAGTGATGAGGCAGCGTGATAAAATATGAGTTCATCTTATGCTGGAGGGAGGATGACAACACCTACATCGCCACGATTCTCAAAGTTCGCAAGCTGTATGACAGAAAGCTCCACGGCAAGAGAGTCTCTGCGCAGTGCGGAACTGGTTGTCAAGGAGTGAATGGAGACAGCGAAGGAATTGGCCCATCTGCTGTCTATGCCGAAGGAACAATTAAAGCATGCATGAGGGCGGCGTATTTGCGGCGAATGTGATACTGAGAGGCAGGGGATAGCAACTGTCCTGAAAATTGGCGCCGCCCCATAATTTGACCCAGAACAGGAAATTTCCCTGCGAAAATAGTGGAATGGGCGGTATCAAAGGGTATCCAATTTCCGAACGACCAGCATCAAACAAGGCCGAATGGGTCCGCTTCCACTCTTCAAACAAGCTACGGACCAGAAGGCCGGGGGTTCGAATCCCTCAGGGCGTACCAAGTTGCATTGACAAAAAAGATGCAGGCAAAAATCCCGCACCGAAGTGCGGGATTTTTGCGCACAAAGAGCGGATTTTTCTAAAAACGAAAATTATCAGAAGCGATTGGTGGAATTGGGGATTGCAGGGCAAGGCGGAGAACGCAGGCTGGCTGGTGCCCGTCAAGGTCGACAACGCAGCTACGCGATTCCTGGACCGTTGAACATTTCGCAGTATTTTCGCGGATGGCTATAAGGTGCAGTTATTCTCAAGACTGTTGATAAGATCATACCAATGACCCTGCCTGTGACCATCATCTGGAAATTAGGTTTATGCGGGTTATTCCTCCGGATACATGACAACCTTCAGCCCCTGCTTCTTTTCAAAGACCTCGAAGGCACTTTTCCAATCACTCAGGCCGAACTCATGGGTAACCAAGGGGTCCAGCCGTACCTTGCCCGCAGCCAGTAGCTTGACGGTTTTATCCCAGGATGTCCAGCGCTGGCTCTGGGAGCCGATCATGCGGATCTCCTTCACCACCAGCTTGTCCATGTCAATGGCCATTTTCCGGTTTCCGAACATGGCCATCTGTGTGTACTTGCCCATCCGGCGCACATACTCGAAGCAGGCGTCAATGGAGGACTGGGCGCCGGCGCATTCAAACACAGCGTCCGCACCGTAGCCTCCGGTCAGCTCCCGGATGCGGGCTGCGGCGTCCTCAGCCTGAACGTTGATGGTGTAGTCTGCCCCCAGCTGCCGGGCGATCTCCAGCCGGCCGGCGTCGGCCCCGGTGCCCGTCACAATGACGGTGGCGCCCTCCGCCTTGGCCAGCTGTGTCATCAAAAGGCCATTGGGACCCGGGCCGGATACCACCACTGTGTCGTCGCCTTTCAGACCGGTGATCTCAATGGCGTGGGCCACACAGGCCATGGGCTCCATCAGGGCACCGGCCTTGAAGCTGACGCCGCAGGGTACGATGTGGGCCATCTGCTCTTCAATGATGGTGTACTTGGCGAAGCTGCCGTTCTCGCCCCAGCCCATACCGGAGCGGTTGCTGCAGTGGTTGTAGTTTCCTGTGCGGCAGTACATACACTTGCCGCACAGGCGGGCGGGAGCCTCGGCGGTGACGCGGTCTCCGGCCCGAAACATGGTCACACCCTTGCCGGTTTCCAACACCACGCCGGAGAACTCATGACCCAGCACCACCGGGGGATGATTGCGGAAGGTGTCCTCCAGGATATGGAGGTCTGTCCCGCAGACGCCGGTGGCCTTGACCTCCACCAGCAGTTCGCCCGGACCGGGCTTGCAGGGGTCGGGGAAATCGGTATACGCAACGTTACCGGGACCTTTGGCGGTTTTTACAACTGCTTTCATTATTTTCACCTCTTAAAGAATTGCGGCGGAACGCGTCGGCCCGCCGGAGAGCCGGGGGCCTCGCCGGAGGCCCCCGGCAGGTCAGGCAAAGCGGGCCAGCAGGTTTGGCAGCCACATAACGGACTGGGGAACATAGGTCACAAACAGCAGCACGGCAACGCAGACGCCGCACCAGGGCCAGATGGTCCTTACCAGCTTGTTGGCCTCGATCCCGGTGGAGGATGCAGCGGTGTACAGGCAGGTGCCCACCGGAGGTGTCAGCAGACCGACGGTCAGATTCAGGCAGACCATGACGCCGAAGTGCACGGGATGATAGCCGAATTGACTGATGATCGGCAGCAGGACCGGAACCAGAATGATCACGGCGGGCGTGGCGTCCATCAGCATACCGACAATCAGCAGCATGATGTTGATCAGCAGCAGGATCACATAGCGGTTGTCGGAGAGGCCGATGACGAAGCTGGCGATCTTGGTGGGGATCTGGTCGAAGGCCAGGGTATAGCCGAACACGCCGCCCATGGCGCCGATCATCAGAACGGCGGCGGAGGAGACCGCGGACTTCAAAAGGCAGCTGTACAGCTTATTCAGGGTGATGGTCTTGTAGATAAAGGTGCCGACCAGGAAGATCAGCATGGCCAATACTGCGGCGGCTTCCGTGGCGGTGCAGATACCGGTGCCGATGCACAGCAGGGCAGCCACGGGGGTGATGATGGAAAACGCCGCCTGTTTCCAGGCTCTCCAAACCTCGCGGCTGTCCGGCTTGGCGCCCACCGGCCAATTCCGCCTGCGGCTGAAGCAGAAAATGACGAGAAACAGCGCCAGAGCCAGGTAAATGCCCACCGATACGCCGCATAGAAACAGGTCCCGGACAGAGATATTGGCCTGCACAGCATAGATGACAAACAGAAGCCCCGGCGGAATCATGGGACCGATCACCGATGTGGCGGAGATCAGGCCTGCGCTGAAGGTGTCGCCGTAGCCGTCCTTTACCAGATTGGGATACATCACACTGCCCAGCAGAGCGGCCTCCGCATTGGCGGAGCCCAGGGATGCGCCCAGCATGGCGCCCAGCAGGACGGTGGCATAGCAGAGGCTCCCCTTGATCCGGCCGATCAGCACCCGGGCCAGATTGCATAGGCGGTCCACATCGCCGGACAGGCCCATCAGCTCGCCGGCCAGCAGGAACAGAGGAATGGCCAGCAGGCTGTAGTTGCTGGCGGAGGAAAACAGCTTCTGGGGCAGGGCCAGCAGCATCTGCGGGCCGAGCGTACACATGTGCGTGATGGCGGTCAGGCCCAGCACCAGGGCAATGGGCACGCCGATGACCAGCGCAAGGACAAAGACAAGGGCTACGATCATTCGGTATACGCTCCTTTCTCTTCCACGGAGACATCCGTTCCGCGAATGTGGGCAATCAAACGATTTACCATGCTCAGCTCCATCAGTGCACCGGAGATGGGGATCAGGCAGTAGAAGACGATAATGGGGATGCGCAGGGTGGGTGTGCGCTGGTTGAGCACGGTGGCGGAAGAGCAGAGTGTGTAGCCATACCAGGCCATAGCCGCCAGCAGAACCATGATCATCAGATCTCCCAGGATGCACAGCGCCTGTCTGCCCTTGGGCGGGAGGCCGTCCCGGAGGAAGGTGATGCCCGCCATTTTATCGCCCCGCAGGGCGACATAGCCCCCCAGATAAGTGATAACAACCAGCAGATACGCGGAGAGCTCGTCGATCCAGGGCTGAGGACTGCCAAAGCAGTACCGCATGATGACGCCCAGGAACACAATGAACATTTGCACGAAAAGAGCAACAGCTGTGATCAGTTTGAATACAAAGCTCAAGCCCTCTTCAAATTTGTTGAAAACTTTCAATTTCTTCACCTCCAGTGCGTTTTGTCAAGTAGGTTTTTCAAATAAATGCAAAAACCGGACACAGCGAATTGCTCACTGTGCCCGGTAGTGCTATGAAATGTTCAATTATGCGGCCCGAATCAAGTATAACAGTTGATTTTTGAGGTCAACACGGTCAACATCGAAACCAGCATTGTAAATCACATTGGAGATTGGGCGGTTGCCGCCTGGATACCAATAGGAGTAGAATTTGAACGCCGATTTGCAGAGGGGCTTTCCAATCACCCGCTCAACGTCCGCGAAGGAGAGGGTAACGCTGTCCTCCGTCTGCTGGGAAAGGTACTCGCCCAGCGGGGCAAAGCTGGTATTCACAGCCACATACCGCTCCTGGGGCGGTTCTACGGTAGCGGGGGCTTCGTTCTCCGGCTCGGTGGGCAGTTCCACCAGCCCAATGAAGTTGAAATAAACATCAACACGCTGCTTGCGCTTATAGCGGCCTACACTCACGCGCTCATGGACAACAACCTTTTCCACAAACTCATTCAGCATGGGCGTGGTCAGTTCATCAAAGCTGGTGTAGCGGTCAACCAGGGCCATAAACTTGTCCACCCTGCCGGTCTGTTCCTGCATCGTTTCCATTTCAGCGGCCAGCCGCTTCAACTCGCTTTCAAGCTGTTCCTGTTCCGCTTCATACTGCTGGGAAAGTTTCAGAAATCTCTTGTCCGTCAGCTTACCCGCAACATGATCCTCATAGGTGCGCTGAATCAGCACATCCAGTTCATCATACCGCCGCTGTCCATCCGTCAGGGCCTTCCGGCTCTCCTTCATCTGCTGTGTCTGGCGGTCAGAGGTTGTATCCATCACCAGACGTTCAAAGGCTTCCCGGTTGGCTTTGGCATATTCCGAAATGGAGCGCAGAGCCGACAGAATCAAGTCCCGCACAACTTCTGTACGGATAAAGTGCATGGTGCAATCACTGGTGCGTTTGCGGTAGCTGGAACAGGCATAGGAATCTCTGAAATGGCCCTTGCCGTTGTCCCCACGTTCGTTATACAGTCTTGCGCCGCAGTCAGCGCAGTAGAGAAGTCCGGTCAACGGATTGGCCTCGCCCAAACTGGTAGGGCGGCGTCCGGTTTTGCGCAGCTTCTGCGCCGTCTGAAAGGTTTCCTCGTCAATGATCGGCTCCTGGGTATTCTCGAATATCACCCAGCTATCCTTGGGGGTGAGGTGCCGCCGCTTATCTCGGAAACTGGTCTTTTCCGTCTTGAAATTGACGGTATGCCCCATGTACTCCATGCGGTTAAGGATGTAGGAGACGGTAGTCCCCCACCAGCGGCAGGGGTCCGCAAAATCGCTGTTGCGCCGGTTCCCCGCGCCACGCTCCGCAAGATAGGCAGACGGGCAGAGGATGCGTTCTCTTTCCAGAATTGTGGCAATCTCATAGGGACCTTTGCCGTTGATGGTCATGCGGAAGATTCGCCGGACGATCTCGGCGGCTTCATCGTCAATAATCCACTTCTCCGGGTCATCCGGGGCTTTCATGTAGCCGTAAAGCGGGTGAACAGCGGTGTGCTTGCCAGCCATGCCCTGGGCGCGTTTGATTGCCCGGACTTTCTTGCTGGTGTCTCTTGCAAACCACTCGTTCATGATGTTCAAAAACGGGGTGAAATCCGTCTCCTGCTGGTTTTCACTGTCGATTCCGTTATTAACGGCAATGAAGCGCACACCCTTCTGAGGGAAGAAAATTTCTGTGTAAAATCCGACCTTCAGATAGTCACGGCCCAGCCGGGACATATCCTTGACAATGACGGTTCCGATTTTTCCAGCTTCAATCTCGGACAGCATTTCCTGGAAACCCGGACGCTGGAAATTTGTTCCAGAGTATCCGTCGTCTACGAAAAAGCGGATATTCCGAAAACCATGGTCAGCGGCATACTTGGAAATCAGTTCCTTTTGATGAATGATAGAGTTACTGTCACCTTGTAATTCATCGTCACGCGATAATCTGGTGTAGATCGCTGTGTCCTTTTCTGGCTGTCTTGTCATAGTACGACTTCCTTTCGAGACAGCCAGCTCATTTGCGGCAACACCAATATATCACAAAATCTGCGTGATGCCAACTGCCTTTTGCAATTTTTACTGGCTATCCGCAATCTGATTCTTGATAAGGCGGCAGATTTTATCATTCATGCTCTCCTTGCTCTGCTCATTGAAGCAGATGTGTACCTCGTAGGTGGTGTGACCAATGCGCTTCTCCAATGTCCGCTTGGTCTGCGGAGTGGATGCAGTAGGGGTAGTTGTTTTCGTTTTCGCCATAGAATCTCCTTTCAATTTTTTTGATTATCAGGTGATATGATGCGCCGCGCCGTCGCCTTGGTACTGGCGGCATTGTCCTCCCGGAAGTTCTTCCCGCCAAAGAGGATAGGGGCGCAGCGTTCTAAAATCCGGTCATAGATACGGGCATGGGCGAGGTCGGGCGGGCGCTTCAGTTCGTCCAGCTTCAGATTCGTGGTCACGATCAGCGGTTTATTACAGCGGTAGCGGCTGTCGATGATGGAAAACATCTGCTCAAGAGCATACTCGGTGTTGCGCTCTGCGCCCAGGTCGTCTATAATCAACAGGTCATAGTCCCCCAGGCTGTCCAGGAAGTCCGTCCTGTCCTCTCCGAACGTCCCGCACAGGCGGGCCAGGATGGTAGGAAAGTTGGTCATGAGTACGGGTATGTCCAGGTCGAGAAGGGCGTTTGCGATGCACCCGGCTACGAAGGATTTACCAGTCCCCACGTCACCGAACAGCAACAGCCCAATGTTCCGCTTGAACGCCTGGGGCCAATGGTCAACGTATGCATGGGCTTTTGCCATAGCGGGGTTCCCGCCGTTGTCATTGGCGAAGGTGTAGCCGTAGAGATAGCGGTCTTGAAGTCCCTGGGCCTTTCGCCGCCTGATACGCTCCATGCGCTGGCGGCGTTCCTCGGCCTCTCTGCGGCGGCGCTCCGCCTCCTGCTGGCAGGAACAGACACACCGGGGCTTGAAGCTGCCGCCCTTGAACGGGTCGGGTATGACCGCCTGCCGGGGACCTCCGCACTTCCGGCAATGGATCAGGCCGTCAGCGGGGTCAAGATACTCGTCCTCGCGGATCTCCGTCATACCGTGTCACCGTCCTTCACACTGTAATCCCGGTCACGGGCAGGGGGAGCGGCCTTGCGCCTATCATCCGCTATCCAACGGCGGATGGTGGCGGCATGGCTCTTGTACGTCCTGCCAGTAGATGCCATGTACTCGGATAATCTCTCAATGTACTCCTGCCAAACGGTGGGGAAGTCGCTTTGCAGTTCGGTCAACTCCCGTTTCGACAAAATGACATTCTGATACCGGCCCAAAACAGCGGGGGCGGCGTGTCCCTTTTCTAACTCTCTCTCTTTCTCTATCTCTATCTCTAACTCTCTCTCTATCTCTGGTGGACGAATGTCCGGACAATGGGCGGACATTTGTCCACCAGGATTCAGCGCAATCCGATTTGCCTGCCGCGCCCGCCGTTTCCGCTCTCCCTCAGTGGAGGATTGACCTATCAGCAGTTCGATGTTGGTCATGTAAAAGGCCCCGTCCTGCATCTGCTCCATAAGCCCCAACTGCAAGAAAATCTTGATTGCCCGCTCCACAGTTCCAATCTGCTGGCGGGTGATGGTGGCGATCATCTGCGGGGTGTAGGGGATACTCTCGTCAAGCTGGAGCCGTCCGCCGTGCTTCAGCGATTTCAGATACAGCTTCAGCAGGATGTAAGAGTACAGAATACCGTCCTGCATACTCTCCAACAGGACAATGGAATCATCGTCAAAATAGTTTTCCTTCAGCTTGAGATAGTAATATTTGCGATTGTCAGCCATAGGCAGTTCTCTCCTTTGCGTGGATTGGCCGTTGCGGGCCGTCTGAGGGCCTTCCGGGGCGCTGGATAGGGAATGTATCAGCCTCCTATCGAGCCGCCCTCGGAAAGCCTTGCAATTACTGGACTTTTGGAGGCAACTTTTTCTACACTCCGGCCCGCTTTTTTCTGGCCCACGCTCGTTTGCTGCGTTTAGCCCGATTTGCGGCACAGTCAGGGCAGTAAAGAGTGTTGCGTTTGGGAGGAATAAAAAGCCTCCGACATTCCCGGCACCGCCGCTGGCCGATAGCGGGGGCCGGGGACAGGGCGGCGCACAGGCCAGCGTCCAAAGGCAGGACGGCGGCGCGGAACCATTTGCAGATCAGTGAGTAGGTGATGCTCTGCGGGCAGACACATTCCTCGCCATCGTCCAGAAGCAGACAGTTCCCGCAATTATAATTGCAGCAGCTATGTACCAGCCTCCGGGCGGTGCGGTACTGCTGGTAGTTCATGTGGACAATCACGGCTCATTCTCTCCGGCGGGCAGCTTGATGTAGATGTGATAGGGAGTATGGAGGGCTATCAGCTTCTTCTCCACCAGCCCCACGTCCTCCAACTCCCGCAGGGACTGTGCCACGGTGCTGGGGGTGCGGTCGATGATTTCCGCGATGGTCTTGTTGTAGAACGCCAGATAGCGCCGCCCGCGCTTGTCGGTCTGTGCGGCCTCGGAGTTCAGCGTCATATTCAACATGATCGCGTAGACCTCTTTGGCGGTCAGCCGGATATTCATACCCAGCAGAAACCGGGGATAAGCCAGGTAGGGCGGCAGGGTGGAGCCGCTGGTGATATAGTCAGTTTTCATGTTCCTTCTCCATTTCGTGTCGGATTTCATGTACTTCCTCAAAAAGTTCCTTGATTGCTTCCGTGATGGAATATGCGCTATTGCCCAGTTCGTCAAATTGAGACATTGACATTCTGGCGAAAACATCTGCCCGGTGATGAAGGGCTTTGATGTCGGAAACATAGCGGGAGCATAGGAGCTTAAACTCGCGCAGCGCATCTTCACCGTCCGCCATCCTCTGCCGCTTCGGTGTTGGCGGGGCTATGGTCAGAACGGCAGCGGCCTCCGCCTGCTGGTCAGGGGGCAGTCTGGAAATTTTCAGCGCATCCCCTTTGGTGATTTTATCGCCAGCGTCCCGGATGGTTTTCTTGGCCTCCGGGGTCAGATTGGCGGCGGTCTGGACAAGCCGCTCAACGGTGCGTTTGCTGATTCCCAGCTTATCGGCAGTATCCTCCGAAAAGGGCTTTGCCGCTAAAACCGTCAATTTGTCGTTTTTAGCTGTCTGACCGTTTCGCTGGCCTTGGCGCGTCTCCGGGTGGATGGCTTCATAGAGTTCCTTCCGGCGCAGAAGCAGATCGCCCAACTCACGATGGGACAAACCAGCCCGAACAAAGTTCTCGTCAATCTCGGCCAGTTCCGCTTGCAGGCCGTCCGCATCGCTGACGGTACACTCAATTTCCGTCCAGCCCAGCAGTTTCACCGCCTCCAACCGATGCAGGCCAGCAATAAGCGTGTTGTCCTGGGTGACAGTGATGGGATTCATCAGGCCCACAGCGGCAATGCTTCGGGCCAGTTCCTCCACGTTCCTCTGCTGGGTGTCTCGCCGCCCAGGATTGATTTTGATTTCGCTGATTTTCATTTGCATGGCGGTTGCCCTTAATGCGAAAATGTAGCGATAATCCGGTTGAGCATTTCACGGTCAGAGCCGTCCAGCGATTCCCCCAGCCTGCGGAGAAAAGTGATCTCCGCAGAGTTCAGAGAACGGCGGTCAAGGTGGAACCACTCGGCAACTCTGACACCGCCATGATGGCCCTTGACGGTTTCAACCGGATAGGAGCAGGTCAGCACCACAATGTCGCGGCGAATTGTCCCGGTGCTGACGTTAAACTCATGCGCCAGATTCCTGTAAGTATCGTGCCGCCGGAGGCACAAGACCTCCAAAATCTTTTGGCGGCGTTCCCACGGATTCATGTCCATAACTGCAAAATCCTTTCTTCAAAATTAAAATTATCGCTCAGTTTCTCTCTGCTGGTGCTGTCCCTCATGGGCCAGACGGTCAGCGGCTTTCCGCAGATTTTCAACGGCCTTGATTTCATCCCGCATGGCCCGTATTTTCTGATAATCTGCATCCTTCTGCATGGTCAGCTTCGCGGCCTCGGCCCGCCATGCCTTGGGCGTGATCGCCGCTCCGGACGCTTTCAAATCTTTCAGAAAACGCTCTGCGGCTTCAAAGTCGGCTAACTCGGCCCTATGCTCCCGCTGGTACTGCTCTCTCTTGCGGGGCTTCACCTTGTCCAGCTTTTGGCGGATGGGCTTGTACTTTTCGTACTGCGCCCACATTTCCAGCCGTTCATCCAGAACGGTGAGACGGCGTTCTGCACTCACGATTTTGCCGCGCAAATCATAGTAATCTTTGTTCATGGCGGCAACTTTCTCATAAAGTTCCTGCATAGAATTGATGCCGTTAGATTGCAAAAAGGCAAGCAGCTTTGCATTATCTTGAAGCGCCCTAATCTTGCCGGAACGGGAACGGGCCTTATCCTGATTGACTTTGGCCTGGGCTTCATAAAGACGGGCCACAAGACTACCACCGTCTTTAGGCTGTTCAGCCCCAGCCTGCTCCTTCGACCAGTTGTAAATCCGGGTGATTCTGGCCTTGAGTTCCTTCAGCAGTTTGTTGTCATCGGCAATCTGCCGATTGAGATCGCCTTTCTCTGTTCGGATGCCCCGCCGTTCCATCTGACTGGCGGCAGGCCCCATGTGGACGGAGGGGATTTTTTCAATGCCCTGCCGCTCATAGCTGCGGTGGTCGATACGCTCCGGCCTGCCAGCGGCCTCCAACGCTCGGTTGGCGTAAGCGGCCCACGCCGCCCGCCACTTTTCGGCGTTCTCGCGGTTGTTCCAGTCGGTGGTATCCTCCCGATGATTCTTCCATCCGCCTTTGCCGTCCGGGATACGGTTGCCCTGGCTGTCCAGATCGTAAACCTTGCGGCACTTCGCTCCCCATTTTCCATCTTCCCGGAGTGGTCGTATTGTCAGCATAATATGGGCGTGGGGGTTGCCATCGCCCTTGTCGTGGAGCGCAAAATCGGCGCACATTCCCTCTGCCACAAAATTGTCTTTGACGAATGACCGGACAAGGGCCAACTGCGCCGCTCTGGACAGTTCCACGGGAAGGGCAACTTCGATTTCGCGGGCAAGCTGGGCGTCGCTGGATTTTTCGATTTGCTCCACGGAGTTCCAGAGGGTGGAGCGGTCTGCAAACTCTGGCGGGGCGTGGGCGGGCAGCATGATTTCCGAATGGACAACACCGGGTTTATGCGTGTAATCACGGGTCAGGCCGTCCCATTCGCTGGTCAGTTTTTCGCCGCTCCGGTAGGCGGCAGCGGCAATAGCCGAACGGCCCACGCTCCGCCTGATGATTTGAATGGGACAGTGAAAAATCGCTATGTGATTTTCCTCCTTTCTCCGCAGTCGGTGGCGGGGGATATAGGCCAGCGGAAACAGAACAGACGCGAAGCGGGTGTTCCGTTTCTGCTGGCGCACAAGGGGTTTGGGGAAGGTACTTCCCCATCGCGTCCGCAAGGACGCAACAGCCCCCGGCAGGGCGCACAGCACCGGAACGGTGTATAAGTGCGCCGTTAAGAACGGACTTTAGTTTGTGGGGGCGATTTTTTGCGCCTTTTCCGCCG
>ERZ808040.686-NODE-686-length-27538-cov-5.861294_pt1 | contig 27538 bp, 26 predicted proteins | sample MGYA00380191_ERZ808040 | MGnify/ENA primary metagenome ERZ808040 (study PRJEB31490, sample SAMN06133395) | mouse gut metagenome | isolation source: J6 | host: mice | place: China: Chengdu | collected 2015-05 ...
GGAGGATCTGAAGCAGGCAGCCGCATGGTATAAGAAAGCGGCGGATCAGGGAAATGCGCATGCGCAGTATGCCCTTGCAAATTGCTACGCCTCCGGGGACGGTGTGGAAAAGAACCGGGAGATTGCCTTTGTATGGTATCAAAAGGCGGCAGAGCAGGGACATGCCTATGCGCAGGGTGTCGTTGGCAACAGCTACTGGGAAGGTGTCGGTGTGGAGAAGGATGTCGAAAAAGCGGCGTACTGGTATCAGAAGGCAGCCGACCAGGGAGAGAACGATGCGCAATATTACCTTGCTTACTGCTATGAGAACGGCGTGGGCGTGGAGCAGGATGTAGAGAAGGCGATGGAATGGTGCCAAAAATCGGCCGAGGGGGGATATGCGGCCGCACAGTATTACATGGGACATTGCTTCCGCTATGGAAGAAACTTGGAAGAGGATGAGGAAGAAGCGGCCTTTTGGTATGAAAAGGCGGCAGAGCAGGGAAATGTGGAAGCGCAGTTTGCACTTGGCGAATGTTACCAAAACGGCATCGGTGTGGAGGAAGATGAGGAAGAGGCATTTGCATGGTACGAAAAGGCAGCGGAAAAAGGGCTTGCATCCGCCCAAAATAAGCTTGGTGTCTGCTATACGAATGGTGTCGGTGTGGAGCAGGATTTCAAGCAGGCGTTTTCCTGGTTTAAAAAAGCGGCAGACCAAGGAAATGCACTGGCGCAGTACAATACCGGGGGTTTTTATGCCACAGGGCGGGGCGTAAAACAGAATGTGGATAAGGCGGTTCCGTATCTGCAGGCTGCTGCGGCGCAGGGACATGAGAAGGCGCAGGCCATGCTGGAGCGGCTTGGATATTAATGAATTTCTGAAAAAGGGGAATCCGGTGAATAGCGGTTGCCCGTAAGGAAATATCACAAAACTTATGACTTACGCCAGGTGAACGGGAAAAGAAAAAATGCTATGCAAAAAGTTCGCTGATTGCATAGCATTTTTTTCTTTTCAAAATAGTGAATATGAGTTACGGGTTTTTCAGTGTTCCAACGGAACGCACAGCCATTGCCATTCGACGTAATTTTTGACATCTTCAAATGTTTGCTTTCCCATCTGTTTCCCACTCTCTTTTTAACCGGCTCAAAAATTCATTAGATGCTCTTGAAAAGACCTGATACTTTTTCCAAACGATACATAGCTCTGCTTCCATGCCCGGATATAATGGTCGGAAGCAAAGCTCGCTGTCGCCGGTGGTATTGATGAGCTTATCTAATGTAACCGCATAACCGAGTCCTTTTCGTACAAAATGAGAAGCATTATAAATCAGGTTATAAGTCATGATAACATTGAGCTTGCTGATATCTTTTTTTAGCCACGAAATCATTTCGCTGCTGTTGGATGCCTGATGGGATAAGATCAGGGGCTTGTCCCATAAATCTTCCGCGCAGACAGATTTCTTTTTGGCCAGCGGGCTGTCTTTCCTCATCAATATGCCCCATGTGTCGGTCATAGGAAGCTTCATGTAATTGTATTTTGTCATATCAAAGGGGCCGATCAATAAACCGAAATCAATCAGCCCTTTATCTATTTTTTCTGTTACGATGCCGGCATCGCCGCTGTAAATGTGGTAATGGACCAGAGGGTGTTCTTTCTGTAATGTTGCGGCTGCCTGTGCAAAAAAGGAAATCGCATCGGTTTCGCCGCCTCCGATATAAATTTCCCCCTTGATATTTTCGTTAGAGCTGCTAAGTTCCGCTTTTGTTTTTTCCATAAGGTCAATCATTTCTTCTGCCCGTTTACGCAACAGCATCCCGTCCTCGGTTAATGTGACTTTTTTGCTCCCCCGGATGAGCAGTTGTTTCCCGACTTCTTCTTCTAAATCTTTCAGTTGTCTGGAAAGCGGCGGCTGTGTCATTTGCAGGGCTTCCGCAGCTTTTGTAATACTTTCCTCCCGCGCTACGGCGAGAAAATATTGCAATACCCGAATATCCAAATTTGCGGCCTCCTTTTGGATTGATGCCCCTTATTGTATCAAAAATCTCCATACCTTTCAAGTATGCAAACCTATTCTTTATATGAATTTGATATTTAACTGCGGCGGTTTTATAATGAGTCCAGAAGGAGGCAAGAAAGATGGCAGAAGCAAACGATGTATATGGAAACTATAGAAAAGAATTGCTGGGTTCGGTGCGTACCGGACAGAAGCAGATGGATTGCCTTGGCTTCCTGGTCTACAAATTAAAAAGACGATAACCTTGTAAAGGAGAAATGACGATGGATACCAGAACATTTGAAATCTACCCAAATATTGAAATGAAAAAGGTTCGCTTTCAGAACCGCTATGGGATTGAACTGGCGGGCGACCTTTACCTGCCGGAAAATTATGCAGCACAGAAAAATCCTGCGATTATTGTGGCGGGTCCCTTTGGAGCAGTAAAAGAACAGGCTTCCGGTCTGTATGCACAGCAGATGGCTGCTTATGGATTTGCAGCATTGGCGTTTGATCCTTCTTTTGGAGGGGAAAGTGGCGGCTCTGTCCGCAATACGGCTTCTCCCGATATTTTTACCGAGGATTACAGCGCCGCCGTTGATTACATTGGATTGCTGGACTTTGTAGACCGAAACCGCATCGGGGTGATCGGAATCTGCGGTCTGTCCGGCATGGCGATCACCGCTGCTGGAACGGATACCCGCATAAAGGCCGTGGCAACGATGTCCATGTACGATATGTCCCGCGATATGAGCCGTGGCCACATGGATTATTATACTGAGGAGCAGCGTAACAAAATAAAAGAATATCTCAGTAATCAGCGTTGGAAAGATGCTGAAAACGGCGCTTTTGCACTCGGCAATCACGAAATCGGCTTTGACGGGACGGGTGAACCGCTGACCGGTGCTATGGAAGTCCCGGCTGAATTGCCGGAGGGCGCTGACCCTGCGTTTGCGGCGTTTTACAACTATTATTATAAACGCGCCCGTCATCCCCGCGCAGTCAATTTTGTTTCTTCATGGACGGCCACTATGCCGGTGGCTTTCTGGAACTTCCCGCTGATGGCAAACATTAAGGAAGTTTCGCCCAGACCGATTTTGATGGTTGCCGGGGAACATGCACACTCCCGCTATTATTCGGAAGATGCGTACAAAGCTGCAGAGGAACCGAAGGAGCTGCTGATTATACCAGAGGCCGATCATGTTTCTTTATATGATGATATGGAGAAGATTCCCTTTGATAAGCTGGATCAATTCTTCAAAGAAAACCTGAAATAAGAACGGAGCACGATACAATGAATACAATGGAATGTGGTCTGAACCTGCGGGAAAGGAGGCAGAAAAGTTTTGACAGTGGAGGAAATCATCAAAGGATTTGGTATGGAGTCAGAAAAATCCCCGGCGTATGCCGAATATGCAAATACACTTTTTCAGGAGGCGATCCAGATTGGGATGGAAATCAACAACCGTTACCATACCCCGGCAGAATTGCGAAAGCTTATGGAACGGCTCACAGGAAAAAAGATTGACGATACATTCCGTCTGTTTCCGCCGTTTTACACCGACTTCGGAAAAAATATTTCGATTGGGAAAGATGTGTTTATCAATTCCGGCTGCCATTTTCAGGATCAGGGCGGCATTATCATTGGGGACGGTTCTTTCATTGGACACAATGTGGTGCTTGCAACCATTAACCATGACCTTGATCCGGCAAATAACCGTAAAAATCATTATGCGCCGATTACCATAGGAAACCATGTCTGGATTGGCTCAAACGCCACGATCCTGCCCGGTGTAACGATTGGGGAATGGTCTGTGGTGGCGGCAGGAGCCGTAGTGATAAAAGACGTTCCGCCTTATGCTGTGGTGGGCGGCGTGCCTGCAAAGGTACTTAAAACCATAAGAAACGATTCCGTTGAGGAGGATGCAAATGAAGAAAATAATTAGCCTTGTGCTTCTTTTGTCTCTGGTATTCTCTATGACGGCCTGTGACCAGACCGTACAGACGGAAACGGACACAGCCGGAAATATAGAAACATTTCCAGCGGCAGAAAGCGCACAGGAAGGTGAAGAAGCGGCACCGCTTGAGAGTGCCGCAACAGATATGGAGGAGGAAACTACTGTGAAAGCAGGATTTGATTTTGAAACAAAGACAGTCATGCTGAACAGCGGCTATGAGATGCCGATCAATGGGCTGGGAACCTACAGTCTTCACGGGGATGAATGTATCAATGCTGTAAAATCTGCGCTGCGCAGCGGCGTGCGTCTGATTGACACCGCCTCTGCATACGGCAATGAGGAGGAAATTGGTCAGGCAATCCGGGAGGCAATTGACGAGGGGATCATTCAGCGGAATGATATTTTTGTTATAACAAAAATATATCTTGGCGGTGAAATGGAAAACCCGGAGCAGTCCATTCAGGCGTGTCTGGACCGTCTGAATATCGGCTATGTGGATATGATGCTCCTGCACCACCCGGATGACAATGACGTGAAGGCATACAAGGCGATGGAGCAGTTTGTGGCAGATGGAAAGATTCGTTCTATTGGCCTGTCTAACTGGTATGTGGAGGAACTGACTGAATTCCTGCCGCAGGTGGATACGGTTCCTGCACTCGTGCAGAACGAAATTCATCCCTACTATCAGGAAAATGATGTCATCCCATTTATTCAGGATTTGGGGATTGTGGTGCAGGGCTGGTATCCGTTGGGCGGACGGGGACATACGGCAGAGCTGCTTGGTGATCCGGTGATTTCGGAAATAGCGAAAGCGCACGACGTATCTTCCGCACAGGTCATTATGCGTTGGAACCTGCAAAAGGACGTGGCCGTAATTCCCGGTTCTAGTAATCCCGACCACATCAGGGAAAACACGGAATTGTATCATTTCTCTTTGACTGAGGGGGAAATGGAGCGGATCAATGATCTTGACCGTGGCGAAAAGCATGACTGGTATTAAGAATACATAGATGCAGGAAACAGACATGAAGGTTTTAGCGATTAACAGCAGCGCGAGAAAAGATGGAAATACGGCGCTTCTTATCAATATCGTATTTGAGGAGCTGAATAAAGAAGCATTGAAAGGGAAATGATTCAGCTTTCCGGCAAAATAATGGAACCGTGTAAGGTTTACTGGGCCTGCGGCGGAAAGAAAATATGTTCGCACATAAAGTTGGCGCGGCTGTTACGGCAGCACGCAGAGGCGGCGCATTTTCCGCACTGGATTCCATGAATCACTTCTTTATGCTGCAAAATATGTTTGTAGTCGGTTTTTTCTATTGGCCGATGGCTTACGGGCAGATGCCGGGGGATGTTCAGTCGGATGGTGAAGGTCTGGAAACCATGAAAAATCCTGGGCGCAATATGGCTTATCTTTCGAGAGCGCTGGATGAAAGGCGGAGGTAACTATGAAAAAATCAATTTGTGAACTACTTTCCTTTGTACTGCTTTTTGTTATGGCTGGCTGTGGAAATATCGCGGCAGAGGGCGGGCACGAAAGTGTTTCGGAACAGACAGAAGTACAGGCGGAACAATCCATAGATCATAACAAAGTAAGCGCTGAAACGGAAAGCCGGGAACTGTCGGGGTCTGTTCCAGAACAGGAGCAGGAGACAAATATGGAGCAGAAAACTTTGGTAGCGTATTTTTCCGCTACCGGAACAACGGAGCCGTTGGCAGAATATGCGGCGGAAATTTTAGATGCTGATATTTATGAGATTGTGCCGGAAGTCCCTTATACGGAGGCGGATCTGGCTTATTATACGAATGGACGGGCGGATCAGGAGCAAAACGATCCTTCTGCACGTCCTGCAATCGCCGGTAATGTAGAGAATATGGAGGAATACGATACGATTATTCTTGGCTATCCAATATGGCATGGGCAGGCACCGAGAATTATCAGTACCTTTTTGGAAAGTTATGATTTTTCAGGAAAGACAATCATCCCCTTCTGTACTTCCCATAGCAGCGGGATTGGCTCCAGTGCCGACAATCTGCATGGGCTTTGTTCGGACTCTGTAAAATGGCTGGAAGGCAGGCGTTTTGAAGCCGGGACTGCGAAAGAAACGATGGGAAACTGGCTTGAGAATGTGATTGTAAAATAGCCAATATGAGCAAAGAAAAATTATTTTTATCATCCGGGCATTGGTTATAAATTCAAGCCCGGAAGACAAAATAAACAACGATGATGTGGACAGCGAAAAAGGCGAAAACGAGTTCGTTGTGTTTAAAAACGTATTCAACGACTATTACGCCAAAGACACAAGCAAAAAAATCCGTGGGGTTGTTAGAATGAGTGGGAAGCCGGGGAACATATCGAAAACAATCCGCCTTACGGATATATCAAAAACCCGCAGAATAAAAAGAAATGGGTGGTAGACACGAGGAAGCCGCGAGGGTGGTGCCGTCGTATCTTTGACTTCTGGATTGCGGTCAAGGGTTCAATGCCGATTGCCAAAATCCTGACTGCCGATAAAGTGCTGACCGATATGGCGTACAACGCCAGGCAGAAAGGATGGACTATGCCGGGCAACCTGCATCAATGGTGGGCCAAATCTTTCGCCGGAATACCCCCTTTTTGGACATTTATCTTTTCCATTTTTCCTGCTTATGGCCTGCCTGTTCCAGGCTGCTGCGCATCGCTTCGAGGAAGTCGAGGAATGCCTCCCGTTCCTGCGGCTGGACGGTATCCGGAATCCCGTAAGCAGTTTTGCTGCCGGTATCGCCGATGTCCAGGATTTCGCCGTAGGAACCGTAACCTTTGCGGTATTGCAGGCATGCCTGGGTGTATTTCGGATTGTAGGATACGCCGGTGATCTCGTCCATTTCCAGGAAAATGCCATCGCTGTGCTGTGTTAAGTCGCGGTCAATCTGCACCAGCACGATCTGGTGACCGGCTGTGCGGTAGCCGAGTATGTAATGGTAGAATGTGGTGGTATTTGTGTCAAATACGAAGCCACGCTCAAATTTCGAGGTAGTCTGGGTGGCATGGAGGATGGTGAAGCTATCCCCCTCCTCGACGGCTTCGTTGAACATTTCACGCATGCGGGTTTTCTTTTTTTCGCACTCCGCTGTGTCATAAATTAACTCTTTTGCTTTTTTGGGAAATAAACCCATATTCAGTTACCTCCTAATGTTTATATGCTGCCTGCACCCATCCCGGTATCATGGGCGGGGAAGCGGTTTTCGGGCATAGTCCGGGTTTTCGGCGGATTAAAGTTCCGCAGACGGACATGGAATGTTATTCCATATGCATGTTATAGTATTCATCACCATCTTCCTCATCAATGTACGGCACGGCATAAAACCGCTTTCCGATCAATGTTCTTAGTTTTTGGAGGGCATCTAAGTGGTGGGAGCCAAATTCCTGGTAGCAGGTGGTTTCACTCGCATTATTCTGTGATTCGTAAAAATCCGTAACAAATACAGAAAATTCATCTAAAATGCCTTCTATGGGAACTTGTGTAAGGTTTTTGGGGGACGCATCCTCTTCTCCGTAACATTCCGGCTCCATCTCAAAGGTGAGGGAGGTTACAAAGATATCGTCCTTATTGTAAGGGGATTTCGTCCGGTAAATGCCTTCCTCTATTTTCTGGAAGCCGGGCTGGGAATATTTTTCCGGTGTGAAGTTTTGGAAGTTTTTCATTTTTTTCTCCTTATCTTAATTATTCGATATTCCCTGATGCAATGAAAAAAACAACAGGGCATAGCGGCATAAGATCCCGTTGCTGCGGTGCTCCTGGGCAGCGCCCAAATCCGGATTCTTTTGCCGGGAATAGTTTTTTGCCTTTGCGCCGCATATGGCGCATTGTAATGTTATTTCCATTTTTATGATGGAAACTCTTTTGTAGATTTCCTTTATTATAATATGTCAGAACAAGTACGTCAATGTTATTTGGGGCTGCGGTTCTGCAAATTATCCATCATGTTGGGAGCGGCAGAGGTGGGCTTCTGGGGGATCCGGAGATTTGGCAGACAAGCCAAAGGTCAGGATACAGGAACCAAAAGCATGCTTGTAATCGGGTTGTAAGAATGGTAAAATAAAAGAAAAGATGAGGTAAAGCAGCACATTGTATCAGGATTGGAGGGAATCATGGGGGAAGGAAAACCAAAATATCTGTATCATGGAAGCCCGTATTTATTTGACCGATTGATCCCGCAGCCCGCGTCGGGAGCGTGTGAACAGGAATCGCTGACAGCCATCTATGCGGCGGGGAGCATGGAGGAGGTAATCCCGTTTGCGCTGCCCATCCGCTGGTATCCGGACAGTCCGGAGGGAAGAAGGGATTTTAAATGTGCGGGGGGCAGTGTAGAAATCATATACGGTTCGTTGGATCCGGAGGGGGCAGGGTATGTTTACCGGGTGAGATCGGACTCCTTTGTAAAAATTGACGAATGGCAGTGGGTATCCGAAACGGAAGTCGTGCCGGAGGAAGTGATCCGGATCAAGGTGCGGGATTACTGGCATACCGTCCGGTTTTCAGAGGAGGCGGAAAGAATACAGCAGGAAGTGTGTGGGCAGATATCATGACAATATGGAGGGAGTATGGAAGAAATGGAAAAGACATTGTATATCACAGATCTGGACGGGACTTTGTTAAACCGGCGTGACCGCATCAACCCGGAAAGTATCCGCATCATCAACTCTCTGGTGGGGCAGGGCATGATGTTTACCTATGCGACCGCGCGCTCGCTGGTGTCCGCATCCGTGGTGACGGAAGGTTTAACGGCGGATATTCCTGTGATCGTTTACAACGGCGCTTTTATTATAAAGCCGCGCACCGGGGAAATTCTTTCCTCCCTCTCTTTTTCAAAAGAGGAGGGGATGTTTGCGCGTGAAACGTTGGCGGCACACGGGATCAACCCGCTTGTGTATGCTTATGTGGATGGTATCGAGCGGGTATCGTGGGATACAACACGGGAAAATGATGGGATAAAGCACTATTTATCAAGGCGCACCGTTGATCCAAGGCTGCGTCCGTTGGATAGCGGCAGGGGGCTGTATGACGGTGATGCTTTTTACTATACCTGTATCGGGGAAAAAGAGGAGATGGTACCGGTCTATAAGATTTTTTCGGCGGATAAACGGTTCCGCTGCACCCTCCAGCAGGAATTGTACCGCACGGAATACTGGTGTGAGATCATGCCGGTGAAAGCGACGAAAGCGGAGGCAATCCGGACGCTGAAAAAACGGTTGGGCTGCGGCCGGATTGTTTCCTTTGGGGATGCCGTCAACGACATCCCCATGTTTGAAATTTCAGATGAATGTTATGCCGTGGAGAACGCCGTGCCGGAATTGAAGCGCATCGCGACCGGAGTGATCGCGGATAACGAGCATGACGGTGTGGCGCGGTGGCTTTTTGAGCACGTGCGGTTTAAACGGTAAACATATGAATGTTCTGGTCAACGACATCCGAAAGATGTGTGAGTTGTTCGGCGGCGACGGCGACATCCGCGATCATCGCGTTCACCATCTCGATGGATGCCAGGGATTCTTCCGTGCCGGCGGCATTTTCTTCCGCGATTGCGCTCAGGTTCTGGACAACATTGACCACTTCTTCGCGTTCGGTATCCGTGCTTTCGATCGTCTCGGTGAGGGCGGTTATTTCTTCGTGTGTCAGTGCGATATTGTGGTTTACTTCGCCGAAGCATGCTTCCGTAACACTCAGGTGTTCGCTCTGTGTCTCCATGATCTCCCTTACATCTTCCATGACTTCAACTGCCGCCGAGGATTCCTCCAGAAGCGCAACGATGATATCTCCGATGTACTGCGCGGATTCGTTGGATTGCTCGGCAAGCCGTTTGATCTGGTCGGCAACTACGGCGAAACCGCGTCCCTGGTCCCCTGCGCGGGCAGCCTCGATGGAAGCGTTCAATGCCAGAAGGTTTGTCTCATCGGCAATATTTGTAATCAGCTCTGCCGCGTCCTTGATCTTTAACACAGAATCGTTGGTGGAGAGAGTCTGTTTGTTGATTTTTTCGATTTCTATCTTTGCCCTGTGGTTAATGTCAACCAATGCCTTGAGGGTATCGAAAGCCGCCTGGTTTGATGTGCTGATCTTTGATGCCACTTCGTTTAAAGTTGAGGATTTTTCCTTTGCCCCCATGATCTGGCCGCCGATGTGCAGTACGGCAACGGAAGCTTTTTCGGTCTCGGTTGCCTGGCTGGTCGCGCTCGCGGCGATATCCTGTACGGCATGTCTTACATTATCAATCGTATCGGAAGAGTTCTGGGAGTTTTCACTCATTTTGCGGGCTGTTTTTAGCAGCTCCTCGCTCTGTCCCCTGAGCCGCAGAAGTACAATATGGATGGCATCCACAAGACGTTTTGAAGCGTCCGCGATCATGCCGATCTCATCCTTCCTGCCGCAGAAATCGGTAAGTTTCTTTTTCTTTGTGAAATCAAGGTTGCCAAGCTCCTGCAGGATAGCGGCTTCCTTGCGGATATCTTTGGACAGTGCGGAAACGCAGATGCCGATCAAGATGGAGGCGATAGCAAGCACGATCACACAGAGAAGGACGATGATGCTGATAAGCCGGTCAATCGGGGCATATGCGGTAGAGCGGTCGGTGAGTACGACGAAAACCCAGCCGCGGGTCTGGTTGTAGTTCATTACGGAGATCATGCGCTTCCCGTCGGTTTTTGAGGTATACTCAAAAGGGAGTGATTTCCCGTCCGAGGTCTTTGCTTTTTCAAGGATAGCGATATGATCCGGGTTTTCGACAACAGTACCGATGAGTTCATCTTCCGGGCAGAAAATATAGGTTCCTGCCTGTACATCCAACAACAGATATTGGTTGTTGGAGTCACTGCCGTAAAGTGCGTTGAGGGTATCGCGCAGCCCGGAAGCGTAAATGGCAGCACCGACGTAGCCCGCCGGGATTCCGTCGTTGTCAAGAACCGGATAATACATGGAGATAACCTGCATCCCGGTTGCCTTGGATGCCATGATGCCGGTATTGTACATTCCCTTGTTCAGTTCTGTCTGAAGCTGCGTGAGCGCTTCGCCCTGACGCAGAGTCGCCCCGATGACACCCTGGACAACGGAAGCGAGGACGGTGGAATTCCAGTCCGATGCGTAAATATTTTCAAGATTGTCGCCCACTTTGGCGTATTTCTCCGTGTAAGCCTGCAGTTTCTGGACGGCTTCCGGATCCGACGGGTTTTTCAGAACTTCAAGAAGTGCCGGAGCCTGCGCGTAATCAATCAGGTAGGCTTCCGCTTTGTCCACGTAATCCTCCACGATCTCGGTCTGCATATCGACGGATTCGCCCATATGGGAGAGGATGGAATCCCGCATGATGCCATGCATTTTTGTGTTGATACCGAGGCAGAGGGCAATGAGCCCGAGTGCCATGATGCTGATGGATAATATGCTGATTTTAATGGCAAGTCTTACATTCTTCATGGTGGTCCTCCATATTTGATTCGTTTTGTTGTCTTAACGCAGTGTGAATGACCTCAGGCTGGCATTGCCGGGGCCGCGGTAAGTGATGTATAGCGCCTGTATCCCGTCCGGAAGGGGAAGCCTGGCAGTGTAGTCTTCCCAGACATTGGAATACTGCACGGGGATGCAGGCGAGGGCTTCGCCGTCCATCCGGTTCTTTACTTCAAACGTTCCGTTTGCGTAACCGCGCACTGAGAGGGTAATCTCCCGAACCCCCTTACAATCAAAATATTTAAAGCCTGCCGTGGCAGAATCTGTGATATTTGCTATGTAGCCCGCCTTTTTGTCACCGTCACGCCCGTCCTGCATGATCTTAGGGAATCGGTCGCCCCCGACGTACATGGAAGGTTCTTTGGTGAAAAGGTTACATGCAAGGTAGGCAGGGTACTCCCCGGTGCCGGGCAGCGGGGAACCATTCAGCCCGCAGGAGGTCATTTCCGCCTGCCGTATCGAGCCGTCCTGCTCAAAATGAATTTCCTCAGCGCAGCCCTGACGGCTGTACCATGTGCCGTTGGTATGACGGTGGTAGAAAATATACCATTTCCCGTTGATTTCCACGATACTGCCGTGATTGTTTGCACCGTAAGCGGAAGGGAGATCCGCCGGCTTGTAGCTGTCAATATGTAGGTCACAGTTGCTCACGATCACCCCGCCGTAACGGAATTTTCCCTTTGGGCTGTCCGAGGTCGCGTAACACAGCTCATGCATAACCTCGGAAGAGTAGATGAAATAGTAGGTATCCCCACGCCTTCGTATGGACGGTGCTTCGAAGAATGCGTGGTTCTCAAACTCGGTTCCTGCACTGTGCTCGCAGCCCGGGACGATAAATACGGGTGCTTCTTCGATGGTCAGCATATCCGGGCCTAGCACCGTGACCATAGCACCCGTGCGGGAGGTATCACCCCTGCCGCAGAAACCGGTATACAGATAAGTGCGGTCACCCTCGGTGAGGACACCCGGATCAAACTGCGGTTCGTCGCCCGGCCGTTCCCCGAGCCTTGTGCCGTCCGGATAGTGCACGTATCCGAGGAAATGGTATTTCCCGGCGGGGGTATCGCTCACGGCCACGGAAACAACGGAAACATGGTCGAGGACATAATACAGGTAAAAGCGCCCGTCCGGCCCGACCGTGACATCCGGGGCATACAGGCACATTTTCCCGTCGCGGTTTAACGGATCCTCCGTTTTGGGGTAAATAACGCCCTCGTAGCGCCAATTACCAAGGGCACCGACGGGGGCGGACCAACAGACATAATCGCCAAGACAGAAGACATGGCCGTTGTAATAGTCGTGGGATCCGTAAATGTAGACCCGCCCGCCGAAAACATATGGCTCTGCGTCAGGGATGTATTCCCAAGACGGAAGATAAGGGTTAAGTCCTTTCTTTTTCATTGCTGCCTCTCCTTATTTGTCTTGCTATTTTTAAGTAATGACATTATGCCTCCCGTTCTGCCGGGGAAAGCGTATCAATGCACTTTCACACGGGGGATAAATCCTCCTTGAGAGCGGTCACGGTTCGCCGTGAAAATGTCCTCCCTCTTGGCCGGACTGCGAATCGGTGCGGGTACAATATCTTTCGATAATTATATCGTGTTTTGTTGATATAAGCCAGCGCAATTATTGCTATCATCTTGTCAATTATTGCTTTTTCGAAGTGATTATGTATGGTTTTTGTATTACTTCCATTTTTTACTTATAAATTCCTAAAATAAGAAATTATAAATTTTGTCAGTAAATTAGAGTGGCTTGCATTTTAATTTAAGAAATTTTCTTGAAATTTTTGTTGAAATGTGATAAATTATGATAAGAAAACCAATTTTAAAAGCAGAAGAAGGTGGGACACACCGATGTGCTGATAGTATCCATAGGATGACACGGTTTATGCCGGTTGACAGTGCCTTCTATGAGACGCATTCCTCAGTGCACTCTTCGGAATGGAGGCCATATGAACATGAAGACGATAGGATTTAAGATCAACCTGATGGTGAATATTCTCGCGGTCGCGATTGTGCTTGCGATTGTTTTGAATTACAGTGAGATCGGAAAGATACAGGAAGTCAATAATCAAGTATCTTCTGTCTGCATTGAACTGGAGAAGGTGCAGGGAGAAATTTGGAATGATTTCCAACAGGTGCGTTTGTACGCAAACTTCAGTTATTATAAAATGGATCTTCCGAAGGAGCATTATGCAACGATCACAGGACGTTTGAGCGATTGCAAGAGCAATTTGGAGGAAGATTTTAAAAGGGCGATGAATCTGTGCGAAATGTCCGGGGATGCGTCGCTTGTGGAAGTTTCCGGCTCCCTGCGCCAGGAGATGGTAAGCTTCTCCGAATACATACAGAAAATCCTGGATACAGCAAATGCGGGAGAGTACCTGCAGCTCCCGGCTTTGATTGACGGTCTGTCGGCTTATACGAGTGAGGTTGAGGCGACAATGACAAGGTTCAGTGAAGCCGTTGGCAATCTGACGAAGGACTATGTCAGACAGAGCGAAAAGCGTATTTCAGAGACCCATATTCTGAATGGTATTGTCCTTGCCATATGTTTGGCGGTGTGGGTGATCCTCCTTTTGGTTGTCAATCTGACGGTGTGCAAGCCGGCGAAGAATTCCGGGCGGAAGCTGCAGGAGATTGTCGCAAAGATAGAGAACGGTAACGGTGACCTGACGGAGCGCATCCCGGTCAAGACGGAGGATGAGGTCGGCCAGATGGTGGAGGGCATCAATAATTTTATCGCACAGCTGCAGACGATCATGCGCAAGCTCAAAGGCGAGGCGGATACGCTCATGGATTCGGCGAAGGCGGTCAGCGCGCAGCTCACTGATTCAACGGAGGATGCCAGCAACCTTTCTGCCGTGATGGAGGAGCTTTCGGCCAGCATGGAGGAAATTTCCGCGACGCTCGGACAGATTGTGACGGGCAGTAATAATGTGCTCGAGGAGGTGCAGGGCATGGATCGCCGCGTGCAGGACGGTGCCGTCATGGTTTCCAAGTCGAAGGAGCATGCAGGTGACATGTACCGTAATACGATTACCAGCAAAGAGAATACCGGAAAGATGATAGAGGAAATCCGTAAAACGCTTAACGCCGCACTTACGGAAAGCCGCAGCGTGGAGCGGATCAATGAACTGACACAGGAGATCCTGAATATTTCAAGCCAGACGAACCTGCTTTCCCTGAATGCCTCGATTGAGGCGGCGAGGGCTGGGGATGCCGGACGGGGTTTTGCGGTTGTTGCGGAGGAAATCCGCGTGCTTGCGGATGGCAGTGCGAAAACTGCGGGTAATATCCAGAACATCAGCAACCTTGTTACGGGCGCGGTGAACAAGCTCGCAAAAAATGCAGAGGAGATGCTGCACTTCATTGATGAAAAGATCCTCAGGGACTACGATGATTTTGTTGAAATCGCGAAGCAGTATGAGCGTGATACGGATGGCATCAATGGGTTGCTGGAAGAGTTTGCTAAAAATACGAGCGAGATCAATTCGACGGTTCACGCGATGAACCAGGGCATTAACGATATTTCGATCGCGGCGGACGAGAGTGCGCGCGGCGTGACGACGGCTGCAGAGAACGTTGTCAGCCTCGTGGAGGCGATTGCCAGGATCCAGCAGGAGACGGACAACAACCGTGCAATTTCCGAGAAGTTGGAGGATGAGGTGAACCGCTTTAAGAATGTTTAAGCGGGGGAGATGTAAGGGGAGAATTTGATTCTGCCATGTCAAGGTCTTGGATGGGCGGAGATCAAAAAAGATTGCCGCAGAATACCGGTTCCGCATAAGTAGAGTTTTCTTGTGCGCGGAATCTGTATTCTGCGGCTGTTTAATATTCCGGAACTATGTCGGACTGCGGCCGCGCCCGTTTTGGGTGAAGCGGGAAGAAAAGCCGGAACTGCCAGTGTGTCGGGCAGAAAATCAATTTAACCCTTGCATTATTGCAGTATATCCTGTATAATAGCGTCAGAAAAGAAATTGGAGGATTTTATGACAAGCATTGTTTTAGAAAGGGTTTCGGCGAATTAAATAGCTGAAAAGGCGGATTGATCTGTTTTAGGGGATAAGTCTGCCCTTTGGTCAGGAGGATTCTCCTGGCTGGATTTTGCCTTACAAATGCTTGCGTGAAGAATGGGAGTTCTGCGGTGGCAGTGTGTGCTGCGCGGGAGACAAAAAGAACGGGATTTGCCGGGATGTTCGGATGTTTGGAAGCATGGCTGTGTATGGTCATGCTCTTTTTGCGTCCATTTTTATGAATGTAAAATATTTCCATGAACCCGTGTATGGAGCGGATGCAGTGTTGTTCCGTGCACGGGCGGTTTTTAAAACTATGTTCTGACAGGCGGCAGGCATTGGCAGGGGAAAATACTTTTTTGAAAAATTAAGGGAAGTTATAAGAGCCGGAACCCCTTTTCATTTTTTATGGATAAATGATGTGGCAAGACGGATACTTTGGCTTAAGGCTTTGGAAAGGAAAAGATCATGGATCATTACGAGCGTATTTTGGAGTTTGACAAAATTAAGGAACAGTGGGCGGCTTTTGCACTGACGGAGGCGGCAAAACAAAAGATTGCGGGAGCAGAACCGCTTTTGGATGAGATAAAGCTGAAAAAGGAACTGCGCGAGACGACGGAGGCGCGGACTTTGCTTGACAAATATGGGAATCCCCCATTGGTTTCCCTGGAAGGTGTGGGGAAGCTCACAGCGGCGGCGGTCCGCGGGGAATGTCTTAGCGCGGGAGAGTTGGAGGGTTTTGCACAGGTGCTTGTTGCGGTGCGCCGATTAAAAAGCTATCTGGCACGCTGTCTCGGACTGGCCTTGTCGCTGCCGTACTACGAAGAAAATCTGGATGTGCAGGAGGAGCTGGCGGAGGAAATCTCCATGCAGGTACGCGGAGGGACAGTCTGCGACAATGCCTCGAAACTGCTTCGGTCACTGCGCGGCGACATTATGCGGGCGGAACAGGGGATGAGGGAAAAAGCGGAAGCCGTGATGCGGTCCAACAAAGAAGCGATGTCAGATAGTTTTGCCACACAGCGCAACGGGCATATCTGTGTGCCGGTAAAGAAGGAATACAAGTTTCGGATTTCCGGGAATGTGATTGACAAGTCGGCAACCGGCAATACCATTTTTATCGAGCCTTCCGCAGCCGCGAAATATTATGAGGAGCTCACGATGCTGCGGATCAACGAGGAGGACGAGGTGCGCAGGATCCTGTACGGGCTCACGGCGCGGGTTGCGGAAATTGCCGATATCATGGCGGAAAACATCCGGGTCATCGAAAAGCTGGATTATATTTTTTCCAAGGGGAAGTTTAGCCAGGAACAGGACGGTGTGGAGCCGGAGATTAACCTGGAAGGGCGTATTGTGATCGAGGACGGCAGGCATCCGCTGATGGAGAAGCGATTGTGCGTACCGTTGCAATTCCGGCTTGGGTGCAGCAAAGACGGAAGTGTTAAGGCAGGAAACCGGTCTTTGGATGAAAAGGGCAAGGTTGCGGCAGAGGAGAAGAAGGAAAACCAGAAGGATGTCAGCAGAAAGGCAGAGGAGGGCAGGGAAGCCGGAAAGGCTGCACTGTCCGGAGCGGGCAGCCTGGAAGCTGCGGAACCAATGCGGGGGATCGTCATCACCGGGCCGAACACGGGCGGGAAGACGGTCGCGATCAAGACCGTGGCGCTCGCCTGCCTGATGGCACAGTGCGGCCTGCATGTGACCTGCAAACGGGCAGAACTCTGTATGCGCAGCAATTATCTCTGCGATATCGGGGACGGGCAGAGCCTGTCGGAAAATCTTTCAACGTTCTCGGCACACATTGTCAATGTGCTGGACATCCTGAAAAATATTTCGCCGGACAGCCTGGTTGTCTTGGATGAGCTTGGATCAGGCACCGACCCGGCGGAGGGCATGGGGCTGGCGGTCGCAATACTGGAAGAATTAAAAAAGAGCGGGGCGCTCTTTGTCGTCACGACACATTATCCGGAGGTGAAACAATATGCGGCGAAGGAAGAAGGGATCTGCAACGCGCGGATGACATTCGACCGCGAAAGCTTAAAACCGACTTACCGGTTAGTGATCGGTGAGGCGGGGGAGAGCTGTGCGTTTTATATCGCGGCAAGGTACGGGATGCCGGGGCACATGCTGGAGCGGGCGGCACTTACGGCGTATGGGGAAAGGATGGACGGGGAAAGCACAACTGCCGGGAAAATGTTAAAATATGCCGGATATGCAGCGTATGGGAAAGAGACATGGCGGGAAAGCGGGGAAAGGCAAGAGCCGGTATCCGGCAAAAGTGAAGGAAGAAAATCTGTGCCAAAGTTGAAAAAACAGCAACAAGGCAAGGCTGCAAAACAGCTGGCGCAAAAATTCCGTCTCGGCGACAGTGTGATGCTCTATCCGGACAAAAAGCTTGCGATCGTGTGTGAGCCGGTAAATGAAAAAGGTGTATTGCGCGTGCAGCTGCCGGATAAAAAAATATGGATCAACCACAAGCGCGTCAAGCTCGTGGTGGCGGCGGAGGAATTGTATCCGGCGGACTATGACTTTTCCATCATTTTTGACACGCCGAAGAACCGGAAACTGCGGCATGACATGGAACGCAAATATGTGGAGGAGACGATCCGGCTGGAGACGTGAAAGGGGCATTATGCGGATGGGAAGAAGTTTCCGCTGCCGCTTGCCGTACCTGCAGGACGGTGCTATAATGAATAGGATAAAATTGACGAGCCTATGGCGTAAGAGTGCCGGAATGGAGGAATATGGGGGAACAGATCAGGATTTCAGAGCGTGTGCTGCGTATTGTGGAGGAGCATCGGGAACAGGGGGATTTCGTTTCGCAGACCCTTGCGTTTGTGCGCCGGGTATTATCGCCGGAATCGGCGGGCGGACAGCGTGTGGCGGGGAAGGAGCTAAAACGTTATGATATGCAGTACCGCTACGACCATACGCTGCGCGTGGCGGATATCGGGAAAGAGATCGCCCGTGCGGAAGGGCTGCCGGAGGAGGCGCTTGTGATGGCATGCCTGCTCCATGACGTTGGTTACCCGGAATGCAGGAGTTTTGAGGAACTTGGGATGCATCCGGCATTCGGGGCGGCGATCGCGGAACAGTTTTTGGACAAGATCGGATACGATGCGGAAATGTCAAAAAGCATCTGCAAGGCGGTTCGGATCCATGACGGCCAGCCGTATGAGGGGGAGGACGCAACCGTGCTGGAGCGAAGCGTGCGCGACGCGGACGATATCGACCGTGCGGATGCCATGCGCATCTGCGTCCGCGCGTATCATGAAATCGGGGAATGCCCGGCGTGGGAAACCCGCGATATCTCCAGCAGGAGGCTTTGTGAGACGCAGGGACTTAAGGGACGGCTTTGCGCTACGGGGACGGCAAAACGCATGTGGCTTGAGAATATCTGCCTGCAGGAGGAAGTTTACAGAAAGCTTCTTGGACAGATGGAGCGCACAAGGGAATTGTGAATCCCATAACGGAAACAGGAAGGGGAAGAAGTGAGATGGGAAGAAGAAAGCTGCCGACATTGAGGAAGAAATGGACAGCCTGACACCGCAGCAGAAGGAAGCGATGATAAAGGAGCAGGCAAAATCTCCTTGACAATCACCTCCTACAGGTGTAGGATATAGATGAGAAACTACAACTGTAGGAGGTGGGCCGTGACAAAATTATCCGAGAAGGAATGGATGGTATTAGAGCAGCTCTGGGAGGGCGGCAAAACGACGCTCGGCGGGCTGGTGCAGGCATTGTACCCTCAGACCGGCTGGAGCAGGAACACGGTGCTTACATATCTTTCGCGCATGGAAGCCAAAGGGATGATCCATGTCAGCAAGGAGGAGTATCCGAGCCGCTATCTTGCTGCTGTAAGCAGGGAGGAATGCCAGTCTGGGGAGCGGGAGCGTTTTTTAAAGCAGGTATACAAGGGCTCCACAAAGGATCTCGTGGCGGCGTTTTTGCGGGAGAAACCCATCACGGAACAGGAGCGGGATGAATTGCGCCGTCTGTTGGATGAAATGGAGGTGTAGCCTGTGAAGGATTTTTGGTCGTTCCTGCTACAGACGCTGACGGCTTCCGGTGCCGCGGTTCTGCTTCTGGCGGCAAAAGCCATGTTCCGGGATAAGCTTTCCCCGCGCTGGCAGTTTGCCTCATGGGGGCTTCTCGGGCTTGCCCTGCTCATTCCGGCGGGAAGCTTTGGCAGGTATGCCTTAGTCAACTGGCCGGCCTTTGTGGAAACGGTCAAATCGGTTCTCACGGGGGAGTACGGAACCCTGACCAGGGTTTCCGCGCCGCTTCCCCTGCCGTTTTTCCACCGGGAAGGTGCGGGGCTTTCCGGAAATACGGTTTTTGACGGAATCTACATCGTCTATGTTGCGGGTGTGGCGTTTTTCCTGATGCGGTATGCCGTTTTGTACCTGCGGCTGCGGCTGGCGCTCAAAAGAGTGGAAAAGGAAAATGCACGGCGGGCTTTGCGCAGTTTTATGCGGGATGGCGGACAGTGGGGAGGGTCAGGCGCTCAGGCATTCGTGGATGCCGCGGCAGAAAAGTATTGTCTTGCTTCCTGCCGGGTTCTGGAAGCGGAAGGCATCGAGACGGCGTTTATCTGCGGTGTGTTCCGCCCGGTTCTCGTGTTTCCGGTAAATATGCGGATGGATGAAAAAATTGTCCTTCACGAATTGCTGCACTTGAAACACCGTGATGTTTTGTGGGGGCTTGTGATCTGTCTGTTTCGCTGCCTGCATTGGTGCAATCCGCTGCTGTGGATGTGCGCGGACCTGGCGGGGAACGATCTGGAAGCCCTCTGCGACCAGCGGGCATTGGAGCGGCTTTCCGGCGAGGAGCGGAGGGATTACGGGTGCATCCTGCTCGATATGGCAGGCGGGAAATATGCCAAAATGCCCGGAACCTCCTCGGTGGCAAACGGCGGGAAAAATATCCGGCGGCGTATTACGGCGATCGTGCGGTTTAAAAAATATCCGGCGGGGATGGGGGTCGTTTCCGTCTGTATCCTTCTGCTGTTTTCCGTGCCCTTTCTGGCAGGGACAAAACCGGCGGCAGTGTTTGGGAAAGGGAGTGTGCTGCCGGATAGCCGGGCGGCGGACATGGCGCGTGCGAGGACGATACGGTGCACTACTTACGCGGGGGCGTTTGATACTTACGCGAAAGCGGTGCTGACCGGAAATATCCCCTATCTGGCAATGTGTTCGCCCTTAGGGGAGCAGAACCTGCTTGCCAGGGTATACCGTGAGGGCGGGAGGGTCGGCAGCTTGGAAAAAATGTCCCTGCCCGCCGCCGCCGATGTACAAAGCGGGTATCGGATCTATAATCTGGCCAGGAGAAAAGAGGATGTGTGGGAGGGTCTTTTGGTGTTCGGTTTGTTGGGATATTGCGACGGGACGGACTCCGAGGAAACGGGGGAAAGATGGTACGCGGCACAGAATGTCTGCGCAAAAAAGGAAAACGACCGCTGGGTGGTTATTCCCGAAGGGGAATTCCGAGCCGTGAGGGCGGATTCGTGGGCGCTCATGTTTCCGGATATTGACCGTTTCCCGGCGTGGTGTTATGAAGCAAAGGGGAAGAATTTTACACTCCGGATGCGGTGGCAGACGGCTGCCAGTGTGGAAAGCCGAAGCCAGGACGTGTTGGGTCTATGGTCGTCCGCCTTTGAGGCGACACCGCAGCCGGACAGTTTTTTTTCCTACAGCTACAGTCATGGGCTGACCGCGGACTATACCGGAAAGCCGGAGGACAAAGGACATTACCGGCAGATTGGATTTAACGGCAGGATCGTGTGGAACCGGGAGGAAGATCCGGCTTCCGAGAACAGAAATTACTTTGGCAGTCATGCTTCCGGAAGTGGCGGCAGTGGGAATACTGCGTTCGACCCTTCCCTTAAGGGTTCTGGAACCGGAAGCCTTGGCGGAAAATTTTCCGGCAGCAGCACGGACGGAACCTTTTGGGGCAGTATTTCTCTGGGGGAGATATGGGAGGACACGGTCCGTCTGGAGGAGGGCGGCAGCACCACCACAAGGGCGGGGATTCCGGACTGCTTTATCGTCAAAGTCCGTTTTGACGGTAGATCAGAGGAAGAGCTTACCTTGGAGCCGGTGGAAGGGGGCGGGACATGTGAATGATAAAGTAAGGCAATACCGCGGCCTGTCCTGCGCAGCGTGGGGTTATTTCTTTTTGAACTTCCATTTCAGGATCGGGAGTGTCAACCTTTTGCCCGGATTTGTCGGCTTTCTGTTTTTATTGGGCGCGATCGGCGCTCTTTTGCCGGAATGCAGAAATCTCCTTTTATTACGGCCGCTATGTATTTTTTTCGCAGCAATGTATGCGGTGGATTGGGTGCTGGCGGTCGGAGGACAGCAGATCGGCGGGCATATATTGTTTTTTGATCTGTTGGTCACGGCGGCGGAATTATATTTTCATTTCCAGTTCCTGACCGATATCGCGGCATTGGCAAAAAGCTGCCTGCCAGATGGGGCAAAGCTGGCAAAGCGTCTTTTCCGCTGCCGGACACTTTATACTTTGCTGAGTACAGCGGTCGCGATGGCTGCCTCGGTTCCGGCAGTCGTATGGCCGGATCATGAGACGGGATATTCCGAAAATCAGGGGAATATCCTGCTCATGCTGGCAGTGGCGGGGGCGGGGGTATCTGTTGCGATCATGGTAACGCTGTTTCAGGTGAGAAAGTGCTTCCGCGATGGCGACACCGTGGAAAGGGAGGACTGCGGGACTTAAAACAGCGGACCGCCGGAACAGAGCCGGAAGGGATTTCCGGGAGCGGAGGGGAAGCGCTTTTACGGTGGCGGCGCTGTGGAGTGTGGGCTGCTGAACTTAATAAGGAGGAAAAGATGCTTGGCTGGAATGACGAATTGACAGAACTGACCCCTGAGAAGCGGAAGGAGCGGGAGAGGAAGGAGCAGGAACAACACCAAAAAGACATTGTGCGCGGCAGGAGGGTGCTGCGGGGAGCGCTTGTTATTTTTGTCCTCCTGCAGATTTTCATTATAGTCTTGGATTTTTTGGTTATTTCGGAAGAAAAGCAGACCGGAAGTTATTTCATGGGGGGCGCGATACGGGTTGCAGTTGTTACGGCGGCCGTGTGCGGACTGTGGCGGGGACGGCAGCGGGCGAGAGTTTTTTTGGCTGTCTTACTGGTTTTGGGAATGATCTCGAAAGGAAAAGAGATCGTAAAACTGGTTCTGGTCAGGGAATCACCGCCGGTCATTTCCTGGGGGATATACGAGGATACGTTGGAATTGCAGGATGGCTCCGGCACAAAGTCGCTTTTTGATTATGAAGATGAACGGGAAGAGGCAATGGCAGAGTACCGGGAATGGGAAAAGCAGCGCGCCGCGCACCGCAAGCGTATGATTGCGGCGCATCTTGCGGATATGGCCGTCTGTGCGGGATACCTTTATATTCTGTATGGCTGCCGTCCGGTAAAAGAATTTTTTGACAGCCGGGAAGTGAATGGCGCAAATGGGAAATCTCCTGATGGACAGTTCCCGGACAGGAGATATTAGGCGGGAAATCCGGGGATGAAAAAGTCCGTTTATGGAAAAGCTATTTTAAAAGAGTAGAGCAGGGGGAGCGGAATGAAGAACAGACGCGGGAAAACGCGCGGCGTAACGGTATGGATCTGTCTGGCCGTGCTGCTGGCTGTGGATATCGTGCTGGGTATCCGGCTGATGGGGCGCAATGGGCAGGGAGAAAATACCGAACCGCCGGGCGGAAGTGCCGGCGGTGGCATCAGCAGCCCGGATGGGAGCACGGGGAGTGGAGAAATCACCAAAATGCCGGGTGCGGGCGGCAGTGGAAGCCCTGAAGCACCATCCGCCACAAACCCACCGCCGGAATCTTCCGCCGACCGCCGGGCTGCCGAGCTTTTATCTGCCATGACATTGGAACAGAAAGTCGCGCAGATGTTCATGGTCACGCCGGAAGCCCTGACTGGTTGCACGCGCGTGACAGCGGCGGGGGAGACTACGAAACAAAGTTTCACACAGTACCCGGTCGGAGGCATGATTTACATGGCGGGCAATCTGACCGACCCGGAGCAGACGCGCAGTATGCTTGACAATATGGAGGCTTACAGTATGGAACTGCTTGGTATCCCGGTTTTCCTCGGCGTGGATGAGGAGGGCGGAACGGTGGCGCGCATCGCGAAGAATGAAGCATTCGGTGTGGAAAATGTCGGGGATATGAGTAAGATCGGTGCATCCGGCGACATACAGAAAGCCCGTCAGGCGGGCAGTACCATCGGCGCTTATCTGGCGGATCTCGGTTTTAATCTTGACTTTGCCCCGGTCGCGGATGTGTGGTCGAACGAGAAGAACACCGTGGTAAAATACCGCTCTTTTGGTTCGGATGCGGCGCTTGTCCAAGATATGGTGAAAGCCCAGATCGCGGGGCTTTCAGAGCAGGGAATCTTGAGTGTGGTGAAACATTTTCCGGGGCACGGCAGCACGGCCGGGGATTCCCACAAGGGGGCTGCCGTGGTGGAAAAAACGTTGCAGGAACTGCGGGAATGCGACCTGGTTCCGTTTGCGGGGGCGATCGGGGCGGGAGTGCCGTTTGTGATGGTGGGGCACCTTTCCCTGCCGCAGGTATCCGGGGATGATGTCCCGGCAGTCCTTTCAGAAAAGATCATTCAGGAAATCCTGCGGGAAGAATTGGGGTTTGAGGGGATCGTGATAACGGACGCGCTTGACATGGGTGCGGTCACGGATTATTACAGCCCTCAGGAGGCCGCGGTCATGGCAGTCACGGCCGGGGCTGATATGCTGCTGATGCCGGAAGATTTTGCGGCGGCGTATGAGGGAGTGCTTGGCGCGGTGAGGGATGGGAGGCTGACGCAGGAGAGGATTGACACGTCCGTGCTGCGGATTCTGAAGGTGAAGACAGGAATGGTTATGCCAGAATGAGTTTTGTGGTATGATGTTATATGGGGTGAACCGGATTTTAATGTTAAGCCGGGGCTGAAAACCGCGTTCCGCCGCACGGGGGAACGCGGTTTTCAGCCCCGTTATTTTGGTTCATAAAAAGAGATTATTTAAGCAGGTCTCCGTACACGGATTTTTCTACGGTAAATTCCTGCGCTCCCATAAAACCCGGTGCAACCTCATACTCGTCAAACGCAAGCACAAGATTCCCGTCCGTGTCAAAGTAAAAATCCTGTTCTGCGGTAAGCCCCTTCCAGTTCATGTCCGGCTTATCTTCCCGGTCAACCCAGTATGTGTTGCCGGCATCCTCCGCCACTGCTGCCCGCATCTGTTCCCGGATGTTCTCGCTGATACGTGAATTGTAATCACTGTCCTCCCGGAAAAGATCACCCAGCTGTATCTGCTTCCCGGATGCTTTGTCGATTGTGTACACCTTGCAGGACTGCGTGCCGCTTCCTGCACCTTGGTAGATGAAAAGCTTTAATGCGAAATAGTGCTCGTCATCCGTTACAGTCTCATGTCGGATTACCAGGTCGTTGTAGCTCTCCCCGAGTGTTGCGGAGGATTCAAACTCTGCAATCAGCTGTTTGGTCGTCTCTTCAATGTCAAAATTGATCTGCTCTATTGTCTCTTCCAACTCCCCAAAAGTCCCTGTACTTTGCTGTCCCGGATCCAGATCCTTTGCCGTGATCTGAGGGATTTGTACATCTGCATGAAAACGGTCATCTTCATACTGATAGTCGCGGAATGTCACAGCCTGGAACAATTTTCCAACCACGGGGATGCTGCCCATCGCATAGGCGATGCCTGCCCCGGTGTTTGGAAGGAGCACCACGGCGATCATGGCTGCCGCGGCGATCGAAGGAATCCGGAACTTGTGTGCTTTTCCCGCGTCCCGGAGGGATTTGTTCAGCTTTTCTTCCATATTCTTCGGTACGGGGATATTCCGGTAATCCGCACCTGCTGCCGAGAGCTTACGCTCTAATTCTTCCATTTCCATAAGTTTTTACCGCCTTTCTTTTTATGTTCCGTAATATATTGTTTTTGGCACGGTTTGGTTTTTGCGCACGCTGCCGGCTTACCCGTGCCGTATGCGGGTAAATCCCGGATTGTTTCTTTTCTTGCCTGGTTTGGGACACCGCTGTTTCACAGGACAAAACCGGAAAATTGTTATTTTTGGAGTTGTCCGGGTCAGGAAAGTTCCTTGCGCAGTTTATCTAACGTCCGGTACAGCCGGCTTTTTACGGTGTTGATGTTTTCCCTCAATATTTCCGCAATTTCCGTCAGGGATTTGTCCTCGTAAAACCGCAGGATGATCAAAGTTTTTTCCTGCAGGGGCAGTTTATCCACAATGGTTCTAAGTTCAAGACTGGAACAGTTTTCTTCCGTGACCGCGCAATCCTCATTCAGTTCTTCATATACCCTGTGGTATTTGCGGATATACTCTTTTGCCGTGTTGATCATGATCCGGTAGATCCATGTGTCGGCGAAGCAATCCTCGCGCAGGGAGCCTGCTTTCCGCATTGCCCGATACGCCCCCTCCTGGACAATATCCATCGCGTCCGCTTCCTGATGGACATAACTGAATGCAAGCCTGTAATAACTTTGGTAATTTTCGAGCAATGTTTTTTGGACGATTCCCTGTTTGCTGTTTGTCATATGTTCTTGGTTTTTTGCTCCCCTGCCCCTATTCGTCTGGACACCCAAAGCCATCGCCGGGTGCGCCGCTCTCGTAAATATCATTTTTATGCGCCTCCTGATGATTAGACAGTTCCGGAACCCATAAAGTTTCAAAGAGACAAAATTTTTTTAATGCAGCGTTCCTGTCATTTTTTCTGTTTCGATATCCCCGGCAGCATAGAAAAAAGACGGGGAAAGGATAACTGTCCTCCTGCCCGTCTTTTTGCTGTTCTTGCGGCAACCATTTCATTTTGGCTCATGCCGCATGCCGCCCTTTTTATGGAACGGAATCAGCCGGAAATCAGGGTGTGTCTTTTCTCAAACCCCTGCTCCCTCTGCTATATGATTCGATTTAACTTTAACCGCAGTTTTATAAGCCACTCCGGTTCCGTCCGGAAGTGTTCCGAGACACAGCGGATCAGGCGCGCGTAGCCGTAAAGGTCGATAAAGCGCCGCATCAGGACAAGAGAGTCCTCCATCTCCTGCGTGTAAGGGCGGAGTTTCGTATAACCCCGCAAAAACGAATCTTTTGCTGACGGGAGGGCATCCGCACCGAGTTCCTGTTTCAGGCAATCAAAAACCTGTTCCAGATCGAGCGCATACCAGTGGTACATACTGTCGTCAAAATCAATGACCGAGCATTTTTTTGATCCGTAATCGTAAAATACATTGTCCGGCTCAAAGTCATAATGTACGAGCCCGTAATTGTCCTGCCGCATCGGGAGGGCGGAAAATTCATGCATCAATGTTTCGGGCTCCCGCAGGGCGGATTCCGGTGCATGATATTCCGTGAGGGTTTGTTTTATCCAGACGAAGACTTCGTCATGCGCCCATTTTTTTGTTTTTGGCGAAAAAGCGGAGGAGAGGTTATGTAATTGCGCGAGGGCATTTCCATATGCGAGCATGATTTCCTCAGAATAATCGGTATCTTCGATCGGGATGCCGGGAACTTTGCGGAATGCGCAGGCATAGTATTCGGTGGAATCTTTGGACACGGTTGTGAGGTACTTCCCGTTTTGCGCAGGAACCGGACATGGTGCGGCATAGCCGTGTGCCTGCAGGTACATGATATACTCCAATTCACCGGCAAGGTTGTCCCTTAGTTTTTCCCCGGCAGGGGACAGACGCAGGAAGCAGGTATTGCCGCCGCACGCAAACGGATAGATCGCGTTGGAGGAGATGCGGAACTGTCGGAGCAGGCCGTCGAGGGAAGCCGTATCGTGCGCCCAGTTTTCGAGTGCCCTTTTGGCCAACTCGAAGTCTTCAAACAGGTATCTTAGCTTTAACATAAGGAAATTCCTTTCAGTCATAAAATAGATATTGTACCATGGCGATAAATGTTGCGCAAGCGAAAAAGAATATATTGGCATGAGCGGCAGGGCATGGTATAATATCCGCAGGATATGATACCGGCACCGGTTCGCCGTCCGACGAAGGAGGACATCTTCCAAAGCGAACCGTGTGCATCCGCCGGGGGCACCATGTCGGAACG
>ERZ808040.690-NODE-690-length-27426-cov-5.697722_pt1 | contig 27426 bp, 16 predicted proteins | sample MGYA00380191_ERZ808040 | MGnify/ENA primary metagenome ERZ808040 (study PRJEB31490, sample SAMN06133395) | mouse gut metagenome | isolation source: J6 | host: mice | place: China: Chengdu | collected 2015-05 ...
CAGAAAGCTAAGTTCATCTACGGTGTCCTGGAGAAGCCTTTCAGAAATTATTATGAGAAGGCCGACAGGATGAGGGGGATGACCGGTGAGAACCTGATGGTTCTGCTGGAGAGAAGGCTGGACAGCGTAATTTTCAGAATGAATTTTGCCAGGACCAGGAGAGAGGCAAGACAGATCGTTGGACATAAGCATGTGCTTGTAAATGGTAAGGTAGTAAGCATCCCTTCTTACCTGATCAAGGCAGGCGACGTAATCGAAATCAAGGAGAGCGCTAAGTCCATGCAGCGGTATAAGGATATCATCGAAGTGACCGGTGGCAGACTGGTACCCGAATGGATGGACGTTGACATTGAGAACTTCAAGGGAACAATCAAGAACCTTCCTACCAGGGAGATGATCGATGTTCCTGTAAATGAGATGCTTATTGTCGAGTTGTACTCCAAGTAAGCCCCAAAAAAGGAGGGTATTGCAGTGTTTGATTTTGAGAGACCAAATATTGAGGTCGCTGAGATTTCAGAAGACAAAAAATACGGCAGATTTGTCGTAGAGCCTTTGGAGAGAGGCTATGGCATCACTCTCGGAAACTCTTTGAGAAGAATCATGCTCTCATCCCTGCCCGGAGCGGCGGTAAGCCAGATTAAGATTGAAGGTGTTCTTCATGAGTTCAGTTCCATCCCCGGTGTGAAAGAGGATGTGACTGAGATCGTAATGAACATCAAGAGCCTTGCTATCAGGAATAACAGCGAGACAAATGAAGCTAAGACGGCTTACATTGAGTTTCAGGGCGAAGGCATTGTTCATGCTTCCGATATTCAGGCAGATCAGGATATTGAGATTCTGAACCCCGATCTGGTCATTGCTACTTTGAGTGGCAAGGACACCAAGCTTTACATGGAATTGACCATCACCAAAGGCCGAGGCTATGTAAGCGCTGATAAGAACAAACACGAAGACTTGCCAATCGGTGTGATTGTGGTGGATTCCATTTACACACCGGTTGAGAGGGTTAACGTTACTGTTAATAATACCCGTGTAGGTCAGATTACCGATTATGATAAGCTGACTCTTGATGTATTCACTAATGGAACACTGGTTCCCGATGAGGCTGTGAGTCTTGCAGCAAAGGTTTTGAGTGAACATTTAAGTCTTTTCATCGACCTGTCCGAAAATGCAAAGAATGCAGAAGTCATGGTGGAAAAGGAAGATGATGAGAAGGAGAAGGTTCTCGAGATGAGCATTGACGAACTGGAGCTTTCCGTCCGTTCTTATAATTGCCTGAAGAGAGCCGGGATCAACACGGTTGAAGAACTGTGCAATAAGACTTCCGAAGACATGATGAAAGTCCGTAACCTTGGACGCAAGTCCCTGGAAGAAGTACTGGCAAAGTTAAAGGAGTTGGGACTTCAGTTGAATCCCAGTGAGGAATAGATCCCAAACCAGTGCGGGCAGATGGAAGTCAGTGTGAGAAGAACGCAGATACGGCGTTTCTCATAGATGGCATACACAGGCGGTAAGACCAAAGGGCGCGGCTGTGGTTCATCTCTAAATGGAAATGTAACATATATTCGGTAAGTAAGTCCAAAAGGCGTGGCCGAATGTACCATAGCAGGAGAAAGGAAAACAATCATGGGAAAGTATAGAAAGCTTGGCAGAACCTCTTCTCAAAGGAAAGCTCTGCTTAGAAACCAGGTGACGGCACTGATCTATCACGGCAGGATCATCACGACTGAGGCTAAGGCGAAAGAGGTAAGAAAAATTGCTGACGGCCTGATCGCTATGGCTGCCAAAGAGAAGGATAACTTCGAGATGGTGAAGGTTACCGCAAAGGTTCCTGTAAAGGACAAGGACGGTAAGCGCGTCAAAGAGGTGGTAGACGGCAAGAGGGTTACCAAGTATGAGACCGTGGAGAAGGAGATTAAGAAAGATCTGCCCTCCAGGTTGCATGCAAGGCGTCAGATACTGAGAGTACTCTACCCCGTTGTTTCTGTTCCCACAGAGGCAGCCGGGAGAAAGAGGAATACGAAGAAAGTTGACCTTGCAGCAAAGCTGTTTGATGAGTATGGCCCGAAATACGCAAACCGTAAGGGCGGCTATACCAGAATCATTAAGATTGGGCAGCGTAAGGGTGACGGCGCTCTGGAAGTGGTTCTCGAATTAGTATAATATTTTTAACAGGGTTCTGGACTGGATTCGGATAATATGCCGGACTCAGTCCAGTTTTTTAGTTCCATGGGTTATATTTCCGGCATCTGTTCTGCGCCGGCAAAGAGATTATTTCAAGAGTTTGATCCATGTGCGCGCCGGGGCGGGCAATGGGCAGTCAATGTAAGTATACGGGAGAGACATTATATGCAGATAATAAAAGAGATTCGGAAAATACCGCCTATATATAAGTTGATAGCGATGTTTTTAATCTTTTTGGGTATACTTGCCTTTTATAAAAGAGGGCCTTATGTAAAAATATTTGAGGAAAATCAGGCAGAATACAATATGCCTTTCCTGCAGGAAGGCCGGTATGAATTTGAGATCACTTATGTGGGGTTCCAGCCGGGGGATCATATATGGATTTACAGCAATGCCATGATGGACGACCGGAATCAGGCCGGGGTGACCCTGGCTGAGGCGACGGTACCGGAATATGCGGGGATCGTGTCCCTGTCTATCGCCCTGGAGGACGGGACACGGAATATATGTGTGACAAATGACTCAAAAGTCGGCCATTTTGCCGAGGGGAAGGTGCAGAGCGTGAGCCTGCAGAACAGGGACAGCTATTTTCTAATGCTGTGCTTTTTCTTTATGGCTGCTGTTGTGCTTATTGGGGGATACGGGAAGTTCTTTGAAAAGCGTCCGGTATTCTGCATGCTGGTGGGGATGGGAGTGCTGGCCAGTATTCCTCTGTTCTCGGATTTCCTGTATGTGGGAGATGATATCAGCTTCCATCTGGCGCGGCTGGAAGGGATATTCCAGACTTTGCGGGCGGGGGAATTCCCGGTGAGGGTAAACACAATACAGAACCGTGGATACGGCAATCTGTCGGCATCCATGTATCCGTCCCTGTTTTTGATGCCCTTTGCCATGCTGAGATTCCTGAAAGTGTCACTGATGCTTTGCTTTAAGATTATGGTCATGGCCATAAACATTGCCACGGCATTGGTATCCTATTATTCTGTGCGCAGGCTTTGCAATTCCCACAAAATCGGAATGTGGGCGAGCTTCCTCTATACATTTTCCGCATACCGCCTGAACGATCTCTATTTGAGATGCGCCATCGGCGAAACTTTGGCGCTGGTTTTTTTCCCGCTTCTGCTCTGGGGAACCTATGAAGTGCTGTGGGGGGATGAGAAAAAGTGGCCGGTATTATTGCTGGGCATGACAGGCGTGCTGCAATCCCATGTTCTTTCCACGGAAATCTGCGGGATTTTTATGACGGTGGAATTGCTTTTATGGTTGGCCTTCGGTTCTAAGTCCGGATTCCGGAACCGTATCTTCAGCGGAATGAAGGCGTTGGCTCTTACCGTCCTTTTGAATGCCGGTTTTCTGATTCCGTTTGTCTGCTTCAGCATGCAGGATTTGCAAGGCTTTCACATAGAAAATGAATTGGCTCAATTTACGGCTTATTTTACGCAGATGTTTTCCTTGTTTATGTCTGCTGAGGGCGGTGCGGTGAGTGATCCTCCAGGGGGTACCCGGCATGAGATGGCCATATCAGTGGGATTTGTATTGCTGGCGGGAGCTGTGCTGTTCTGCGCGAACCAGGTACGGAACCGTGGGACGGATGATATACGGGGAAAGCTGGGACGGCGCTGCCTTGGATATGGTGTGATATGCCTGGTCATGTCTTCCTGGCTGTTTCCCTGGGAAAAACTTTTGGAGCTGGAGTGGTTTGAAGCTCTTTCTGCCCCGCTGCAGTTTCCCTGGAGGTTCCTGGGGATTGCCAGTGTGTGCCTGTGTGTGGTCACTGCCATTGCTGTAGAGACCTTCCGGGAGAAGGGGAGGGATTATGTGAAAATATTGATTGCCGGACTGGCAATCTGCAGCACCGTATATTGTTTTGATTCCATCTGCCAGAGTCGGCATGCCCTGAATGACAAGATGGAGCTTGAGGGAGTAGACCATTCTGACAGTATGTACATGTATTATATATCCGATCAGTATGAGGCATGGCATCTGGAACTTTCCTGGGAGGATGCCGCCATCGCCTGCCTGGATTCGAAGCAGGTCACTTACTCCGATTACAGCAGGAAGGGTACGCAAATAAGTGTGACAACACATAATCCCGGGAATGAGGAAGATATGTTGGTTTTCCCGTTGTGCTACTATCCAGGCTATGTGGTCAGGGTGGACGGGGAGCCTGTGGAGACGAAAATATATTATGAGCCGATCCTGATGGTTGCCTGTGACCTTCCGAAACAGACGGCCCATGTTACCGTTGCCTATGAGGGATTGTGGATATTCAAGGCGGGGGACGCCCTGTCCCTGGCCACGGCCGCAGGACTGGCAGCCGCTGCATGGAAGAGGCGGAAGAGGAGAGGCTGTAGCCGATAACAATGCCAATATAAATAATAGCCAAAAATAAAACAGTGCATTTATTAAATACCTACAAATCATATAAAGAGAGATCAATTAAATTGAAATATCCATGGAAAAATGCTAAAATAAATCATAGTGTTGCCTTAAATATAGTGGCAACATGACTATGCATTTATTGCAAGGAGGATATGGAATGAAAACCAAAACAAGGCGGCGAGTAATGGCATGGTTTTTGGCGTTACTCATGATCACGGGCCTGCTTCCCACGGAAATGGGGGGGGGTATTTAGGGTTCAGGCAGAGGAATCTCCGGTCATTGCCGGGGATGCCACCGTACCGGCGGGAACTTTGGCCGGCGGCAGTGAGAATCCGGCAGGCTCTTTACCCGGCGCAGCCGGGGTGACGGAGGGGGCCCAGCTTGAGGGGACAGATCCGTCAGAGCCAATTCTGCCTAACGGAACGGAGGCAGACGGAGGCTCTCAGTCCGGCGGAGCGGAAGCGATCCAGCCTGGCGGAACAGGAACAGACGGAGAAGTGCAGCCGGACGGAGCCGGAAATTCAGGAGACGTTCAGCCTGGCAGGACACAGACTACTACGGATGCAATGGCAGCTGATCCATATGACATACGGGCGGGGGAGTCCGGCGGCGATGTCTATGAGCTGAATGCGGATGACGTGATGGCTGCAGGTATCAGCTCAACATCCGGGGACACCCCTGCGGGGACGGGAAATTATTTTACCCTTACCTCAACATTACTCATAGACGCGAGCAAGAAAACCTTTACGGTGGACGGCCAGTCGATAACCATCAATAACAGAATCAAGAGCGGCGGAGACGGAAGCGATATCGCAAGGAGCATTCGGTTTACCGTCAGCGCCGGAAAGACAGCCAGGGTTGCAGTGTGCATGGCAAGCTCTTCCAGTTCGGCAGACGCGCAGCTGATCCTGTACAGCGTATCTGACAAGCAGCAGGTGCCGGGAACGGATGCTGTGTTTGTGGGGAAGGGAGTACCCACGGTGGGTGAATTTACGGATCTCCCTGCCGGAGAGTATTACCTGGCCAGTACGAAAGGCACTGACATTACCGGGGCCGTGAATTATTACTATATAAAAGTGGTGGAAGAAAATGCGGTGACTCCGCCTACGGTAGACACTGTAACGGCCGCACAGGATCCCTCGGATGCCACCGGCGCTACCGTGACGGTATCCTTTACCGGAACCGCGGGAGAGGCCAATTCCCGGTATGTGATCGAGGCGAGCAAGGACGGCGGGGCAAACTGGGTGAAGGTGGATACCTATGACGGTACGGCCACGTCCGGCAATGTGACTGTCAACTTAAACCAGGAAAACCTGGGATATGGTTCCTGGCAGTTCCGTGTGACAGGCGTCAATTCCGTGACAGCAGGCGACACCATTGACTATATTGCCAATACTTATGTCCTCAGCGGTACATACACGGGCCTGGGCGGGGATGCGGACAAGCTTTCGGCGCTTGTATTTGAACCCACTACGGACAGCACCTATGTGATTCCTGATGCCACTTTGAATAACGGGAGTTACTCAATTGAGCTGGAAAAGGGGACGACCTATAAGGTGTCGGCGGAAGGCGTAAATGACTATGCCATCACGGACCCGGCGGAAGCTTTTACCTACAGCGAGGACACCACGCTGAATCTTGTGTTTAGCAAGAAACCCACCTATGGAGTGAAGATTGCCCTGGGTTCCACCCCGGATCTTTCTTCAAAGAATGTGGTATTTATCTTTAAACACTCGGAGGGGGATGTATACTCCTTTACAGACAGAACGGCTGTAAGCTTGAGGAGCGGCACTTACGAAGTTTCCCTTGGGGGTGATTTTGAACAATTGCCTTACACCATGGCGACAGGCACGTCCCTCACTGTCAGCGACAGGGAAGCGAGCCTCAATATAACTTTTAAACCTGCTACCACATGGTCCTTTACGGGGGCAACAGGTTACAGCGATTCCATACAAAAAGGTTCCGGCAAGGAAACAGGTTATTACCAGGGATTATACATTGATACGACCAACGGCGGCAAGTTGGCGCCCAATGGTTCCGGTGCGTCGGTGAACAGCGCCCAGTTTAACGAATATACCAAGATCAGTGTCCCGGTGACAGGTCCCTGTACGGTCAGTGTGACAGCGTACCAGCCGCAGTATGCCCTTTATACCATCGGAGGGACGCCTGCCAGCACGACCGAGGATACCTCGTCTTATGAATATACGGGCACCGGCCAGGGTACCGTGGATATTGTTTCCACAGGAAACGCATATATAACGGGTATTTCGGTAGTATATGCGGCAGTGGATGTACCGCTTGTGGAACAGACCGTAATGCCTTTCGTGCCGGAGGATGACACGGATGCTAATACGGCATTGGATACCGACAATATTCCCAGGGCAAGTAAAAAGAGCAGCCTTACCGTGCAGCCTGTGGGCCAGAAGCTTAACTTTGTCCAGACGGGGGGCAACTTTAATAACTTAGCTGAAAATACAAGCAATGTGGGATATTATCTATTCCCCATGACGGAAGACCATAACAGGCTGGAATTTGACGTTGTGATCACCGGCAATACCGGTACCAGCAACCAGCATGGATTTTTCGGCGGATTGTTCACTAATAACTATATATACACCTTGGGACTCAGAGGCGGGGGAATCAAGCTGAGAGGGGTTTATACCAAGAACACCACTTTGAGCGGAGACGGTTCCTTCGCAGGTGCGGGAAGTCCTGCTGAAGAATCCGTTGGCGGGTTAAATGTGCCTATTCATTATGTCATAGAGTATGATGGGACGAAAGCCAATGTAACCATCACTTTTACCAATGCCGAGGGGGTACAGACCAGAAACTTCACCCAGGGCAAGCTGAGTGAGAGTGAGACCAGGGTTTATTTCGGATTTGCTTTATCCGCGGTAAGCGCTACGGTTACCAACATGAAGTACACCGCAGAGGACGGGACGGTCCTCTATGACCAGAACAGCTGTTATTATCCCATGGGCAGCACGCCTGTTGCTGCAAGCGGCAGTGTGGCAGCCTTGGCAGCGGACAGCAGGGAGTATATTGACATTACCTGGGAGGGCACGCTTCCTGAGGATGACGGCACTTATGTGGTTGAAATGCAGAAGGACGGCGGTGAATGGGTAGAATTGGCGGATGATGTGACGGATTTCACCTACCGCTATAACTTGCCGGCAGGAGACGGCGGAAGCTACCTTTTCAGAGTGTGCGGACAGCTGGGAAGGGAGACCCTGGGAGGTACAAGGAACAGCTATGTAACCATGGACACGCCTGTATCCGTGGTTGGTGCGCTGGAGAAGCCTGTAGTATCAATCACTGCAGCTGCATCCCAGATTTCCCTTGACTGGCAGGATGTTGCGGGAGCCGAATATTATCTGGTTTACCGCTATTCCTTCGACGAGACGGAAGCAGCCTCCGCGCAGGTGGCAAAGGTAACGGATTCGGAATATGCGGATACGGATGTGTCGGCAGAGATGCCTTATTATTACAATGTAAAAGCCGTCAGCGAGACGGCAGATAACGAAAGCCCCCTTTCCGATACGGTGTGGCAGGTAGCCACCCCGGGGCATTCCGGCGCTTATGTGTACGAAAGGGAAGCTACGGAAATCATACTGACCAGGAAGTCCTACGATACTGTGTTTGACGGCAACGTGGTTTTGGAAGGTATTGTGGATGGCGTAGGTACGCTTCAGGCGTATGTGAACGGGACGGCCGTTCCTGCTGCCGCCAAAGAGATTCAGACAGCCAGGGATTCTTTCAGCTTCACCTTGACCGTAGAAGAGGGACGTAATAACGTGGAACTCATCTTCACGGATGCCGGCGGGGCAAAGACAAGAAAGGCATACAATTTTGTCTATCTGACCAATTATGATATTATAGTAGATGCAGACTACACCGGCGTGGACGGGCAGGCAGACAGTGCCAACGGCAATGAGCTCCCTGTATACAAAACGGTGGGCGCTGCCGTAGATGCCGCATCCGCCGGGGATATCATCTTTGTGAAAGCAGGCAGCTACGAGGAAAGGCTTGTGGTGAGCAAGGCTGATATTTCCATTATAGGTGAGGACAGGGAGTCCACCTCCATACATTGCTACCCTGGTACATTGGGAAGCGCGTATGAGGCGGGCGGCGACATGGATAAGCGCTGCGCAACCTATATTCAATCAGGCGCCGCAGGATTCAGTGCAGAGAACATTACTTTTGCCAATGACTATGTATATGGGACGCCGGACGGAAAGTCCAATAAATCCGCAGATGCATTCCGATGCGACGCGGACGGCGTAAGCTTCGTAAATGTAAAGTTTTCGGGAGTACAGGACACCCTGTATATCGATGCCGGGAAGCAGTACTATAACAAGTGCCGCATTGAGGGCCTGGTTGACTTTATTTATTCCGGCAACAACGCAAGGGCATTCTTTAATGACTGTGAGATCGTATTTGTATACGAGAGCACCAAGACTTCCGGATATGTATCCGCTCCGAGGACGGCGGCGGATGCCGATTACGGATTGACTTTCAATGATTGTGTGATCTTTGGGGAGGAAGGCTGTAACGGAACAGGATATCTTCTGGCAAGGCCCTGGGGACCGGATGCATACATCACATGGATCAACTGTTATATGGGGCAGTCAGTAAATGCAAGGGCTCCCTATGGCGCCATGAGCGGGAATGCCCATGAGGATGCAAGATTCTTTGAGTTTGGCACCTATGGCCCCGGTTTTGCCATCAATCCTGACAGAAGGCAGATTTCACCTTCTGCTGCCGCAAACATGATCAGTGATTCCTACCTGGGCTGGAGCCCTGCTGCAGTCAGCGGCGCAGTCGGTGAGAGCTATGTCGGCAGTGTTACAACAGATCGGGAACCCGGTTTTGTGGATAAAGATTATCAGGCAGGGACCTATGCCTGGACGGACGGTGATGATACCGGACTGAAGCTTTACGATATGGAAGGCTATGCCGAAGGTTATGGCGTAAGCGGAGGCGGCCTGCTGCTGGAAACCAATGACAATTATTACACTGTAGGTACGGCAGCGGAATTCCTGGATGCGTTGGTTGCAGTCAAGTCTTCCGGGAAGAATTCTGTAATTGAATTGACAAATGATATCAGTTTGGGATGCTATGAGGTGGAGAATTTTGATTCGTACGCAGGGACCATAAGCGCGTACAGCGCCCAGGCGTTGACACACCCCAGGCTGAAGGAGACGGGAGTATCCATATTAAGGTTTGATAATTTGCATAACCTTACCATTTTCTCCCAAAACGGTTCTTCTATTCTCCATGCGAATATAACCATGAAGAATTCAAGCAATATTGTGATCAGGAACATTAAATTTGACGAACTCTGGGAGTGGGATGAAGCTACTGCAGGAGATTATGACAGAAATGACTGGGACTATATGACCATTGATTCGGGGTGTGACGGTATCTGGATCGACCACTGTACCTTCTACAAGGCATATGACGGAGTCATTGATGTGAAGAATCCGAATCCTTTGGAGAGGGTGACGATTTCCTGGTGTGAGTTCCTTCCCGGCAGTGAAGGTGATGTATTCTTCAAGGAAATGATGGATTATGTTTATGCCCATCCCGAAGAATTCCCCAGTACCTATCAGCATATGAAGGAAGAGGGAATGTCAGACGAGCAGGTGTATATGTATGCATATGGGCAGAAGAAGACACATCTGCTGGGACAGAGTGATGACGCTGTCAATGCGGTGGGCATTCAGGTGACACTTGCAAACAATTATTACAAGGATTCCATGGACAGGATGCCCAGGCTCCGTTATGGCGACAGCCATGTATACAACTGTATCATGGATGCGCAGGATTTGCTGGATGCAAAAAATGGAATCGCAAATGAAGATATTGCCAAGAAAATTGTCAGCAACGGAGCAGCGTCCACATGCGGAGGGCATGTACTTTTAGAGAACTGCTATATCAGCGGCATTATGAATGCTCTGAATTCCGGAAACGGAGCCAGCCCTTCGGGATATATTAATGCCATTAACAGTGTGTACTATATGAACGGCATAAAGACGGTGCTGGAACCCAAATGCAACACTACCGGAGATACGAGGGTGCTTGTGACAGACCCGGATGCATTTATCGGCAGTCTTCCTTACAGCGGTTATTATCTCTATGATGCCGAAACCCTGGACCAGGTGGTAATCCCCCGTGCAGGAGCAGGCAAAATCACGCTGACTGTGCTCCAGTGGGAGAAAACTTCCTACAATGCGGAGTATCAGGCGCCTGAAGTAACGGATCCTGAGCCAGGCCCCGTAGATCCTGAGCCGGTATTTAAGGGAGAGTTTAGCCAGGAGTTCCCTGAGAAGGTGTTACAGGAGGTTGAAGCATTACTTCCTCAATTGACCAGCAAGGAAAAGATAGTGGAGTACATGACGGAAGCTATCGTGAACAGCGAAGCACAGAAGATCCTTCCTAATATAACAATGGGTAATATCCTGGTTGGCGACGTTACAATCAAGATCAGGGTAGTCGAGGATGGAGTGGAAATCTGGAAGCCTGTAGAGAATGACAGTTTCCCTGAAGAAGGTGTGGATGTACTGCTGGATTATCCCCAGGGGACAAACATGACTCAGTACGACTTTGTTGTAGCACACCTGATGCTTTCCGGAGACAGAAAGGGCGAGATAGAATATTTGGCGCCTACCTTGACTGAGGAAGGACTGGTGGTTCATGTAAACGGCGCATCTCCTTTCGCTGTCAGATGGGAGCGTAAGCCGGATAGCAACGAACCCGGCGAAGATCCTGATGAAAAACCTGACGAAGAACCCGGCAGTGGAGACAATAATGTGAAGGATGACGATGACGACTCCTCCCAGACACTGCCTAAGAGGCCGGGCACCAGTCCCAAGACTTACGACGACGGTTCATTTACATCCATGTGGCAATCGCAATTGCATGTAAACGGCAGCGAAAGCAATTCTGGCAATGCCGGTGAAAACAGCATTGCAGGCGGCGCCAACGGACTGAGGCAGGGGACACAGACAACTGCGGCAGCAGCTGCCACTGCTCTGCAGGGCAGAGTACCTGTAGTGGGAATTGCCATCGCTGTGATTGCGGCGGCGTTGATCGCTTCCGGTGTGTTATTTTTCCGCCGGAAAAAGGACGAAGCAGAGTAAAGGGCAATAAAAGAGCCACTACAGAATGCGAAGTGGTTTGTGACGGATTTTTGACCTGAAATGATAGGAAGCCTTACAGAAATCGATATATGACCGGTTTTATCGATTCACTGTAAGGCTTCTTTTTTAATGTCTTTTGCTTGCCATAAGCAGTGGGGGGCCGGAAAGATCCCCTTAAAATAACGGTGCTTTAGAGAAAATAGGACAGTTTCTTTACTTGTTTTTTCCTGTCGGTGTTCTATAATGGGAACAGATGAAAATACGGATGGAAGTGAAGAGAGATGTTTCGCGGATACGAGAGAGAAGATATCAAAAAGACCCTGGATATGGCCTGGCCCGCTATGCTGGAATCGTTTTTTGGCGCTTTTGCAGGACTTGTTGATTCCCTCATGGTGAGTTCCATGGGTTCCCATGCTGTGGCGGCAGTGGGCCTGACCACACAGCCTAAGTTTTTGGGGTTGGCATTGTTTATTGCAGCTAACGTTTCTATTTCCGCGCTTGTGGCAAGGCGGAAGGGGGAGGGGAAACGGGAGGAGGCGAATAAGATATTTGCCACGTTCCTGCTGTTTATTGTACTGGCGGCAACGGCATTCAGTATTTTGCTGGTGATATTTGCCGATCCCATTATCCGTATGTGCGGGTCGGAGGACCTGACCCATGGCAGTGCAGTCACTTATTTCAGGATCATTATGGGCGGCATGATATTCAATGTGGTCCAGATGGGAATCAATTCGGCTCAAAGAGGGGCGGGAAATACCCGGATCACCATGCGCACCAATTTAGTGTCCAACACGGTGAATATTCTATTTAATTATTTATTGATACAGGGGCATTTCGGCTTTCCGGCGCTGGGTATCAGGGGGGCAGCCCTTGCTACGGTCCTGGGGACAGTGATTGCCAGTGTTATGAGTGTCCTCTCCGTATGGAAAAAAGATAATTTCGTCAGCATCCCGATGATCATTTCCGAGAGGATAATGCCTTCCGGCCAGGCTTTCCTGAATATTATTAAAGTGGGTTACAGTGTGTTTGCCGAGCAGGTGCTGATGCGTATCGGATTTATGCTTACCGCTATCATGGCGGCAAAGCAGGGAACCAATGCAATGGCGGCCCACCAGGTTGGCATGAATATTATGGGATTGTCGTTCTCTTTCGGGGATGGGCTGCAGGCTACGGCAGTGGCATTGATCGGGTACAGCCTGGGGGCAAAGCAACCCGACAAGGCGAAAGAATACGGCAGGACCTGCCGCATGATAGGCGGGGTGATCGCGGTATTATTGGCAGTTCTGTATTTCTGCGGGGCGCGGTTCCTTATGCGCCTGTTCTTTGAGGAGGAAGAAATTGTGTCCATCGGCGTCAGCATCATGCATGTGATCATATTTGTGGTCATGCTGCAGATTGCGCAGGTTATCTACATGGGTTGCCTGCGGGGGGCAGGAGATACGCTTTACACGGCCATTGCCTCCACTGTCAGCGTCACCCTGGTGCGGACGGCGGGATCCTTTTTCTTCGGATATGTGCTGCATATGGGCATTACAGGCATATGGTTTGGGGTACTGGCAGACCAGCTGTCCAGATTCCTCTTCGGGAGCATCCGATTCCGCCGGGGAAAATGGACAGATATCAAGATATAAACCGGCCCCCTTTACTTTGGGGTCTTTTGGAAATGCTGGTAGTCTTTCAGGCTGTTCCAATTGCCTCCCCATATGAAACCGTGTTCTTTAAACAGGCGGCAGCAGAGGTCTTCTTCGTCAATTTTATAAGGGAAGCTGAGGGAGCGGTCAGCGTAACCCAGGGCAGCTACAGGAGAAACTTTCTCGGTGCCGTCTTTCTCGTAAGTGACATAGGGATTGTAGAACGGGTTGATGTCAATGGCTAAACCGTAGGCATGTTTGGAAAGGCTGTCGCTTCCTTCCACCACCCGGTAGTTAAAGCAGGAGGTGTTGTTGTCTTCCATGGAAGCAGTGTCATCCCCTTCATACTCGTCAATAAGCGTTATCCGCTCTATCTGATATTCGCTGTAGTAAAGCTCATAGAATATTTCCACCAGGTCCTGGGCAATGTACTCGTTGCAGATCAGTTCCCCTTCTGTGCTGTTCCCGTCAAAATCGTAATGCAGGACATGGACATAGCGCAGGTCGTCATATCCAACGGCCAAGGCAGCGGCTTCCTCTTCCGTATCTACAGCAGGATAGGAAACGCCCGTAATGTAACGGCGGAGGTGGTCGGAAAGGGGTTCGTAATAAAAATCATCTGTCAGGGAAATCCGCTGTTCCAATTGGGAAGTTCCGTTTAATGCGGCGCCTGTGAGCTGTGAAGTCCCGCCCTGCCCTTCATTTGGGCCGGATGCCGCAGAAGGATCCTGGCTGCCATTTGGGCCGGATGCCGCAGAAGAATTCTGGCTGCCGGAAGGGTTGCTGTCAGTGGGAACCTCCCGGCTGTCTTCGGGGTTCCCGGATGGGGCGGTATCTGACGAAGCGATTTCCGAGGAGGCAGTCCCTGAAGGGGCATTCAGCCGCTCATATTCCGCCAGGCTCATGGAATGGCCGCGAATGAGGCGGTTCAGGCCCCATGCTATGACAACGATCATGCTCAGCGTGACCAATAGTGTAATCAACTTAGATCTGTCCATAAATATTTGTCCTTTCTGCCGTTAAGAAGACCTTATGAATTATGAATAAAATAAGTTTAACATGGGGAGAGGATTTTGTAAATGGAACCGTCCCACCCCATTTTTACTTGTAATTCCATTTCACATTTAATATAATAGGAGCAGAGTTTAAAAGGAAATGGTATATATGGGGATCATTAAGACACAGGAAGTTGTATTTGAATATATCCGCCGTGACGAGGAGGGTAACGTGGAAGGGATCACCACTGCGGTGGACCATGTTAACTTGGACATTAAGCAGGGGCAGTTTATTGCGATCCTGGGCCATAACGGCTCAGGGAAATCTACTTTGGCCAAGCACATCAATGCCATCCTGACTCCCACGGAAGGAACGGTCTGGGTAGGGGGCATGGATACTTCCAAGGAAGAAAAAGTATGGGATATCCGCCAGACGGCAGGCATGGTATTCCAGAACCCAGATAACCAGATCATTGGGCAGGTGGTGGAGGAGGATGTAGGGTTTGGCCCTGAAAACATCGGGATTCCCACCAAAGAGATATGGGAGCGGGTGGAGGAGAGCCTGAAAGCAGTGGGGATGTATGCTTTTCGCAAGTATTCCCCCAATAAGCTCTCCGGCGGGCAGAAGCAAAGGGTATCCATTGCCGGGGTGTTTGCCATGCATCCCAAATGTATTGTGCTGGATGAGCCTACTGCCATGCTGGATCCCAACGGCCGCAGGGAAGTCATCCGTGCCGTGAGGGGATTGAACCAGGTGGAGGGTGTTACGGTCATCCTGATCACTCACTATATGGAAGAGATCATCCATGCGGACAGAGCTTTTGTCATGGACAAGGGCAGGATCGCCATGGAGGGAACGCCCAGGGAGATTTTCTCCCAGGTGGAGAAGCTGCAGGAGCTGCGGCTGGATGTGCCCCAGGTGACGCTGCTCGCCCACGAACTGCAAAAGAGGGGGATTGCCCTGCCCAACGGGATTTTGACCACCCAGGAACTCGCGGATCAGCTGGTGCCCCTGGGGAAAAGAGGAAATTAAAGCAATGTCGCTTATTTTGGATCATGTCAATTATATATACGGCGAGGACACTCCACTTGCCGTCAAGGCGCTGGACGATATTTGCCTGACCATACCGGACGGCCAGTTTGTGGGGGTTATCGGGCATACGGGATCGGGAAAATCCACGTTGATGCAGCATTTGAACGGATTGGTGAAAGCCAGTTCCGGGCATATATATTTCAACGGAGAGGATATCTATGACAGGGACTTTGATATGAAAAAGCTGAGGAGCCGGGTGGGACTGGTATTTCAGTACCCGGAACATCAGCTGTTTGAGATCGATGTGTTTTCCGATGTGTGCTTTGGCCCTAAAAACCTGGGACTGAGCAAAAGGGAAGCTGAGCTCCGCGCCTATGATGCCCTCCGGAAAGTCGGACTTCCGGATGAACTGTTTTACCAGTCCCCCTTTGAGCTGTCAGGCGGGCAGAAGAGGAGGGTAGCCATTGCGGGCGTGCTTGCCATGAAACCGGATGTGCTGATCCTGGATGAACCCACGGCAGGACTGGACCCTAAGGGCAGGGACGAAATCCTGCACCAGATCAAGAACCTTCAGGCAGAGACGGGGATGACAATCTTACTGGTGTCCCACAGTATGGAGGATGTGGCGGAATATGTGGAGCGTATCATAGTGATGAACAAGGGAAGCGTTATGTATGACGACATTCCCAAGCAGGTCTTCAGCCATTACAAAGAATTGGAGGAAGTGGGGCTTGCTGCGCCACAGGTGACTTATATTCTGCATGAGCTTAAGAAAAGGGGCCTTGATGTGGATATCAATGCCACTACCATTGAGGAAGCTGCAGACACGGTGGAAAAGGCTTTGAAGGTTTCCTGCTGAAAAGCGGTTTCCCGCCACAGGATAAAAATATTTTTGTAGGAAGATAAGATGCTCAGAGACATTACATTAGGCCAATATTATCAGACGGACTCGGTGTTGCACAGGCTGGATCCCAGGGTAAAGCTAGCCGGGACGCTGTTATATATTATTTCTTTGTTCTTTTTTCGCAACTTTATAGGTTATCTCATAGCAGCAGCCTTTCTTGCCGTTGTGATCAAGCTTTCGCGTGTGCCTTTTAAATTTATGGTAAAGGGCATGAAGGCGATCTTATTCCTGCTGCTTATAACGGTAGTGTTTAATTTATTTCTGACGCCGGGGGAACCACTTTTGTCTGTGTGGAAGCTGACGGTCACCAAGGAGGGCCTGGAGACGGCGGTTACCATGGCGGTTCGCCTGGTGATGCTGGTGATCGGGTCTTCTGTTATGACGTTGACCACCACGCCCAACAATCTGACGGACGGCATGGAGAAGGGAATGCGCCCTTTAAAGGTTTTTAAAGTGCCGGTGCATGAGGTGGCCATGATGATGTCCATTGCACTTCGTTTTATTCCTATTTTGCTGGAAGAAACGGATAAGATCATGAAAGCGCAGATTGCCAGGGGGGCGGACTTCGAGAGCGGTAACCTGATCAGGCGGGCAAAGGCCCTGGTCCCTTTATTGGTGCCCTTGTTTATTTCCGCGTTCCGCCGTGCCAATGACCTTGCCATGGCCATGGAGGCCAGATGTTACCGCGGGGGGGAGGGAAGGACCAAAATGAAACCCCTGATCTATCAGAAACGGGACAGGGTCGCGTACCTCTGTATTCTGTTCTACCTGGTGGGGAGCATTTGCGTGGGGCGGCTGTTATTGTAAAAAAGAGAAAGTGTAAATGGGAGACAATGTGAAGAGAGTGAGACTGGTGGTGGCCTATGACGGAACCAATTATCACGGGTGGCAGCTGCAAAATAACGGTATTACAATAGAATCGGAATTGAACAGATGCCTGACGGAGCTGTTGGGAGAGCCTATCCAGGTGATTGGGGCCAGCAGGACCGATGCGGGTGTCCATGCCATGGGAAATGTGGCGGTATTTGACACCAGCCATCAGATGCCGGGAAAGAAGATTTCCTATGCTTTGAACCAGCGCCTGCCCGAGGACATCCGGATCCAGAAGTCAGAGGAGGTTCCCCCGGACTGGCATCCCAGGCATGTGAAAAGCCGCAAGACTTATGAGTATCGGATTTACCGGGGGGAGTTTCCCATGCCGGTAAAACGTTTCTATACCCACTTCACCTATGCGGATTTGGACGTGGGAAAGATGCAGGAGGCTGCCGCATATCTGGAAGGGGAGCATGATTTCCGGAGTTTCTGCCAGACGGGGGCGCAGGTGGAAAGCACGGTCAGGACGATTCATTCCGTCCAGGTGGAAGAGCAGGGGGCGGATCTGGTGGTAAGAGTGTGCGGGGACGGTTTTCTCTATAATATGGTAAGGATCATTGTGGGGACATTAATGGAAGCCGGCCAGGGCAGGCGGCTGCCGGAAAGCATGACAGATGTCCTGGAGGCCAGGGACCGCAGTGCAGCGGGCCCTACCGCACCGGCAAAGGGCCTGATGCTGGTGAAGTATGAATTCTTTTCATGAGCAGGTTTGCCGGCTTTGGGATTTCTGCCAAAGCCAATGCCACGGGCCTGCCCAGGCTTATTAATGGTTACGGAAAGGCATTTTAAATATGAGGTACAGTTGCAAAAAAGGGAATATGCGGATCATTTTGCTTGCGGGGGCAATCCTGCTCACCGGCTGCGGCATGGGAAATAATCAGGGTACGGATCCTTCCCCGCAGGTGGGGCAGGAAACGCCGGCTCCGTCGCAATCGGGGGTTGGCGCAGAAAATGAGCTGCAGGCAGAAAATATATCGTCACAGGAAAGCGAGGAAGAAAGTATGACACAGGAAAGAATTGATGGGGCAATACAGAAGGCGGAGGCTTACATAAGGTCACTTACGATTGAATCCGCTGTCAATGTACCTGCGGAAATCGTAGCAGATGAAAAGAAGTTTTTTTCATGGGATAATGAGAAGCGTACTCCCGGTGATAAACCCTATCTGTATGATTGGAGTTACTATAACGGAGTGGTGATGGAAGGCCTGTATGATATTTATGAGACCGACCCGGAAGCTAATTCCGGCTATCTTGCATATGTAAAGGAATATCTGGACGCCATGATCATCACCGACGAGGACGGGCATAAGTCCCTTTCCCCCAATTTGGCCGGGTATGTGGATCTGCATGGTGCGGACTGTTATAAGACGGCGGCCCTGATGGCCCGTGTGGGCATATCCCAGGGGGATGAGGACTATCTTCAGATCTGTGCCGATCTGTACCGTGACCTGACGGATACTTCATACATTAACACCAGCGGCCATAATGTCCCCACGGAATATACCGAGGAGAGCCTGGGTCACAATTACTGGCATGGCTGGGCGGAGGATAAGGCGCCTAAATATAAGGTGTGGCTGGACGGCATCTACATGCTTCAGCCTTTTATCTCCCGTTATGCGGCCGAGACAGGGGACGAGGCCCAGCTTGGACTTGTACAGGAGAGGCTGGACTGGGTGAAGGAGACATTGATCGCTCCCGACGGTATGTACTGGCATGCCGCCAACAGTGCGGACGACCTCTGCAAATACCACTGGACCCGGGCAATGGGGTGGTACGGCATGGCTATGGTGGATGTGATGGAGGTGCTGCCTGAGGAATATATGGAAGAGCGTAAGGAAGCCTTGAAAATTTTCGTGGACGGAATGTTAAAATACCAGGATGAGAGCGGACTGTGGGCGAATGTGGCGGATTGGGAGGTCACCGAGACAAACCGCCTGGAGGTAAGCGGGACTTCCATGATGGTCTATACCATTTTGAAAGGCGTCCGCAACGGCTGGCTGGACGAGTCCTACCGGGAGGCAGCGGTTAAGGCATTCGTCGCTATGGCGGAGCTGAAGCTGGATGAGGAGGGCCTCCATGACATTTATTTCAAGGCAACCGCCGACAATACGGATAATTATCAGGATCCCGAATTCTATCTGACCGATGAGGGGAAGGGAAGCGGCCCGTTCATCATGGCATATTCGGAGATGCTGCGCCTGTGAGGCTGTGCAGCCTTTTCAGCTGACGTCTTATCGGGAAGGCCTTTCCGGAAAGGGAGTTGGAAAAGGATCACATAGAGAATAAAAAGCAGGAGGTGGGTATAGCAGCGAAAATGAAAACAGGATAAAAGCTAAGTAGATAATGCTTAAATGTGTAGGAGGGTTTATTGGTGAAAGGATTTATGAGGAAAAGGATATTTGCATTGGGGATGTCCTGTGTGCTCACGGCAGGCCTGTTGTTTACGGATACCATGGGCCTGCAGGCCGCCCAAAACGATTTGGGGGGGGTTGTCGCATCAGAAGGAATATCGCAGGATACGGCTCTCGCTGCTGATATTGATGGCGGTTCGGGAGAGGAACAGACGGTATCCCAGGGGAACGCCATGACGGTATCTGCCGGAGACGGTTTAACGGTTTCAGGGAATATGCCTGGTTTGAGGGCGGTGGTAAGAACAGTCAATTTTGACCTGGGGTCGGCTGTTCCCGGTACATACAGCGCCGACTTCCAGATCGGTGATATGACGGTGAAGGCGACTTCCAGCAAGACGGTTAAGGTGGAAGAAGTGGAAGGCATTGCCGATGAAAACGGCAACGCGCTGACTAAGAAGCTGGCTCTTGGCGGCACAGGAAGCGCATCGGCCCGCTGCGTGGAGCTTATATTTGACCACACGGTGGAGTTTACTCTGTTGGCAGCCAGCGGTTCCGAAACTGCGGAAAGAACTTTAAAACTGGTCAATTCGTTGGATGCTGCCGACATTGTGTCTATTACTGCCCCGGCGAAATCATCGACCATTGCGGCACAAACGTTGACAGTGGCGCCCGGTACATATTATTTGTATTCCGGCGGTTCGGGAATCGATATCTACGGAATCTCCGTGGAATGGGCCATGAATTGGGACCTGGATGAGCAGGCTCCCGGCGAGTATGCCGACGGCGGCACATATACGATCGGAGATTTCTCCTTCTGCCCCGGCAATAATAAGATGACACTGGGAGAGAACACCGACGTAAAGGACGAAAACGGCAACGCATTTCCCAGAGTGCTTGGTCTGGGAGGAAGCGGAAGCACGGCAAAGAGGTATATCACATTTCAATTAGATTATGCGGCGGCTTTGGATATCTATGCCATGAGCGGCGGAGCGGACGAGAGGACGCTGGTGATTAAAGACGACAGCGGTCAGGAGGTGACACTTCCGGCCATTGCCAAAACCACTACTTTGCCGGCCCAGAGCGTAACCTTGCCCGCCGGAACTTACTACATGTACTCCAGATCCAGCGGAATCAATGTATACCGGATCGACTGCCGGAGAGAGGTGAACTTTGACTTAAACGAGCAGGCATTGGGAGAATACACTGACGCAGCATCCTACACCATCGGAGATTTTGCATTCTATCCCGGCGGCAGTAAGATGACACTGGGAGAAAATGCGGAAGTAAAGGATGATGCAGGAGAAGTATTTCCCCGTGTGCTGGGTTTGGGAGGAAGCGGAAGTGCCAGTAAGAGGTATATTACTTTCACACTGGACTACGCCACCAGCCTGGACATCTATGCCATGAGCGGCGGGGCAGATGAGCGGACGCTGGTAGTGAAAGACGACAGCGGCCAGGAGGTAACCACCCTTCCCGCCATTGCAAAAGCTGCCAGTCTGCCGGCCCAGACGGTGGTTTTGCCGGCAGGCACTTATTATCTGTATTCGAAATCCAGCGGCATTAATGTATATGATATCCGCCGGACTCCGGACAGGCAGGAGGTGTCCTCCTGGGAGGAAGTGGAAGCTCCTGTAATCAATTCCGTTACGGTAAATGAAAACGGTAACTTTGTGGTGAATTTCACCGCCAATATTGATAAATATGCCGGTGCGGAATACGCCATGGTTTCCATGCGCAGCGACGGCTTTGAAATTGCCAATACGAAAGTCACGGGAAAAGAGAACGAGGTAGAGATGATCCCTTATTGGAGCGGGGACTATACCTTTGTTGTCACTGTTGTCAGAACGGGAGAGCAGCAGAAGGACAGCGAACCTTATGTATATGCAAATTATGCCCTGAAATTGGACAAACCTGTATTTCGCGTACTGCGCAGTGAAGGAAACGGCGTGGTGTATGTAGACTGGGTGGATAATCCCCGTGCCCGGGACTACACGGTTCTCTATAAAAAGACCGGCGACGCCGATTACATAACGGCGGCGGAAGGGTTGACGCAGGGATATTACCGGATAAACGGCTTGACGGTAGGCGACGAATATGAGGTCAAAGTGGTGGTGAACTGTGATGAGGTTAATCCCGGCACAGGCCAGAAGTTCAGCAGTGAGTACTCGGAGACAATCACCGTTGCGGGCCAGATGGAACATCAGTGGTATGCGAGTATTGTGGGTTCTTCTATTACGGGAGAAATGAAGGTAACGGAGGCTGACGGCACAGAACATCCTTACAGCTTTACCACAAGGACCCTTCCCAAGTATACCATGGACGAGACAGTGGATGTTACCAATACGGCGGGGACGGTTTCCGTTCCGGCAGACTCCTCCGGTAAGATATCTGACGATGAGGACGGCTTCCGTTATTATTACACTGTTTTGGATCCCAATACAGAGAATTTTAAGATGACGGCTACCTTTACGGTGACGGATATCAGCCAGACGCCGGACAACCAGACAGGATTCGGCATCATCGCCACGGACATTCTGCCCACCAATATGCTGGGGGAAGCAACCATCGTACATAAATATATTAACAGTATGTCCGTGATGTTCTACAGCAACAAGAACAAAAATCCCGGTATGCGTTATGTTACGGGATACAGTTCTTCGGATGCTTCCAACAATGAGTCGGCGGAGAGGGTCAATACCTTTAAGAAGTTTGCGGGGACGGCATCTTTTGCCGTAGGCAATTCCTATACCTTTACTTTGGAGAAGACGGACGATTCGTTTATCGCAACTATGGACGGAGAGACCATTACTTTGGAGGATACGTCGATTCTGTCTGTGCAGGAGGACGGAAGCATTTGCGTCGGCATTATGACGGCCAGAAAGGTAGGGATGGAAATCTCGGATATCCAATTCGAGACTTCACCCAGCAACGGTGTATCCGGTGCAATAAAGGATGACAAGGTGGCTCCTTCCACAAGAGTGTATTCTACAGGAACTACCGGCGGCAAAACTTATGAGTATATCTATGCAACTAATGTGGCAGGTACTTTGCATGTGACAGGGCCTGACACTGCCGCACGTGCAGCGGCCCAGACTGTTGAGATGGAAGCGGATTCCGTGGCCAGAGTGGATGTTCCCGTGAATGAGGGAAGCAATACCATTACGTCCACCTTTATTCCTTCCGACAGTGAAACTCTGACCTCTTATGATCCTATCGTAAAGGAGACGGTAGTAGTCTGCAAACAGTATGGAAGCCTGAAGGATTATTTGTACGTGGCATCGGACGGCTCGGCAGACGGGGACGGAACCAGAGAGAATCCCCTTGATCTGGCCACAGCGGTAAAATATGCCCAGCCCGGACAGATTCTGCTTCTGTTAGACGGTACTTACAAAGGCGCTACCATTGAGAGAAGCGTCTCCGGTACAGCAGATAAATATATCACCATGCGCCCTGAAAATGCAGGAGGCGTATTGTTCGAAGGCAGCGGAATTAACCTGATAGGAAGCTATTGGCATATTTACGGAATGTATGTGAAGAATGCGGCAGGCGTGGGCATCCAGATTTCGGGCAACAATAATATTATTGAGATGTGTACCGTGGAGGGTTCTTCCAGCTCCGGTGTCCAGATCTCCAGAAGCGGCGGCGCTACCAACAGCCAGGGTGTAGAGGACAGGCTGTGGCCTTCCGATAATCTGATCAAGAACTGCGAGTCCTTTAACAACTGTGATGCGGGGCGCAACGATGCGGACGGATTTGCGGCAAAATTGACTTGCGGCGAGGGAAATAAGTTCTACGGCTGTATTTCCCATCATAATATTGATGACGGCTGGGATCTTTACGCTAAGTCTACCTCCGGTATGATCGGCGCCGTTACCATCGAAAACTGTGTAGCTTACAGCAACGGCTGGCTGACCACGGACAATATTACCGATCCTTCCTATAATTTTGGAGAAGGAAACGGATTTAAGCTGGGAGGCGGCTATCTGGAAGGCGGGCATGTGCTGATAAATTCTATTGCATTTAACAATCATGCAAAGGGAATCACCAGCAACAGCTGTCCCGACTGCGAGATTTACAATTGTATTTCCTATGGGAACTCGGCTCAAGGAGGGGATGCTCCCAGCGTGGGCCTGAATGCCAAGGAATCAGCGGCAAAGAAATGGGTGGTGGAAGGCCTGATCTCTGTGTCTGTGAAAGAGAAGACCAAAGTTGCGGACTCTATCCCATGGGCGCTGCAGAGTGATAATAATTACGTTTACAACGGAGAGAAATCCTACAATAAATCCGGTGCGGAAGTGCTTGACTCTTGGTTTGAGAGTGTGGACATGAGTATTATTCCTACCAGAAATCCTGACGGTTCCATTAATATGCACGGCCTTCTTGTTCTGAATGATACGGCGCCGGCAGACAGTGGGGCAAGATTGGTGACAAGCGGCGATCAGGCAACGTCTACCATGCCTGTATTAAAGCCTGTGGATGAGGAACCGACTCCGTCCCCTACACCCACACCCACACCTACACCGGATCCTGTACCCACCCCTACTCCTACACCGGAGCCCACACCGGTTCCTACACCGGAACCCACACCGGTTCCCGACGACGAGGTGAATAACGGGCAGGGCGGGGATAATACTGACGACGACAGCGATGCAGACGAAACACCGGGCAGCGGTTCCTCTGCTTCCCAGGGCAAATCGAAATCCCCTAAGACAGGCGATGATTCCAAAGGCGCTTTTGCAGGAAATGCATTTGTACCGGGAACAGCACCGGGGACGGAAAGTGTGGAGACGACGGAATACAACGGGCAGTTAGCCTGGAATAAGAACGATCTTGGCACTGATACTTCCCTGGGCGGGGGCGCTTGGCTGACGGATACCGAGACAGGCAGTTCCGCTGTGCCGGTTTGGGTTTTTGTACTGATTGCAGGCCTTTTGGCGGTAACAGGGATAGGAGCGGCATTATACTTTGCATACGTTAAGAAGCAAGGCAAAGAGTAGTTTTTAAGAGAAATGTATTGATAGAAAAATAATTATAGAAATGTTTGTCAGCCTGTCGGCCCAAATCCCCTTCAGTACCCGGAATTTGAGCTTGGCAGGCTGGTCTGCGGATTTCGGCACATTTTTTGTAAAAGAAGTTGACAGAAAAAGGAACATGTCATATAATATAAAACTGTGTGACAGTGTTTCTATACGCCTAGCCAAAAGCCCCGGCAAAGCGTTTGAAATGATAGAAAACGAGTCCTGTGGGAGCCTGTAATGCAGCCGGACATCTGCGGAGCTGGAAGAAGCCGGACAACTATGGATCTGCTGAAACTGGTCCGATGAAAACAGTAATACGGAGGAAATATCATGAAAACTTTTATGGCAAGTCCTGCTACAATCAACAGAAAATGGTATGTAGTAGATGCTACAGATATGACTCTTGGACGCCTTGCTTCTGAGGTTGCCAAGGTTTTGAGAGGAAAGAATAAGCCTATCTTTACCCCTCACATGGACTGCGGTGATTATGTGATCATAATCAATGCGGAGAAGATCAAAGTTACCGGTAAGAAAATGGATCAGAAGATTTACTATCATCACTCTGACTACGTAGGCGGAATGAAGGAAACTACCCTGCGTGAGAAGATGGCTAAGAAGCCTGGGGAAGTGGTTGAGATGGCTGTTAAGGGCATGCTTCCCAAGGGACCTTTAGGAAGACAGATGTACACCAAGCTTCATGTTTATACGGGAGCTGAGCATCCTCATGCGGCTCAGAAGCCTGAAGTACTGACATTCTAAGGGATAGGAGGAGAAAATAAATCATGGCTAAGACGGAAAGATACTACGGTACAGGTAGAAGAAAGAAATCCATCGCGAGAGTATATTTGGTTCCCGGAAAAGGCGATGTTACTATTAATAAGAGAAGCATGGACGACTATTTCGGGTTGGAGACCCTTAAAGTTATCGTACGCCAGCCCCTGGCAGCTACTGATAATACGGAGAAGTTTGACGTGATCGTCAATGTACATGGCGGCGGATATACCGGCCAGGCAGGCGCTATCAGGCATGGCATTGCAAGAGCACTGCTTCAGGCGGATGCAGATTACAGACCCGTTCTGAAGAAAGCCGGTTTCCTCACAAGAGACCCTCGTATGAAGGAGAGAAAGAAATACGGCCTCAAGGCGGCTCGTCGCGCTCCTCAGTTCAGCAAGCGATAATTCAAGCGAATATTGCAAAAGAGAGACATTCCCCGGAAACAGCGTGTTTCCGGGGTTTTCTTATATTCTGAATTTCCTGTGAGACAGTACAAAATCACACAGAATTTTTACGGTAACTAACACGTAACTGACAAATAAGAAAATCTTTTCCTTGTGTCGTGCGCACGACAATGTTATGATGCAAAAAACAGGAAAAGAGGTGGTATCAGTGAACCGGACGGAGTATAAAAAACAACACGCAAAAGAGCATTACGACCGGATAAATTTCAAAATACCAATAGGGGAAAAAGAAAGAATACGGGCAGCAGCATCCTCAATCGGGATGTATCTCAAGGATGGATTCATAAATGATGTGACTGGCAGCAGGAGCATCCATTGTGAAAAGACTTCCGAGGTTCGGCGGGTAATTGGAAAGACACATAAAAAATAAAAGATTGTAGAACATAAGAAAATATGATAAAATACGACATGACAACCGTGTTGCAGGGTGGGCTGACCTCTCATTTTTATAGAATGGGGGTGATGCCTATGAAAAATCATTTTGATTTTAAGGACATTATGACCTTTGGTCTGTTCCTTTTGGCGTTGCTTACATTCGTTTTTACGTTTTGTAAGTAGGTCTACATAGAAAAACCACCCCAAAACTTTGACCGAGTGCAAGGGTGGATTTTTCTACTTATCAATTTGGTCAACCCACCTTGTGGGCGGTTGTCTTTTTGTATCTATAATATACCATAAGAGGGCAGAGAGTTCAAGGGTAAAATCGTTTGTGGGATAGTGTGAGGCGATATGAGATAATGTGAGAACATACAACAGGCAGGCTTGAACCTGCCTGTTGTCATATCTTGTTGATTGCGTCGATTAGTTCCTCAATTTCAAAGTGGGTATATACAACCCGGGAGTTTGACACCTGAGCATTTAGAAATAACTCACAAAGCCAGTAATGGCTTAATTTTTTTGCCAAATTTTTGTTATACTATTCCACGTTACTCCTAGTTGTGTTATAATGGTAACTGAAGGGATGGTGAATTATCGTGAGATTAGGATGGACGAAAACAAAATATTCTGTTTCTTACTATGTACAGAAAACCATCTATGTGGACGGAAAAAATAAATCCCTGGTCGTCAGGCGCCTCGGTTCTGAAAAATATATCCGTGATACTTATGGTGTTGCCGATGCCAAAGCATGGGCCAAGGAACAGGTGCGCCTTATGAACGAAGCTGAAAAAGAGGATTCCGCCAGTTTCAACATCGAACTGTGTGCCGCAACGGACCTTGCCCTGGATGCACAGCGCTGCTTCAATGGCGGCTACCTCTTCCTCCAGCAGGTCTATTACGAACTCGGTCTGGACAGGATCTGTGCCATGATCCGCACTAGGCATGGCTTCAGCTACAACCTCAACTCCATCCTTTCCAGGCTGGTCTACACAAGGATCCTCTACCCGGCATCCAAGCTCAGCTCCTATAAGGACTCCGGACGCTTCATCGAACAGCCGGACTTTGAGCTGCATCAAATCTACAGGGCGCTCTCCGTCCTGGCTGAGGAGTCCGACTATATCCAGGCCCGCCTGTTCAGGAACACCATGGCCATCCAGAAGCGCAGGACAGAGGTCATCTATTATGACTGCACGAACTTCTATTTTGAGATTGAGGAGGCTGAAGATGACAAGCAGTTCGGCGTCAGCAAGGAGAACCGCCCCCTGCCCATCGTGGAGATGGGACTGTTCATGGACCG